>ENA-ORLI01000133-ORLI01000133.1-human-gut-metagenome-genome-assembly--contig:-NODE-133-length-19523-cov-5.96723_pt1 | contig 19523 bp, 12 predicted proteins | sample MGYA00243015_ERZ508825 | MGnify/ENA primary metagenome ERZ508825 (study PRJEB26277, sample SAMN04329804) | human gut metagenome | biome: human-associated habitat | host: Homo sapiens | place: USA... | reverse complement strand
GACCTGCCGCGTGTTGTCGATTTTGGTGATGTTGCCGAATGAACCGTGGCGGAAATTCCGCACGGCGAAATTGTAGGAGTAATCCAGGAACACGGGTTTCCACATGTAGAAATCCGTGCGCCCTCCGATCGTACCCCACGTATAGATCGGCCCGAGGTAGAGGTCGGCGCCCAACTGCTGCCCCACACGGCCGATCGTCTGGTAATTGACGCCGATGTAGGCCTGGTTGAAGGCCGTCGAGGAGACGTTGCCGCCGATCGTGATCTTGAAGTTGGGTTTGGTATGGAACTTTGCCCGGAACGAATAGCGCTCCGTCACGGTGTCGTATGCCACGTGCGGGAAATCCATCGTGAAATCGCCGTCCGCAAGCACCGCGTAGAGGTTGTCGCGCAATTCGGAAAAACCCATCGGGCGCTGGCGCCCGGGGGTTCGGCGGTCTACCTTCACGAAGTCGCGGATATAGGCCTCGGGCGCCGAGGAGAGCCCTTCGAGCTTATAGTCGTTGAAGACCAGCGGCGGGCATTTGGCGCGGAACTCCTCGCGCCGCTCGGCATAGCGCCGGGGTGACCAGCGTTCGGAAACCCGCTCCAGGATCTGCGGCATGACGGCCATCGCATCTTCATAACCGGCATCCATCACGGCCACGGCGCTGTCGAAATCGAGCATGTTGACATCCACGGCACGGCGAACCGTGACGCTGCGCCCTTTGGGCAGGTCGTAATCCGTATCGTGCATCGCCAGCATGAAAGCCTGGTCGAGGATGTTGATGTCCTCGCCCGGCGGGGTATTGCCCGCCGTGCAGATACTGCCCACGATCAGGTCGGGACGGAACCCCACGTCGAGCGGACGCCACGGGAAGTTGTCGTAAATACCGCCGTCGTAGAGCAGCATCGAATCGACTTTCATCGGTTTGAACACCAGCGGGATGGACATCGACGAGCGCACGGCTTCGCACAGGTCGCCGTTGCGCATCACCACCGGCTCGCGGGCGTTCATATCGCTCGACACGCAGAGGAAAGGCACCATCAGACGGTCGAAGTCGCCGCCGGCAGCCGCCGAGGCCGGCGCGAACAGCTCCGTAAGCGCCATCTCGATCGGCGTCGAAGAAATCAGGTTCGTCACACGGAAACGCTTGCCCGAATTACCCAGGTTCAGGCGCACGCTGATAAACGACGGGTTGTGGCCGATCTGCCGGTAGTAGGGGGTATAGCGGGGGGCGATACGCCCCGACACCCACTCCTTGACCTCGCCCGAAGCGACAATCTCCCGCATCTGGGCAGGGGAGTAGCCCGCGGCATACATGGCCGCGATGATCGAGCCCATCGAGGTGCCCGCCACGTAATCGATCGGCACGCCGTTCTCCTCGAGGGCTTCGAGCACGCCTATATGGTAGAGTCCCTTTGCGCCGCCGCCGCTCATCACGACGCCCACCGAGCGGGGACGTGCAGTCCCGTCGTCGGGGTTCTGCGCCCCGGCGACCGTCGCAGCGAGCAACAGCACCGAGATAAATGAGAGGGTTTTACGCAACATATCTCAATTTTTTTATAACTTTGCACGTTATACTTAACGTAATAAGACGGGTAAAAATACGGAAAAAGCGTAAACAATCAAAATATGACCGACAAAATCAATGAACTTCTCCGACGTGTCGAAGAGTTCAAACCGAAGGCAGCGGCCGAGATCGAGGAGTTCCGCATCAAAGTCCTCGGCAAGAAGGGCGAACTGAACGCCCTGATGGAAGAGTTCAAGACGGTGGCCCCGGAGCTCAAGCGCGAAATGGGGCAGCAGCTCAACAAACTCAAGGTCACGGCCCTTGACCGCATAAACGCCCTGCGCGAGCAACTTCAGGACGCAATCGCCGACGACGGCGCTGCGACCGAAGACATGACCCGTCCCGGTTCGGCCGAACAGTTGGGGTCGCGCCACCCGATCTCGATCGTCAAGAACCAGATCGTCGAGGTCTTCTCGCGGCTGGGCTACACCGTCGCCGACGGCCCCGAGATCGAGGATGACTGGCATGTCTTCTCGGCGCTCAACTTCCCGCCCGAACACCCTGCGCGCGACATGCAGGACACGTTCTTCATCGAAAAGGATCCCGACATCCTGCTGCGCACACATACCTCGTCGATCCAGGTACGCACCATGGAGCACCAGAAACCGCCCATCCGCGTCATCTGCCCCGGCCGCGTGTTCCGCAACGAAGCCATTTCATACCGCGCACACTGCATCTTCCACCAGATCGAGGGCCTCTACATCGACGAAGGGGTGTCGTTCGCCGACATGAAACAATCGCTGCTCTACTTCGCCAAGGAGGTCTTCGGCGAGCAGGCCGTCATCCGCATGCGCCCGTCGTACTTCCCCTTCACCGAACCTTCGGCCGAGGTCGACGTATCGTGCAACCTCTGCGGGGGCAAGGGCTGCCCGGTGTGCAAGGGCACCGGCTGGCTCGAAATCATGGGCTGCGGCATGGTAGACCCCAACGTACTCCAGGCAAACGGCATAGACCCCGAAAAATACTCGGGCTTCGCCTTCGGCATGGGTATTGAACGCATCGCAATGCTCAAATACGGCGTGAAAGACCTGCGCCTCTATTTCGAGAACGACGTGCGTTTCCTCCACCAGTTCGACACGGCACTCTAAAACACCGGGCCCATGAAACGTCTGACAGCGATCACGGTACTGTGCGTGCTCTTCCTTTCGGCCTTCGCCGCCGGGAAAGGCCCCGCCGGCGTGCCCGGCTATCCCGATTCGCTGCGCAGCGTGTGGCTCTATACCGAAGGCATCAAACAGAATGCCATTGCCCGAGACACCGTCCGGGCGCGGGAATTCTTCGCCGAGGCCATCCGCAACGACTCGACCTTCGCACCGGCCTATTACGAAATGGCCGCCAACGGCATGTATTCCACGCCCGACGAGGCGGTGGATCTGGCACGCACGGCCTTCCGGCTCGACACCGCCAACAAGTGGTACCACCAGTTCCTCGGGCAGGCACTCATCTACGCCCGCCGTTACGACGAGGCGCTGGCCGTCTACCGCCGCCTGCGCAGCGACGAGCCGCAGAACCCCGACAACTACCGGATCCTGGCCGCCCTCTACGAGCAGGCGCAGCAGCCCTTCTCGGCCATCGCCACGCTCGACTCGGCCGAAGTGCGCTTCGGCCGCATCCCGGTGCTGAGCACCATGAAACGGCAGCTGCTGGTCGCTACGCGCCAGATGGACAAGGCCGTCGAAGAGGCCGAGGCCATGGTCGAAGCGGTGCCTTACGAGGCCGAACACCACGTCGTGCTGGCCGACCTCTACGGCATTCTGGGCAAAGATTCGCTGGCAAAGGCCGAATACGACCGGGCATTGCAGATCGACTCGACCGACGTGGGGACGCTCATGTCGCTGGCCGATTTCTACAACGGCCGCCACGATTACCGGGCGGTGCTGGACGTTACGCAGCGGCTTTTCGAGTCGGACAAGATGCCGCTCGACACGAAGATCAAGCGTTTCGGAATCTTCACCTCCGACATGCGTTTCTACCGCGAATATTACCCCCAGCTCAATACGCTGGCCTCGACGCTTGCCGTCCGCTACCCGCAGGACAGGCGCGTCGTGGAACTTTATGCCAAACACCTGATCGCCTCGGGCGAGCTGGAACAGGCGCTCGCGCGCTACAAGCTCCACCTCGACGACCAGCCGCCCGTCGAGGAGTATTTCCGTTCGGTGATCGACATCGAGAGCTATCTTCAGCATCCCGATTCGGTGAACCGCTATATCGGGCGCGCCCTGGAGCTCTTTCCCGGGCAGGTCGATTTCCACCTCTCGAAAGGGCATACGCTGAATTATTCCAAACAATACCCCCAGGCGATCAAAGCCTACAAACAATCGCTGGGCTATGCCCGGACAGATTCGCTGCGCAGCGTGATCTGGGGATTTATCGGCGACACCTGGCACCAGAAAGCCACCGCCGGCGAACAGGACATCGACGACGATTTCGCCCGGGCTGTCCGAAAAGGTTCGTTCTGGGCGGATATGAAACAGTGCTACAAAGCCTACGACCACAGCCTGCGCTACGATCCGGATAACGCCATGGTACTCAACAACTACGCCTATTTCCTCTCGCTCGAAGGGCGTGACCTTGAAAAGGCGCTCACGATGTCGAGCCGCGCCATCGCCCTCACGGACAACAACCCCACCTACCTGGACACCCATGCCTGGGTGCTCTTCAAGCTGGGACGCACGGCCGAGGCCAAGAAGGTGATGCAGCAGGCCATCGCCCTCGACGGGCAGGAGAGTGCAGCGCTGCTGGTTCATTACGGGGATATCCTGCATGCCATGGGCGAACAGTTCATGGCCGAAATATACTGGCGCAAGGGACTCGAAAAGGGCTACGACGCCGACCAGATCACCCGCCGCATGGAACAGGGCAAAGCCGAAAAAGAGTGACCGTGATGAAGCCCGCCCGCATACTGACCCTCCTTTTCCTGTTCGCCGCCTTTGGCGCTGCGGCGCAGGGGGGCCGCGATGCCATCGAAGAGCAGAAACGGGTCATCGCTGCCCTGGAAAAGAGGATTGCCGACGAGGAACGCGCGATCTCGAAGATACAGGAAGGCCGCGCCGCCACCGAGGAACGGGTTCGCCGCCTGGCACGCCAGCTCGACTCCCGCAACCAACTGCTCGAGGAGACCGAGAAGCAGGCGCGCCTGCTTCGCAAGGAGATATCCCGTACGGACAGCGTCGCCGGCAACCTCAGCTCGGCCCTGGAGCGCAACCGCACGCAGTATGCCGAAATGGTACGCGAGGCCTACCGCAACTATAAGCACAACAATTACCTGACCTACATTTTTTCGTCGCGCGACTTCACCGACGTCGCGAAAAAGATCACCAACCTGCGCGAAGTGGCTTCGATGCGCGAACGCAAGCTGCACGACATCGCCGCGCGTTCGGAACAGGTCGCCCGCGAGAAGGAGCTGCTCGACCGCCGCAAACGCTCGCTCGACTCGGTGACGCAAAACCTTACCGCCCAGAAACAGAAGCTCCAGCGCGATTCGCGCAACGCCCGGGCCAATATCCGCCAGATGTCGCAAAAGGAGAAACAGGCCCTGCAACGCAAACTGTCGCAGGAACAGCAGCTCGACGTGGCCATCAGCGAGCTGCGCAAACTCACCAAAGGCAATACCGAGGGTGCGTCGTTCTCGACCAAGACCACGGGGCTGAGGCTTCCCGTCACGGCCGGTTCGGTAAAACGCTACAAGGAAAACATGGCCGAGATCGCCGGCCCCAAGGGTGCGCACGTCATTTCGATCTACGACGGAAAGGTCGTCGAAATCAAGCGCAACCGTATCACGAACAAATACGACGTTTTCGTGGCTCACGGCGAATATATAACCTCCTATGCCAACATGGGGTCGATATGCGTTGAAAAGGGCCAGAAAGTGGCAAGAAACGAACAGTTGGGCACCATCGGCTCGTCGGTCAACATCATGACGATGGAAACCGAGTACAAACTGGTATTTGGCATCTACCCGCCGAACCCCGGCATGAAGCTCCGCGCTGAAAACTGCTTCAAACGGTCAACCCCGACGATAAACACCGAACCGGAAACCCCTCCGAACGGTAACCCCGGCGACATACCGAAAACCGTTTCGGGCTACAGTCCCAGACGCCCACACTCGGGCGGGGACTGTTTCAGACGTCGCCCCCAACCCCGAACTGTTTCTGGCGGCGTTCCCGCAAATACCGTTTCGGACGAAGGATAATTCCCATCAAAAACTTCAGGCATCGGCGGGCAGAAATTCCTCACTAAACAGGCCAGCTCCCCCGCCTGCCGTTTCGGGCTCGAAAAGACCTTGTATGCTGCCCAGCACAAAGCCTGAACAGGATGTAATAAGCGGGATCAGGCTTCTACCTGATCCCGCCTACCAATTATTCCGGAAAGTCGTCAGACCTCCGGCGAATCGAGGATAATCACCGGGTCGCCTATGTTGGCGGGGATTTCGACCCAAAACCAGTTCAGGTCGCCCGGTTTATCGGCCGCATCCACGCCCACGACATAGTAGAAGAGCTTGTCGCCGGCCTTGAATCCGGCACCGTTGTTATTGAACTTGTGCTCGGCCGTGTCCATATAAACGCCCGGCACGTTCTCCTCGTAATCCAGCAGGATATACCCGATCAGCGTCTTTTCGTCATCATACCCTTCGCCGATAACATTCACCGTCTCGGTACTCGAATAAAAATGCGCACACTTGACATTGGCTTTGTTGGTGACACGCAACGTCCCCTTTCCGCCGACCGTCTCGTAAGAGAATTCGACATCGACCCACGGCGACGTCACGACGACCGGTTCGTCGGCTGTCGTCGTTGAAGCCTTCGCCGGATCCGAATCGGTATATCCCGGGTCGTTCCCGGCCAGCGCGACGACTTCGAGCGTATATTTCGTAGCGGGCTTGAGCCCCGAAAAAGAGACCTCCACGGCATCATACGAAGCTACTTCAGCCACGACGACCTCCTGTCCCCCTTCGGTCGTCAGCAGTTTATAGCCGAATGCCGCAGCATGTTCCACGGCTGTCCACGACGCCGCGAACGACGTGGGTTTGACATCCTTGAAGACAATCTCGGGCGAAGCGAGTTTCACCGGCTGCGGATCGGGTTCGGGCCTTTTGTCGTCATCACACCCCGAAAACAACGCCACGGCAAAGAAAGCCGCAAGTGCGGTAAGCATTTTGAAGATTTTCATTTTTTGAGATTTTTGGTTAATACTTCGTGACAAGGCAAATATAACGGTTTTTTCCTTTCGTTATACCCTGCGGAAATTTCATAACAAACAGTCAATCAGAATAATTATTAAGAAAAAATCCGTCCGCAACTCCCTGTGTCTATCCTGATCTCTAATAAAAGTTACAATCCGTAACTAAAATCCCGATTTACCCGAAATAATTTATTTTTTCATTTTTACGGCACTTCCCGGCGGAGGAGGCCGATGCGGCTTCGGGACGCCCCCGGACAGCTGCAACGAGAAAAAGCCCTCCGGGGCGTTTTCATCTGCATTATTTTTGTACTTTTGCAAAGATTTACAGACTGATTACGGCCTCGGGCTGTCCTTAAACATGGCAATACGATACTATAACGACGATTGTACCTTCCGGCTGCCTCAGAAACGCCTGACGGCGGCATGGCTTCGCGCAGTGGCCGAAGCGGAAGGGTATACGCCGGGCGATGTGAGTTACATCTTCTGCTCGGCGCAACGGCTCCTGGAGATGAACCGCCAGTGGCTCGGGCACGACTATTTCACCGACGTCATTACGTTCGATTACAGCGACCGCAAAGGCGCCCGCATAATCTCGGGCGACATCTTCATCGACGTCGAGACCGTCGCCGACAATGCCCGGCAATACGGCTGCACGACGCTCCAGGAAATGCGCAGGGTCATCGTACACGGCGTGCTGCACCTCTGCGGGCAGGGTGACAAGACGCCCCCCACCACTGCGCCGTTGCACCGCAAGGAGGATAAAACCCTCACTTTCTGGTTGACGGCTCAATGACAGTCGATTACGATATAATCGTCAGCGGCGGCGGACATGCCGGCTGCGAAGCGGCCTCTGCCGCCGCACGCCTGGGGTCGCGCACGCTGCTGCTCACCATGGACATGGCCAAGATGGCTTCCATGTCGTGCAACCCGGCCGTCGGGGGAGTAGCCAAAGGACAGATAGTCAGAGAAATAGCTGCTTTGGGAGGACAGATGGGACGCATTACCGACCTCACCGCGATCCAGTTTCGGATGCTCAACCGTTCGAAGGGCGCAGCCATGTGGAGCCCCCGTGCGCAATGCGACAAAACCCGTTTCTCGGAGGAGTGGCGCCATACGCTCGAAAACACGCTCAACCTCTATATCTGGCAGGACGCCGCCACCGAGCTGCTGTTCGACACCTCGGCAACCAAACCGCGCGTGACAGGCGTACGGACGCGCATGGGCATCGAATTCGCCTGCAAGGCTGTCATACTTACCGCCGGTACGTTCCTCGACGGGCTGATGCACTGCGGCACATCGCATGCCGAGGGCGGCAGGGCAGGGGACGCCGCTTCGCACGGGATCACGGAGTCCCTGCTCGCAATCGGATTCGAAACCGGGCGTATGAAAACCGGTACGCCCGCACGCCTCGATGCCCGCACGATCGACTTCGAAATACTCGAACCGCAATACGGGGACGATAAACCATCCAAATTTTCCTTTTCCCCTGATACACAACCGGTTAAAGACCAACTCCCTTGTTTTCTGGTCTACACGTCGGCCGAGGTGCACGACATCCTGCGCACAGGGTTCGACCGCTCGCCGCTGTTCAACGGGACGATAACGGGAATCGGGCCGCGCTACTGCCCGAGCATCGAAGACAAACTGCGTACATTCGCCGACAAAGACCAGCACCAGCTCTTCCTCGAACCCGAAGGACGCAGCACCAACGAATACTATCTCAACGGTTTTTCTTCGTCACTGCCCTGGGAAATACAGTTGGAAGCACTGCATAAAATCCGGGGATTCGAAGACCTCCACATCTATCGCCCGGGCTATGCCATCGAATACGACTATTTTCCACCCACACAATTGCACCATTCGCTCGAAACGAAACTCGTTTCCGCCCTTTATTTCGCCGGGCAGGTCAACGGGACGACCGGATACGAAGAGGCCGCAGCCCAGGGGTTGATGGCCGGGATCAATGCACACCGGATGCTGAAAGGGGAGGAGGCCGTCGTTTTGCAGCGCGACGAAGCCTATATCGGAGTGCTGATAGACGACCTTGTGACCAAAGGGGTGGACGAACCCTACCGCATGTTCACCTCGCGTGCAGAATACCGCATCCTGCTCCGGCAGGACAATGCGGACATTCGGCTTACTCCTATCGGATATAAAATCGGGCTTATTACCCAAAAAAGATACGACTATTTCGTCAAAAAAAATACGCTCGTAGAATCGCTTATTTCTTTCGCTCGCCAACAGAGCATCAAAGCAGCCGAAATTAACGACTATTTAAAAGCAATAAATTCCGAACCTTTATCACAGGGAAGGAAGCTTTACGACATACTAATGCGGAATAATGTTTCGTTCGATTCGTTGCAAGCCGTCCTGCCGAAGCTCCGAAAATTCATCGAAACGAACCGGATGGAGGAAGAGGTGATCGAAGAGGCAGAAATCCAAATCAAATATAAAGGATATATTGAACGCGAAAAATTCATTGCAGAAAAACTACATCGGCTCGAAAACATACGGATTCCTGCGGATTTCGACTTTCACTCGATGAATTCCCTGACTATCGAGGCCCGGCAAAAACTGTCCCGAATCCGCCCTGAAAACATCGGGCAAGCCTCGCGCATACCCGGAGTTTCACCCGCAGATGTAAATGTTCTTTTGGTAAAATTCGGAAGATAGGGTAATGTTCCACGTGGAACCTATCAACCCACCCACCCCCGGAATAATTAAACCACAAGATTCTGTAAAGATTATCACTTCTATATTCTTCCCGAACAACCACCAAAGAAGACATGTTCCACGTGGAACATATATACAAAACCCTTAAACACAAACGAAACAAAAAGAGGCCGCTGTATAGCGGCCTCTTAACAATATATTCGTATTCTACAAAACAATCGTACACCAATTGTATTTATCCTCAGCTCGTCCGTACTGAATATCCTGCAATCGGGTATATAATTCCAGAGAAATCTTACCAACCTTATCACCATAAGAGTAGGCTTTCTCCGTCTGCATGTCATAGATAGTGCCGATAGGGGAGATCACGGCAGCCGTTCCGCAGCCTCCGCACTCCTCGAAAGAGGCAAGTTCTTCGACCGGGATTTTTCGGTCTTCGACCTCAAGCCCCATATCGCGGGCCAGCTGGCGGAGGCTCATATTGGTGATCGACGGAAGCACCGAAGGGGATTTCGGAGTGATATATTTGCCATCCTTGATGCCGAAGAAATTGCATGCACCGCACTCTTCGATGTATTTATGCTCCGCAGCGTCGAGATACATGATATTCGAATAGCCCATTTTATGCCCTTTTTCACCCGACAAAAGGCTGGCCGCATAATTTCCGCCGACCTTCACATCGCCTGTTCCACGTGGAGCAGCACGATCCTGCTCTCGGTCGATGGCAACCAGGATCGGCTTGATTCCCTCCTTGAAATACGCACCCACAGGCGAACAGTAGACAATCAGCAAAGCATCCTTTGCAGGTTTGACTCCCAGGCCGGCCGTCGTTCCGAACATCACCGGACGCAGATAGAGCGAGGCCCCTGTTCCGTAGGGGGGAATATAAGCTTCATTCCGCCGAACGACCTCGACGCAGGCATTAACGACCATTTCGACGGTCGGCAGCGGAAGGCAAAGACGTTCGGCCGAAGACCGGAGGCGGCGGGCATTGTCCTCGACACGGAACAGGCGGACTTTCCCATCGACTCCACGAAAAGCCTTGAGACCCTCGAAAAGTTCGATGCCATAATGCAGGCACGAAGCCGACATGTGCATCTTGATGTACTCGTCGCTCGTAACCTCCATATCACTCCATTTACCATCCGTAAAATAATAACGGACGTTGACGTCGGTCTTGTGATAGTCGAACCCCAAGGCGCTCCAATCTATATTTTCCATTATAGTAAAATTTAAAGGTATTTCTATAATATCCCCACAGCAAGTAAACCGGGCAAAAACAAACCTAGAACCGATCCTTTCCTCACATTATCCTACGATAGCACCGTTATTCGTATTTCCGTCGGGGCCCAGCAGCAGCAGTTTCCCCGAAGCATCTTCGGCCATCAGGATCATGCCCTGCGACACGATCCCTTTCAGTTCGCGGGGAGCGAGGTTTACAAGAACCAGCACCCTGCGTCCGACCAGCTCTTCGGGAGTAAAATATTCCGCTATTCCCGAAACGATCGTCCGCTGGTCGATCCCCGTGTCCACCGTCAATTTCAGCAATTTCTTCGTCTTGGCGACCTTTTCCGCCGCAAGGATCGTAGAATCCCGGATATCCATTTTCTGGAAATCGTCAAACTGTATCGTATCTTTCTGAGATTCAATATTTTGCGAATTTTCAGCAGCAAGATTGGCCTCTTTCGTCGCCGCAAGCTTGTCCAACTGGCGCTGGATCACGTCGTCCTCGATCTTCTCGAAGAGCAACGACGCCTCACCGATCTTATGCCCGGCAGCAATCAGATCCATCGCCCCGAGGCGCTCCCATCCGAATTTCTCCACGGCGAGCATCTTCAGGATCTTCGACGCCGAGAAAGGCATGAAAGGCTCGATGGCAATCGCCGTATTGGCCGTAATTTGCAACGCGATGATGAGAATCGTTTTCACACGCCCGGGATCGGTCTTGATGACTTTCCACGGCTCGGTGTCCGCCAGATACTTGTTGCCGATACGTGCAATGTTCATGGCATCCTTCAGGGCTTCGCGGAAACGGTAGTTCTCGATATTGGCCTCGAGCGAACCCTTCACGGCAGCTACTTCCGCAACTGTCTGACGGTCATAATCATTCATCTCTCCGCAGGCAGGAACCTCGCCGCCGTAATATTTCTGCGTAAGCACCAGCGCACGGTTGACGAAATTTCCCAGCACAGCGACCAGCTCGTTGTTGTTGCGGGCCTGGAAATCCTTCCATGTAAAGTCGTTATCCTTGGTTTCGGGGGCATTGGCACACAGCACATAGCGCAATACATCCTCCTTTCCGGGGAACTCCTCCAGGTATTCATGCAGCCACACCGCCCAGTTGCGCGAGGTCGAAATCTTATCGCCCTCGAGGTTCAGGAACTCGTTGGCCGGCACGTTCTCAGGCAGTATATACCCCCCGTGCGCCTTGAGCATCGAGGGGAAGACGATGCAGTGGAACACGATATTATCCTTGCCGATGAAATGCACCATCTTGGTGTCTTCCGATTTCCAGTACTTTTCCCAATCGGGCGTAAGGTCTTTCGTGGCGGATATGTAACCGATCGGAGCGTCGAACCACACATAGAGCACCTTCCCTTCGGCACCCTCCACGGGCACGGGGATGCCCCAGTCGAGGTCACGGCTCACGGCACGGGGCTGCAATCCGCCGTCGAGCCAGCTCTTGCACTGTCCGTAAACATTCGTCTTCCACTCCTTATGCCCATCGAGTATCCACTCGCGGAGGAAGCCTTCGTATTGATCCAGCGGGAGATACCAGTGCTTCGTCTCCCTTTTGACCGGAACCGAACCCGACACGGCGCTATGCGGGTCGATCAGCTCGTCGGGCGAGAGGGTAGACCCGCATTTCTCGCACTGGTCGCCGTAGGCACGGTCGTTCCCGCATTTGGGACAAGTGCCGACGATATAACGGTCGGCAAGGAACGTCTGCGCCTCCTCGTCGTAATACTGCATGGAGGTTTTCTCGATGAATTTCCCCTCGTCGTAGAGTTTGCGGAAAAATTCCGATGCGGTCGCGGCATGGGTCGCCGACGATGTCCGCGAATAGATATCGAACGACATTCCCAACCCCTCGAACGACTTTTTTATCAGGTTATGGGATCGATCCTCGATCAGCTGCGGCGTCACTCCCTCCTTGCGGGCCTTGATGGTGAGGGGTACACCGTGCTCGTCCGATCCGCAGACCGAAATCACGTCGCAGCCCTTCAGCCGCAGGTAACGCGTGTAAATATCCGAAGGTATATAAACTCCCGCCAGATGGCCGATATGCACCGGGCCGTTGGCATAGGGGAGAGCCGATGTAACGAGGTAACGCTTGAACTCTTTTGCCATATTGAGATATACAGTATTACTAATTTCTGTCAAAATTAGTAATTTTTAGGGAAAGAAAAAGCAAAGCCCCATTATTTGTTTACAAACTACAAGGGGGCCCCGCCGTAAGAAAACAAAACGGAAACCGCGGGAATGAATCGGCCCGCATTAAGCAGCGGGTAAAAATATGCCCCGGCATAGTCCGGGGCATATTTCTTAATTATCGGCGGTCGGAATCGTTATTCGAACACCAACTCGTCGAGCAGCCATCCTGCACCCGCGTACTTGTCGATGATGAACAGAACGTAGCGGATGTCGACCGATATCGTGCGCTGCAGATCGGGCTCGAAAGCCACATCGCCCGACATGGCTTCCCAGTTACCGTCGAAAGCCAGCCCGAGCAGTGCGCCCCTGGCATTCCTCACCGGTGAACCCGAATTGCCGCCCGTAATATCGCAGTCGGCAAGGCACGCCCCCGGAAGCTCGCCCCGGGCATTGGCATAACGGCCGAAATCGCGTGCCGCATAAAGCTCCTTGAGTTTTTCGGGCACGGTGAACTCCGTGGGGTTCTGCGGGTTTTCCTTCTCCATCACGCCCTTGAGCGTCGTATAGTAGTTGTATTCGATGCCGTCGGCAGGCGAATAGGGCAGCACGCGGCCATAGGTGAGCCGCAGCGTGAAGTTGGCATCCGAAGCCCACGCCTTTTTCGGGTTTTGGAGCATCAGCCCCGCCACGTATTTACGGCTTCCCTCGTAATATTTTTCCACGACCGGCTTGCGTGCCTGGGAAAGCGCGTTATACTTCTCCCACACCGATTTTACAAACGGGGCAATGGGGTCGGCGTCACATTTCTCTGCCGAAAAAGCACCGATCAGCGCTTCGACCTTTTCCTGCGATGTAAATTACGAATTATCGAAAATATAATCCACATAGGCATCCGTATCGCCGTTGAATTCCTTGTCGACGATCTCCGTATAGAACGACGGCAGGTCGGTCATATGCTCGCGGGCGATCTTCAGCATACGCTTGGCCACCTTCCGATCCGTCGGGGCGTTGTAATCCTTATACCAACCGGCCATCGCCTTTCGGGCCGCTTCGGGATCCTTTATCTCCGTCCGCCCGTCGAACATCCTTGCCGGGGTCAGTATCTCCACCGCACGCAGGAAAGCCTCTTCCAGATACTGGCGGTTATCGTCGATGCCGGCCAGCCCCTCGATCGCTTCGCGGATTTTCGGCAGCGCGTCGATATACCCTTCCTCGGGCAGCGTATTTTTCTCGGCCCATGCCTGGAAGGCAGCCTCCTGCTGCTGCTTGCGCTCCTTCACACCCAGTTTGAGGATGCCGCGCGACTTGCCGATCGAATTCTTCCAGTAGTTCGACGACGTGGCGTATTTCGAAGCATACTGAATACGTACCTTGTCGCTGGCAGCCATATCCTCCTTGAGGATGGCCTGGCGCTCGCCGCGGATAAAGATCCGGTTGGGGTTCGAAACGTTCAGCATGTCGTCGATCTCGTACGAAGTCATATAACGCTGCGTGGAACCCGGGAACCCCATGATCATGGCGAAATCACCCTCCTCGTAGCCGTCGAGCGAAATCTTCAGGAACTTCTCGGCCTTGTAAGGGCGGTTTTCGGGCGAATAATCCGCCGGCCTGTTATCCTGTCCGGCATAGACGCGAAACACCGAGAAATCGCCTGTATGGCGCGGCCACATCCAATTATCGGTGTCACCGCCAAACTTGCCGATCGAAGTCGGGGGCGCTCCCACCAGACGCACGTCGGTATAGACCTCGATCACGAAGGCGAAATACTGGTTCCCTTCGAAGAAGGGCTTGACCTCCACCGTCATGCCGGGGTTGGCCTCCTGCAGCGAAGCGGTCAGGCCGGCGATATTCTCCGAGGTGATCCGTTCGTATTCCTGCTGCCCGGCCGTGGAAGGCACGTTGCCCAGAATATCCGCAGTCACGTCGCTGATCGAACGGATGAAACGCACCTTGAGCCCCGGGGCAGGAATCTCCTCCTGGCGCGACATGGCCCAAAAGCCGTTCTTCAGGTAGTCGTGTTCGACCGACGACAGGGATTGTATCGACCCGTAGCCGCAGTGGTGGTTGGTGAACAGCAGGCCGTCGGGCGAAACGATCTCGCCCGTGCAGCCGCCGCCGAAAATGACGATCGCATCCTTGAGCGAAGATTTGTTGATGCTGTAAATATCCTCGGCCGAAAGTTTGCATCCGCGCGCCTTCATGTCCCGGATATTCATTTTCTGCAGGTAAGGCAGCATCCACATGCCTTCGTCTGCCGCCGCGGTCAGCGACACGCACGCCGCTGCAATCAGTAAAAACAGTTTCTTCATATATAAACGATTATTTGATGTTGATCATGTTCAGGATCGAACGCTCGGCCTTGCGGCGCACCTCTTCATCGAGTACGATCTCCGGGGCCTCCCGCTCGAGGCATTCGCAGATGTTTTCCAGCGTCACCATCTTCATGTACTTGCAGTTGTTGCAGCCGCATGTCTCGTCGTCCGGGGGCGCCGGGATAAATGTCTTGCCGGGATAGCGCCTCTTCATCTCGGCGAGGATGCCCGATTCGGTGACGACGATGAACTCATCGGCCCCGTTGCGGCCGCAATAGTCGAGGATCGCAGCCGTCGACCCCACGAAATCGGCCACCTCGATGATATAGGCCCGGCATTCGGGATGCACGACGATGCGGGCTGCGGGGTGCTCCTTTTTGAGCCGGAGCAGTTTTTCGAGCGAAAACTCCTCGTGGACATGGCACGCCCCGTCCCAGATCACCATATTCTCGCGGCCGGTCAGCTTCCTGATGTAAGCGCCCAGGTTGCGGTCGGGCGCGAAGATGACGGGGCGGTCGGCCGGGATCGACTCCACGACCTTCAGGGCATTCGACGAAGTGCAGCAGATATCGGTCAGCGCCTTGACCCCGACGGTGGTGTTGACATACGAAACCACCGTATGCCCCGGGTACCTGGCCTTGAAGGCCGCAAAGTCGCGGGCGTCGCACGATTCGGCCAGCGAGCATCCCGCCTCGGGACAGGGTATGAGCACCTTTTTGCCGGGGCATAGCACCTTGGCGGTCTCGGCCATGAAATGCACGCCGGCGAACAGGATGATTTCCGCATCGACCGACTGCGCCTTGACCGACAGCGCAAGCGAATCGCCCAGGAAGTCGGCCACCTCCTGTACTTCGGGCAGCGTATAGTAATGGGCCAGTATGACGGCGTGTTTCTCGCGTTTCAGTTCTTCGATCCGATTCCGGATTTGCGCGGAGTTATCAACCTTCATTTTTTATTTTTACTTTTTAATTTAATTTTAATAAAGAAATAAGAATAGAAATAATAGCTGTTGATACTGTTCACAAGTTATTGCGGAAAATATCTTTCAACATTTTACTCCCGAACTGTTTCCTATTTCTCGTTACAACCGGTTCGTATTCAAAGGTATGAAATTATAATCAACAATTGTCAAAAAACGTTGTCAACATTTCGACAGCCGTTTGTTGTGAACAATCTGTTCCGTTTTCCGGGGTTCGGGGCTGACTATAATTTCCCATAACTTTTTTTGGTTTCCGGAAAATCTTGTATATGCCCGCCCTTTCCGGAATTTGCAACTCTTCCGACCGGAAAGTTATCATTAGTTATCGCCGTTTATCAACACGTTTCCTAACACGATTTCATCACCTTTTCGACAATCTTTTCCGCGATTCCGCGGTACCATTTTTCGACGCGCGGATCTATCCCCATAGCAGGCTTTCCTTCGTCGGATCCTTCCATAATCGACTGTACGATAGGTATTTCACCGAGGAAATCCACACCTTTTTCTTCGGCGAACCGGCGTGCACCGCCTTTGCCGAAGAGGTAGTAGCGGTTTTCGGGCAGTTCCTCGGGGGTGAACCAGGCCATGTTTTCGATGATTCCCGCCACGGGGATGTTGACGTTTTCGTTGCAGAACATCTCCACGCCGCGCACGACGTCGGCTACGGCGACCTGCTGGGGCGTCGAGACGATCACCGCGGAATCGATCTTCAGCTCCCCGATGATCGAGAGGTGTACGTCGCCCGTACCGGGGGGCAGGTCGGCCAGCAGGAAGTCGAGCGTCCCCCATTTGGTCTGGTGGATCATCTGTTTCAGGGCGCTGACGGCCATGGCTCCGCGCCACAGCAGGGCGTCGGTAGGTTTGATGAAGAACCCGATCGACATCAGCCGGATGTCCATCGGCTCCGCAGGGACGATGTGGTCTGCGCCCTCTTCCTGCACGGCGTCGGGCAGGTAGCCTTCCACTCCGAACATCTTGGGCTGCGAAGGCCCGTATATGTCGGCGTCGAGGATGCCTACGCGGAATCCCATGTTTCGCAGGGCGACCGCGAGGTTGGCCGTGACGGTCGATTTGCCTACCCCGCCCTTTCCCGATGCTACGGCAATGACCTTGGCGATGCCGCCCGTAGTCGTCTTCAGCTTGGGTTCGGGACGCGGGGCGGCGCCGCCCTCCTTGATGACTACCAGTACCGTTTCCCCGGGGAATTCGCGTTTGAGCAGTTCCTCGGCCTGGTTTTTGATTTTCACTGCGAACGGGTCGCGGGCCTTGGCGAAGCGGAGTACGACGGTGATTTTTCCGGCTGCCGAGGCGATATGCTCGATAAAACCGCTGCTGACGATATCCTGCCCCGTTTCGGGATGAACGAGCGACGCGAGCAGATGTCTGATTTTTTCTTCCATATTTGTGTAGTGACTTTCCTTGCAAAGATAACGTATATTTTACAGAATAAATATAGGTTACCCTTCTTTTTTATCGAAAAACGATAAATTTTATTTGTTTTTCATATAATTTCTGTATATTTGCGAAAGAAAACCGGAATCGGAACAAAATTAGGACAAACAAAAAATAACTTCGTTATGAATTTTATCAAAACTTTCCTGGCTGCCATCCTCGCGTTTGTCGTGGGATCGGTACTGGTAGTCTTCCTTTGGATTTTCATCCTGCTCGGCATTGCCGGTTCGATGGAGAAAAGCGTGGCCGTACACCCCGAGTCGATCCTCAAGCTCGATTTTTCGGAGGTGTTGACCGATGCCCCGTCGAGCGATCCTTTCGCCGGCTTCGATTTCGCGACGCTCCAGTCTACGCGCATGCTTCCGCTGATGAAGGCGCTGCGTGCGCTCGAGGCGGCGAAGGACGATCCGCGGATCAAGGGTATTTACCTGCGTATGAACGGCAACGGAGGCGTGGCGGGTTCAGCCCTGCTTGAAGAGCTGCGCGAGGCGATCGTCGATTTCAAGCAGAGCGGCAAGTTCGTCGTCGCCTATAACGAAACCTACTCGCAGGGGCAGTATTACCTCGCTTCGGCGGCCGACAAGATTTACATGCAGCCCGAAGGAGGGATGGACTGGTCGGGCCTTTCGTTCAATTTGGCGTTCTACAAGGGGTTGCTCGACAAGCTCGATGTCAAAGCCGAGGTTTTCCGCCCCACGGCCTGCAAGTACAAGAGCGCCGTCGAGCCTTATATACTTCCCAAAATGTCGGACGCTAACCGCGAACAGATGCAGGAACTGGTCAATTCGATGTGGAATACCATCGCGGGTTCGGTGGCCGAGGCACGCGGCATCGACTTGGAAACCCTGAACCGGATCACCGACAAACTGGAGGTCTCGTTGCCCGAGGATGCCCTCGAACACGGGTTCGTGGATAGCCTGCTCTACGAAGACCAGATGAACGACGTCTTTGCCGAACTGGGCGTGCAGTCCGATTCCGACGGCCAATACAATTTCGTCACCCTGGGCGAATATGCGTCGCAGGTCAGTGCCGACCTCAAGAATATTTCGGCCGACCAGGTTGCTATCGTATATGCCGACGGTGCGATCGTCGACGGCGAGGGCTTCGGCCGCGAGATTTACGGCAATACGCTGGCTGCGACGCTGGCCGGCGTGCGTGCCGACGAAAAGGTCAAAGCCGTGGTGCTGCGCGTGAATTCCCCGGGCGGCAGCGCATTGGCTTCGGATGTCATCTGGCGCGAAATGGAGCTGCTCAAGGCCGAGAAACCCGTCATCGTCTCGATGGGTTCCTATGCGGCCAGCGGCGGATACTACATTTCATGCCCGGCCGATGTCATTGTGGCCGACAAACTGACCCTGACGGGTTCCATCGGCGTCTTCGGCATGTACCTCAATACCATCGACGCCCTGAAGAACAAGCTGGGCATCACGTTCGACGCCGTGAAGAGCAATACCTCGGCAGGCATGGGCATGACTTCGGCCCTTACGCCAGCCGAAAGGGCTTCGATCATGCGCGGCGTGGATAAGGTTTACACGACGTTCACCAACAACGTGGCGCAGGGGCGCAACCTGCCTCTCGAGAAGGTGCTCGACATTGCCGGCGGCCGTGTATGGTCGGGCGACAACGCCCTCGGCATCGGCCTGATAGACACGTACGGTGGCCTGAAGACGGCCATTGCCGTCGCTGCGGACAAGGCCGGGTTGGGCGACAATTTCCGGGTGACGGAGGTGATCGAGCAGCCGACGGGTTTCGCGGCGTTCATCTCGTCGCTCAACGTCAGCATCCGCGAGGCCATGACCCGCTCGGAACTGGGAGTCATGATGAAGGAATACAAACAGGTGCAGGAAGCTGCTTCGCAGCAGGGGATCGTCATGTATTATCCCTTCAAACTCGAACTGCGCTAATCCCGGCCGGATGCCGGAACGATAAAAAGCGGCCCCTTTTCTGTACTGCACCCCAAAAGTTGGACACTTTTGGGGTGTTTTTTATGAAATATAAT
>ENA-ORLI01000096-ORLI01000096.1-human-gut-metagenome-genome-assembly--contig:-NODE-96-length-22375-cov-6.40901_pt1 | contig 22375 bp, 15 predicted proteins | sample MGYA00243015_ERZ508825 | MGnify/ENA primary metagenome ERZ508825 (study PRJEB26277, sample SAMN04329804) | human gut metagenome | biome: human-associated habitat | host: Homo sapiens | place: USA... | reverse complement strand
TCAGGATCGGAAGCGCCGCGAGCGACGCCTCGGCACCCGTCCGTACGACCTGCTGGCATTCGCCCCGCCCCGACACCGTACGCGGGAACCAGCGGGACATCCCAGCCAGCAGCGGCAACGCCCGCAGCTTGTCCGCGAACGACGGGCGCGGCGCCATGGCCTGCCGCAGCAATCCGTCGACCCGTTCCGAGAGTTCGCCGAGCGACCCGACGCCCAGCGCCAGCGCCATGCGGCGTGCGGAACCGAACATGTTGGTCAGCACGGGAAACTCCGTGCCGGTATTTTCGAACAGCAACGCCTTGCCGCCGCCGGGCATTTTCGAGACCCGGTCGGTTATCTCGGCGATCTCCTCCACCGGCGACACCGGAGCCGTTATGCGGACGAGTTCGCCCTCGCGCTCCAGCAGGGCGATATACTCACTCAGGCTTCGGTGCATGCTCCAACGCCTTTTTCACCGACCCGTATTGCAGCAGCAACGCCCGTGCCTGCGCCTCGGAAAGCCCCGCCGCCTCGGCCACCATGCGCGTGCCGCGCCCCACGAGTTTGTCGTTCGTCAACTGCATGTTGACCATGCGGTTGCCCTCGACACGCCCCAGGCGGATCATCACGGCCGTCGACAGCATGTTGAGCATCAGCTTCTGTGCCGTGCCCGCCTTCATGCGGGTCGACCCCGTCACGAACTCCGGCCCCACAACCGCCTCGAGCGCATATTCCGCCTCAGCCGCCACGGGCGACGACGGATTGCAGGTAATGGAGGCGGTCAACAGGCCGTGCTCCCGCGCCATGCGCAGGCCGCCGACCACATAGGGGGTGGTACCCGACGCGGCGATCCCGACCAGAACATCGTCCGCCGTGGGATGGTAGGGCGCCATGTCGCGCCAAGCCCCTGCGGTATCGTCCTCGGCATTCTCCACGGCACGCCGCAGTGCACCGTCGCCGCCGGCGATCAGGCCGATGACCCTGTCGAAGGGCACGCCATAGGTCGGGGGAAGCTCCGAGGCGTCCGTCACACCCAGCCTCCCGCTCGTACCGGCCCCGATGTAAAACATCCTCCCGCCGCGCTCCATGCGTTCGACGACCCGCTCCACGAGCCGTTCCATCACGGGGATGGTCTTGGCCACGGCCTCGTGGACGCGTGCGTCTTCGCGGTTGATGCCCGTCAGGATGTCGTGCACCGACATCCGCTGTAAATTATCGTAGGCCGAAGCCTGTTCGGTTATTCTATTTTCCATAATGGTATTTGATAAGTCCTTCGGCAGGTGATGCGGCGATCCGGCCGACCCGGTACCCCCCTTGTGCGAGCACCTCGCGCAGCAGCCCCTCGAATGCGGCGGCAACGCCGCCGATGCAGGCGACCGTCAGATGCACGGGATAGCGGCTCAGGTTGCGTTGGGCGAAATCGGCGAAGGTTTCCGCCACCATAGCCCGCACCTCGGGGCAATCCAGGTGCGCATGTACGAACGGCGCGAACGACGCCAGGAAACGGTTGGCATACGGCTCGCGGTAGACCCGGCGGATGATCTCCTCATAGGTCAGCCCATGCGCCGCGAGGAACTCCTCCCGCAGGGGGATATGCCCTTTGAAAATACCGTTCACCAGGTTGCGCCCCATCGCCGCACCGCTGCCCTCGTCGCCGAGGACATAACCCAGCGGCGGGACGTTTTCCACGATTTCACCGCCCCGGCACCAGCACGAATTGGAGCCCGTGCCGAGGATGCAGGCCACGCCTTCGCCACGGCCGAACAACGCCCGCGCAGCCCCCAGCAGGTCGGTCTGAGCCTCGATATGTCCCGCACCGAAATGCGTGCGGAGTTCCCGCACCATCTTCTCCGTCGCTTCGGGAAAGGTGCCCCCGCACCCTGCGCCGTAGAAATAGACGGCCTCGACGGGACCGCACGGCGGCAGTTCGGCAAGCGCTTCGCGTATTTGCTCCGGGGAGTGCTGCACGGCATTGATTCCCCGCGTCCGGTATTCCGAGGTATGCACGCCGTCGGTCAGGAGCCACGCACATTTTGTAGATCCGCTGTCTGCAATGATTTTCATGTCGACAAAGATAGAAAAATAATCCGGCTTCGAAAAGCCGGATTACCCCTTTAAATACTATTTTGGCGCCATGCAACGCGATCAGCGCAGGAAAAGCAGCTCGCGGTATTTGGGCAGCGGCCACATCTGGTCGTCGACGATCTCCTCCAGCTTGTCGATGTGGCGGCGGATCTCGTCGAAACATGCGGCTACGGTATCATGGTAGGCGATCGCCTTCTCGCGCTGATCCTCGATCCTGTTGGCCACCTTGCGGGCGTCGACCATCCCGGCCGTGAGCCGCTGTATTTCGGCCGTATGGTACTGGATCTTCTTGATGAGCGCGATATCGGCCGAGGCGTTCAGCCCCGGGATCTGCGACATCTTGTAGACCTTGTCGAGCAGCAATGCCTCGTACTTCGAAGCGATCGGCACGATATGGTTCATCGCCAGATCGCCCAGCACGCGCCCCTCGATCTGGATTTTCTTGGTGTAGATCTCCCACTTCACCTAATAAATAAAAACAAAATCGACCTTCGAGAAGACGCCCGTGTCGCCGAACATCCGGAGCGTCTGCTTGTCGAGGTAACGGTCGAAGATCAGCGGCGTCGAGGTTTCGCAGTCCAGGCCGCGTTTGCGCGCCTCGGCCTTCCACTCGTCGGAATAGCCATTGCCGTCGAAACGGATGGCCTTGCAGGCCTTGATCATCTGTTTGAGCACCTCGTAGATGGCCTTCTCTTTCTTCATGCCGGCCTCGATCTTGGCATCGACGTTCTGCTTGAACTCGGCCAGTTCGTGCGCCATCGCCGCATTGAGCACGATCATCGCCTCGGCACAGTTGTCCGAAGAACCTACGGCGCGGAACTCGAACCGGTTGCCCGTAAACGCGAACGGCGAGGTGCGGTTACGGTCGGTATTGTCGAGCAGCAGCGTCGGGATATGCGAAATCCCGCTCATCTTGAACACGTTCTTGGCATCGAAGCGGATCGCATCGTCGCCCTTGCTGGCCGCCAGTTTGTCCAGCACGGCCGACACCTGCGTCCCGAGGAAGGTCGAGATGATTGCCGGGGGCGCCTCGTTGGCTCCCAGGCGGTGTGCGTTCGTGGCACTCATGATCGCCGCCTTGAGCAGGCCGTTGTGCTTGTGTACGGCCGAAATGGCATTCACCAGGAAGGTGATGAACTGCAGGTTCTCCGAAGCGGTCTTGCCAGGCCCCAGCAGGTTCACGACCGTCTCCGACCCCAGCGCCCTGATGATGAGCTTGACCGAACCGTAGCTCCCCATGACGGGCAAATCGTGAAACAGCACAAAAACCTGCGACGGCGGGCGATCTTGTCCCTCACGGTCACCAGCAGCTGGTTGTGGTCGTTGGCAAGGTTGGCCTCCTCGTAGACCGGCGCCAGTTCGAACTGGTTGGGCGCCACCTCGTTGTGGCGGGTTTTGACGGGGATGCCCAGTTTCAGGCACTCGTATTCGAGGTCTTTCATGAAGGCCATCACACGGGTCGGGATCGCACCGAAATAGTGGTCTTCCAACTGCTGGTTCTTGGCCGATTCATGCCCCATCAGCGTACGCCCGGTGAGCATCAGGTCGGGACGTACGGCCCAGAGGCTTTCGTCCACGAGGAAATACTCCTGCTCCCAGCCCAGATACGAGATGACCCGCTGCACGTTTTTGTCGAAATAGTGGCACACCTCGGTCGCGGCCTTGTTCACCGCCGAGATCGAGCGCAGCAGCGGCACCTTGTAATCGAGCGCCTCGCCCGTATAGGCGATGAAGACGGTCGGGATACAGAGCGTCGTGTCGACGATGAAGGCCGTCGAGGTCGGATCCCACGCCGAATAACCGCGTGCCTCGAACGTATTGCGGATGCCTCCGTTGGGGAACGACGACGCATCGGGCTCCTGCTGGACGAGCAGTTTGCCGGAGAACTCCTCCAGAACCCCGCCCAAGCCGTCCGGGTCGGCAAACGCATCGTGCTTCTCGGCCGTACCTCCCGTCAGGGGCTGGAACCAATGGGTATAGTGGTCGGCACCGTGCTCCAGCGCCCACTGGCGCATGCCTGCCGCAATACCGTCGGCAACCTCCCGCGTGAGGGGCGTACCGTTCTCCATCGTATCGACAAGGGCGTCGTAAGTAGCCTTGTTCAAATACTTGCGCATGGCTGCGCGCCCGAATACCCGTTTCCCGAAATAGTCCGAAGGACGTCCTTCGGGAGCCTTCACCTCGACGGCGGTGTGGTTTATGGCCGCATCGACCATCTTGAATCTGAGCAATGATGACATAGATGTAATTGAATTGGATTAGCATTCCATTAAAAACATACGCGCAGGGGCGGAAGCCGAATAATTGCTGAACTAAAACCTAACCTAAAATTCCGGAGGGCAACTGCCTCGCGGCATACTCCGCCCAACCTGACTAACCCGCGGCTTCACCCCTGCCGCCGTATGTATCGATCTCGCTTGCAAATGTAATATTTTTTCAGTTACGTTGTTTTCACAAAATCGGCATTTTTTCGAAAAACGCCCTATTTTTTCAGCATTTTCCGAAAAATCACATGCATTTTTCCATAAAAACGCCGAATTTCAATGCAATTTTCCGAAAAACACCCTTAAATTTTCGTCATATCCCCGAATTTTCACATTTTTAGTTTTTCGTAATTATCATGGCTATTAAGAACAATATTAAACTATTTCACCACAACTAAAAAACTTCTTCCGGCGGTTGCCGAAAGCAAACGAAATCACCTATATTATAAAAAGAAATTATATAGTGTTATTTTATTAACAATTTCTTGTTTCAATCACTAATAATTTTGTACCTTTACGTGCAATTTTGAAACTACACTTATACTAATCTCTAAATAGTTATGGCAAATACCAAAAGTGAAAAGCTGTTCACCGAATTCCCGCCGGTTCCGACCGAGAAGTGGGAGGAGGTGATTACGGCCGACCTGAAAGGTGCTGATTACGAGCGCAAGCTGGTATGGAAAACGGGCGAAGGTTTCAACGTCCGGCCCTACTACCGCGCCGAGAACCTCGAAGGCAGCACGCTGCTGGGCCCGCAGGCAGGCGAGTTCCCTTACGTACGGGGTACACGCGCACACAACCGCTGGCGCGTACATCAGACCGTAAGCGTCGTATGCCCCAAGGAGGCAAACGCCGAGGCACTGAAAATCCTCAACGCAGGCGTCGACTCGCTCGGCTTCTGCATCGCGTCGGCGGATTTCTCAGCCGCAGACCTCGACACGCTGCTCAAGGACATCTGTATTGAGGCTGTCGAAATCACCTTCTGCGGAGAGAAGACGGCCCATGTCGCCGAGCTCGTCCTGGCCAAAGTCGAAAAGGAGGGCATCGCCAAGGAGGATGTCCGCATCGCATTCTGCATCGACCCGCTGGTAAAAGGGCTTTCGTCGAAAGGCGATTTCTGCTCGCCCAACGGTGAAAAGTGCATCGCCCGCATCGTCGAGCTGATCCACAAGACCAAGGAGTACAAGCACGTGCGCATCGTAACCGTTGCGGGGCAAACGTTCGGCAACTCGGGTTCGACCATCGTCGAGGAGCTGGCATTCACCCTTTCGGCAGGCCACGACTACCTCGTACGCCTGATGGACGCAGGGCTGGACGTCGACCAGGCCGCACGCAAACTGCGCTTCTCGTTCTCGGTAAGCTCCAACTATTTCATGGAGATCGCCAAATTCCGCGCGGCACGTATGCTGTGGGCCAACATCGTCAAGGGCTACGGCCCGGCGAAGAACTGCGCCTGCAAGATGCACATCCACGCCGAGACCTCGCGGTGGAACCAGACCGTCTACGACCCCTATGTGAACATGCTTCGCGGCACGACCGAGGCCATGTCGGCCACGATCGCCGGCGTACATTCGCTGGAAGTAACGCCGTTCGACACCTCGTTCGAAAACCCGACCGAGTTCTCGAAGCGCATCGCCCGCAACGTCGAGCTGCTGCTCAAGAACGAGTCGCATTTCGACCAGGTCGTCGACCCGGCAGGAGGCTCGTACTATGTCGAGAACCTCACGCAGTCGATCGCAGCCGAAGCCTGGAAGCTTTTCCTCGAAATCGAGCAGAAGGGAGGCTACACCGAGGCTTACAAGGCCGGCCTGATCGTCGAGCGTATCAAAGCGTCGGCCGCAGCCAAGGACAAGAACATCGCTACGCGCCGCCAGACGCTGCTCGGCGCCAACCAATATCCCAACTTTACGGAGGTCGCCGGCAAGGAGATCACCGCCGAGTCCGTTACGCGCAAGCAGGCCGAGGGCAATGTACTCGTCCCCTACCGCGGTGCCATGGCGTTCGAAGAGATGCGCCTGCAGGTGGATCGCAGCGGCAAGGAGCCCAAGGCATTCATGCTGACGTGCGGCAACCTGGGCATGGCCCGCGCCCGCTCGCAGTTCTCGTGCAATTTCTTCGCATGCGCCGGCATCAAGGTGATCGACAACACTTATTTCAAGTCGATCGAAGAGGGCGCGAAGGCCGCACTCGAATCCAAGGCGCAGATCGTCGTGGTCTGCGCAAGCGACGACGACTATGCGGAGGCAGCCCCGAAAGTCAAGGAGCTGCTCGGCGGCAAGGCGATCCTGGTGGTTGCCGGGGCACCGGCCTGCGCACCCGAACTGGAAGCGCAGGGCATCACGAATTTCATAAACGTGAAGTCCAACGTCTTGGAAACACTTAAGTTCTACCTTAAAGAGATGGGAATCTAATCATGAGAGCTAAATTTTCAGAACTGACATACGACGCAGGCCAGCAGAAAAGTTGCTGCGCCTCGAAAGGCTGCGGACAGGTCGAGCCGTGGCTGACGGCCGAGGGTATTCCCGTCAAGGGCGCCTATACGGCCCAAGACCTCGAAGGCATGGAGCACCTGAACTATGCGGCAGGTATCGCCCCGTTCCTGCGCGGCCCCTACTCGACGATGTACGTGATGCGCCCGTGGACGATCCGCCAGTATGCGGGTTTCTCGACCGCCGAGGAGTCCAACGCATTCTACCGCCGCAACCTGGCCGCCGGGCAGAAGGGTCTGTCGGTGGCATTCGACCTTGCTACGCACCGCGGCTACGACGCCGACCACCCGCGCGTGGTGGGCGACGTGGGCAAAGCCGGCGTGTCGATCTGCTCGGTCGAGGACATGAAGGTACTGTTCAACGGCATTCCGCTCGACAAGATGTCGGTGTCGATGACCATGAACGGCGCCGTGCTGCCCATCCTGGCATTCTACATCGTGACGGGTCTGGAGCAGGGCTGCACACTCGACCAGCTGGCCGGTACGATCCAGAACGACATCCTTAAGGAGTTCATGGTGCGTAACACCTATATTTATCCTCCCGAGTTCTCGATGCGCATCATTGCCGACATCTTCGAGTACACCTCGAAGAACATGCCCAAGTTCAACTCGATCTCGATCTCGGGGTACCACATGCAGGAGGCAGGCGCCACGGCCGACATCGAGCTGGCCTACACGCTGGCCGACGGACTGGAGTACCTGCGCGCAGGTATCAACGCAGGCATGTCGGTGGACGCCTTCGCCCCCCGCCTGTCGTTCTTCTGGGCAATCGGCATGAACCACTTCATGGAGATCGCCAAGATGCGCGCGGCACGTATGCTGTGGGCCAAGATCGTCAAGCAGTTCGAGCCCAAGAACCCCAAGTCGCTGGCGCTGCGTACCCACTCGCAGACCTCGGGCTGGTCGCTCACGGAGCAGGATCCGTTCAACAACGTGGCACGTACCGCCATCGAGGCCATGGGCGCCGCCCTGGGACACACCCAGTCGCTGCACACCAACGCTTTGGACGAGGCCATCGCCCTGCCGACCGACTTCTCGGCACGTATCGCCCGTAATACGCAGATCTACATCCAGGAGGAAACCAATATCTGCCGCGAGGTCGACCCGTGGGCAGGCTCCTACTACGTGGAGTCGCTCACCAACGAGATCGCCCACAAGGCATGGGAGCGTATCCAGGAAGTCGAGAAACTGGGCGGTATGGCCAAGGCTATCGAGACCGGTATTCCGAAGATGCGCATCGAGGAGGCTGCGGCCCGCAAGCAGGCACGCATCGACTCCGGCGAGGAGAAGATCATCGGCATCAACGAATACCGCCTGGAGAAAGAGGCCCCGATCGACATCCTGGCCGTAGACAACACCGCCGTGCGCGAGAGCCAGATCAAGCGTCTGCAGGAGCTGCGCGCTTCGCGCGACGAGGCCGCCGTGAAGAAGGCCCTCGCAGCGATCACCGAGTGCGTGAAGACCAAGCAGGGCAACTTGCTGGAGCTGGCCGTCGAAGCCGCCAAGGTACGCGCTTCGCTGGGCGAGATTTCCGACGCCTGCGAAGTGGTGGTAGGCCGTTACAAAGCCGTCATACGTTCAATATCAGGAGTATATAGTTCAGAAGTGAAAAACGACAAACAGTTCGAGCGTGCCAAGGAGCTGTGCGCCGAATTCGCCAAGAAGGAAGGCCGCCAGCCGCGTGTCATGATCGCGAAGCTCGGCCAGGACGGCCACGACCGCGGTGCCAAGGTAGTAGCCACGGGTTATGCCGACATCGGTTTCGACGTCGACATGGGGCCGCTGTTCCAGACCCCGGAGGAGGCCGCAAAACAGGCTGTCGAGAACGACGTGCATGTAGTGGGCGTTTCGTCGCTCGCCGCAGGCCACCTGACCCTCGTGCCGCAGATCATCGCAGAGCTCAAGAAGCTCGGCCGCGAGGACATCATCGTGATTGTCGGCGGCGTAATCCCCCACCAGGATTACGACGAACTGTACCGCGACGGCGCCGCCGCCATCTTCGGCCCCGGCACCCCGATCGCCACGGCCGCCATCAAGATTCTGGAAATCCTGCTCGCCGAATAACGGTTCGGCCTGATACGGTAATCCCCGCCGAGACGTCTCGGCGGGGATTTTTTCATGGATACAGATGGTCTCGGGGACAAGCTACAGGCAGGCTTCCAGAATCCTGCGCGCCATCGCCCCGTCGACATTGCGCGCCTCGCCGAACCTGCTGCCCGCAGCATTGAAGCGGCGTTCGATTTCGGCGATCGTAGTCTCGCCGATGCCCTCCTGCGAAAGATGCGTCGAAAGCCCCAGGGAACGGAAGAACTCCTCGTTGGCTGCAATCGTCCGCTCGATACGCTCCTCGTCGGAACCATCGGTGATACCCCATATCCGTTCGCCGTATTGCAGGAGTTTGCCGCGCTTCTGTCCGCGCAGCACGCGCAACGTACCGTTGATGACAATGGCGAGCGTCGCACCGTGCGTCAGCCCGTGCAGTGCGGTCAGCTCATGCCCGATCATATGCGTCGCCCAGTCCTGCGCCACTCCCATACGGATCATGTCGTTCAGTGCCAGGGTTGCCGCAAGCATATACTCCGACATCACGGCATAATCGTGCTGGTTCTCACGGATCCGGGGTGCGATCTCGATCACGGTATGCAGAATGCCTTCGGCCCAACGATCCATCAGGCGCGACTGCCCGGGCGTAGTCATATATTGCTCCAGCACATGCACGTAGGTGTCGGCCAAGCCGTAGGCGATCTGCTTCTGCGGCAGCGAGAACAAGGCCTCGGGATCGAGGATCGAAAAGAGCGGGTAGTCGCCGTTGAACGGGAATTTCTCCTTCGTTTCATGGCACGAGATCACCGAGCCGTTGTTCATTTCCGATCCCGTCGCCGACATCGTGAGCACCGTCCCGAGGGGAACGGTTTTATCCGCCTGCCCTTTCAGGACGATCTCCCACGGGTCACCGTCATAAAGCAGCCCTGCAGCGATCAGCTTCGTACCGTCGATGACCGACCCGCCGCCCACGGCAAGCAGGAACTCCGAGCCGTGCTCACGCCCCAATGCGATGGCCTCGCGGACGGTCTCGACCGACGGATTGGGCTCGATGCCCCAGAATTCGACCCAGTCACGGCCTTCGAGGGCCTTGACGACCTGGTCGTAAATGCCGTTACGGCGCACGCTGCCGCCGCCGAAGGTAATCATAATCTTCTTGCCGGCAGGAATCAGCTTTGCGAGCTGGGCGATCTGCCCCTTACCGAAAACAAGTTTCGTCGGATTGTGATAAACAAAATTATTCATAATAGTATGCGATATGTTTTGATACGACTTTTAAATATACGCAAAAATAACAAAAAGAACGCCGGAATATTCCGGCGTTCGAAAACTGTATTCGATTTTTTATCCGAGACTTAGAAATATTCGCCGCGCAGATCCTGGATGTTGGCCATCTGCTGGATGGCCTGCACCGAGAATTGCTGTGCCATGCTCTCGGCCATGGCCTGCGCACGCACCTTCTCGCCCTCGGCAGTCTGCTTGTCCGAAGTCTGGATGTCATCCACCTGGAAGACATAAACCCCCGACATGCCCTTCACCGGAGCCGAAAGGACGCCTTTCTCGGTCGTCGAAGCGATGGCGCCTACCAGACGGGGCTCGTCGCTCTGGCCGTTGTCGTAGAAGGCTCCGAATGTCACGCCGTCGAATTCGGCGACCTCGGAACCGAGGCTGGCAGCCTGCTCGTCGAGCGTCGTACCGGCGATCTGCTTGGTGATATAATCGTATTTCTTGTCCCGGAGAACCTGGGCGCGAACCTGCGCAGCCACCTTATCGACCGGGGTATACTCATTGTCATCGATCTCGGTCAGCGTAGCGACCACATAGTCGTTGCCGACGGTGAAGATTTCCGAAAGATCGCCCGTCTTGGCACCGTAAGCCCAGCGGGCAACCTCACGCGAATCCTCCAGGCCGCGGATCGTACGCTCGCCCTGCGCCAGCGAGGCGACACGGGGAGTAACGGCAGCTTCCGAAGCGGCGTTGTTGAACGCCTCGACCGAGCCCTTGGCATTCACCGAGAAAGTGCCGGCCAGGTTGTGGGCATTGCGGCGCGTCGCAGCCGAAGCCTCGACGGGATAGGTGATCGTCGCCACCTGCATGTGCTTCGAAGGTTTGTTGGCACGGTACACCTGCATCAGCTGGATGGCATCGCCCGAAGCGACCTTCACCACGTCCCCCCGCTTGGCATTGGCCAGCGCGGCAACGAATTCGCCCGTGAAAGCCGAGAAGGGCACCACGCCCACTTCGCCGCCGTTGGCTGCCGTAGCTTCGTATACCGAATATTGCGAGGCGAGCTGTGCGAAATCGGCACCGCCCTTGATTACCGTCAGCAGGCTGTCGGCCAGCGCCTCCTGCGTATAGGGCAGCACGATATGGCGGATTCCCAGCGTATCGGGCACCATTTTCGAATCCAGCACACGGGCCATCGTCCACTGGTTGTTCTTCAGCACGGGGCCGTAAGTCTCACCCGCCAGCAGTGCCTTGGCCTCGTCCTCCGAAAGCTGAGCCGCCGAAACATAGGTATCGGCGATCTTGCCGTTGCGGTTGGCACGTACGAACGACTTCAGCTCCTCCGTAGCGGCGAACTGTGCGCCCACCTCGGCAACGCTCTTTTCGAGAGCGAGCATATCGTCGTCCGTGGGGGTAACCTCGAACACGACATACGACAGCGTACGCGAGGGAGTCTGCTTGAACATATCCTTATGGCTGTTGTAGTATGCCTTGATGTCGCCGGACTTCACCTGGATCAGCGAATCGGGGACAGCCGAATATTTCTTGCCGGCCCATTTCCCGGAATAGGTATTGTTGGCCGCATTCACACCGTTCGCGACTTCGAGTGCATTGACATATACACCGCCCTTGATCAGGCCGAGGTACTTGGCGATCTCACGCTCCATGCGGGCCTGCTCGTTGAGCTGCGCCCACGCCTGCTGTGCCTGCGCATTCGTTTCGGCCTGCGCGAGGAACTGTCCGACGGCAGCCACGTTGTACTCACCCGTGCGGGGATCGGCGAAGGCGTTGTAGAACGCCTGCGACGGATGCTGGCCGCTGACCATCGACAGACGCTCGGGCTCCGTAACGCGCAGCCCCATCTTGTCGAAACCGGGTTCCAGCACATACTTGCCGATCAGGGCCTGCCATGCAGCATTGGCGAGCATGGCGGACTGCTGTTCGTCGCTTTCCTGGGCGCCGCTCTGCGCCTTGATCTGCTCGTACTGGTTGTAGTACTCCGAATAGTTGATTTTTTTACCGTTGATGACACCGACCCGGGGGTCGTTACCCGAGAAGCCCATTTCGGTCTTCAGGGAGAGAATGAAAGCCAAGAGGGCGCCTGCGATGACAATCGACAGCACGATGCCGAACTTGGTGCGAAGAGTGTTTAAACTTGCCATATAAATCGTTAATTATTCGTTTGTTTCGAATTAGCAGTCAAAGGTAGTAAAATTTATTCGGAAAAGGCCTTTATTATAATATAAAAATTCCTACAATTTCTTGACCCTCGCCAGCTCGATACGCGAACGCGTCGTACGCAGTATGCGCAACTGCAGGCCGCCGATGAAAACCGTTTCCCCAGCGGTCGGGATCCCGTCGTAATTGAAGATGATGAAGCCCGCCAGCGTATCGTATTCCTTGCTTTCTTCGATCCCCAGCCCGTATTTTTCATTGAGGTATTTCACCTCCAGCCGGCAGGAGAGGACATACTCGTCCTGGCCGACCTGCTTTTCGGTAAGATCGGGTATGTCGTGTTCGTCCTCGATCTCGCCGAAAATCTGTTCGAGCACGTCCTCGAGCGAAATGACGCCCGCCGTCCCGCCGAACTCGTCGATCACCACGGCGATGTTGCTGCGGTGCTTGATGAAATTCTGCAACATCAGCTGCAGCGGCATGGGCTCGTGCACGAAATTGACCTGCATCATCACGTCGGCGATATTGGCCGGGCGCGTGAACAGGCTCTTCGAATTGACATAACCGACGATGTTGTCGATACTCTTGCGCCAGACGAAAATACGCGAATATTTCGAATCGACGAACCGCGCCGTGAGCTGCCCGATCGACGTGTCGTCGATATCCACCGCCTCGACATCCACACGCGGCACCATGCAGTCGCGAACCCGCAGGTCGGCGAAATCCAACGCATTCTGGAAAAGTTTGAACTCGTTGTCCGGCTCGGGGCGCGGTTCCGACGTATTGGTATCGAGCAGTGCCGCGAGGTCGTCGCGGCCGAAGCTGTGCGACACGGCCCGTTCCTCGACACGGCGCCCCGCCAGGCGCAGGATGCCATGCGAGATGAGCGTCGTGAGACGGGCGATCGGATAGAGCAGCAGGTAGAAGAAATAGATCACCGGCGCCAGGGCACGGTAATAGAAATTGGGGTTGTTGCGGAAGATCGACTTGGGAAGGAACTCCGCAGCAAAGATGATGATGACGGTCGACACGGCCGTTTCGATGGCGACCGAACCGTTGCGGGCGATGCTTTCCCACCCCAGCGCATAGAAGATGCCGCGCAGCAGCAACGACATGTAAAGCGAATAGATGACCAGGGCAATGTTGTTGCCCACCAGTATCGTGGTGATATACTGCCCGGGGTGGCGGGAAAAAATCTCCGCGATATGGTCGAACATGCGGCTCTGTTTGCGGTCGTTCTCCAGCTTCCGGCGGGTCTTGCGCGTAAAAGCGATCTCCATGCCCGAAAAATATGCCGACAACAACAGCATTAAGATAATCAGTATGACCGAAGTAAGCATCGTCCTGTTTATTTTGGGTTACTCCCCCGCTTCGTCCGCATGTACGGCACGCCGGAGGGGCTGGATTTCACCGACCGGTTCGGCCGGGCGGAGCTCCTCCTCCCCGTCGGGGCGGACAGCTGGTGCTGCCAAAGGCGGCTCCTCGGAAAGCGGTGCCGCAGGCTGCGCCGCAACCGGAGCGGCAGGCCGGTCTGTCGCAGAGCGGGGCGAATCCGAAGTCCGGCCGGCAGGTTCGGGCACAGCCGTAGAATCGGATTCGTTAGGTTTGACCTCGACCTCCATGCGCCCTTTCATACGGCGGAAGCGCCAGTCCTTGAACTCCTCGTCCGACTCGAAACCTTCGCCGATAAACACGTCGCGGCCGTCGTTCTGCACGATTTTCGAATCGACGTTCGAATAGATTTTCTTGGTTCGCGCGTTCCAGAACAGCTGTTGCGTATAGAGTTTCTTGCCGTCCGATTTCTCGACCACGACATTTCCCCGCGCCTCCCACAGGTCGCGGGTCTCGTAATGGATCGCATAGTTGGCCGTCAGCACGGCATCGACCGACGAGAGCGAATCGTCCTTATAGGTAGTCATCTCCACCCCCTTGGGGAATTCGCGGTAAGGCTCGCGCGCCAGCGAATAACCTTCGAGCAGCGGGGTTTTGAAATGGTACGAACGGCGGCCGTTCTGCGACATGACGACCGACAGGTTTTCGCTGTACTCGGTCATCATCATCTCTATCCGGGCCTCCGATTCGGGTTCTTCTTCACGCTCACAAGAGAATAGCAAGATAGCACTCCCCACAACGGAGAGTGCTACCATCACGTATCTTGCGATAAATCTGTCCATCAATTAGCGGGGACGCACAGTAGTCGACACACCGGCAGCCGTACCGCAGTTGACGGTATAGCGTGCGCCTTCCTGCAACTCGTTGAAGAAGCACTCCTCCGAAGTCGGGAAACGGCTGCGGAATGCGTTCATCGAGGTTTTGGCAGGTTCGCGGTATTCCGAATCGCTCGGCAGCAGCTCGACGGCCTTGGCCATCGTGTCGTAGGCTGCCCAGAAGGTAGCCGGCCCGGCGAAACCTTCACAATGAGCTGCCGAAATGCCGTAGCACTGGGCCAGTACGAAATACGGCACACCGTCCTCGGGATTCAGGTCGCGGGCTTGGCGGGCAGCCGATGCGGCGCCCTGGATGTCGTTGGAAACCAGGCCGACCAGCGCCATGCGCACCAGCAGCAGCTGACGCTCTGCGGGATCCGTCTCGACGGCAAGCGCCTCGTTGAGGTATTTCATGGCCTTCGTATAGTCGCCCTTGCTCTGGAAGGCCTGCGCAAGGAACATCGCAGTTTCGGACGAAGGTTTCACCGTATAGTATTTCTCGGCAATCGAGAAATAGAAATCGCCGTCGCACTTGGCACGCGACATCAGGGCTACGGCCTGCGCCAGCAACGCCTCATCGTCGGGAGCAGCCTCCAGCTTGCCGCGGAACAGATTTTCGAGGTTCTCGCAGCTGGCCGCGCCGCTCAGGCCGAAAGCCGCGTCGAACTGCGACTTGTAATCGCCGGCCTCGGGGTTCTTCTCGAAGAACGGGGTCAGGCGGTCGTACTCGGCGATGATCTCATCGGGCATCACCTCGTCGGTATTCTTATAATCCTCGCAGAGGTTCGAGAAATAGGCCACCACGGTCTCGGGGTCGGTGCTGTCGCCGCCCTGCGCGATTGCCGCGCGGAATGCCTCGCGGATGCCCTTGCGGTCGTTGGGTTTGTAGCGCAGGAACTCGCGCGCCTTCTGGTCGAGGATAAAGGCCGTCTTGCCGGGCTTGACGTTATCGCCGAAATACTGGGCACGCATATCGTACATCAGCATCAGCGAGTCGATGAACATGTTCTTCTCCGCCACGCTCTTGGCACGGTTGATCTTGTTCTTATACACGACGGCACCGCGCTGGTAGATCGACTCCGCTGCATCGGGTATCTTGTCGATAAGCCCCTTGAGGTAGTGTGCTGCGGCATCGTAGTCACGATTATCGCACGATTCTTTCAGGAAATTACTGTTAAGGATGTTCTGTTCACGCTCTTCGGGAGTAGCGCCCCATTTCGCATATTGCGGGCCACTGAAATCCTGAGCCAAAGCCGCCGAAGCCAAAAATACCAAAGCGGCAGAAAGCAGAAATTTTACGTTTTTCATCGGTCAGAGATTAATTTTTGTATTTCTATGTTGTGTTTTCGTCAGTTAAACTACGTTCGTGTCGGGGTCGCAAGTTACTACTAATTCCTCGGACGTGCAATATTCCGGCTCAAAAACTAATCGTATTTCGGCCTGCGGAACCAGTATTCCCCGTTCTCGGCACCCGCAAAGAGCGAGAATCCGACCGAGAATTTGAAATACTGCTGCCGCACCAGTCCCAGGCGCTCGGAAAGGTTATAGCCGCGACGTCCGTATTCCACGCCCACGTCGATGGTCGAACTGCCGAGGAACTTCACAGGCACCCCTACACCCAACGTAACGGCGTATTCTCCGATTTTATTGCCGTCGTAGGTCTGGTTGTAGGTTCCGTAACGGAAACCCGCCCGGTAGGCCCAGCGTTTCATGAACCTGCGCACGTCGTAATAGTTCGGCGTATACTCCACGCCCACTTTCACCATGCTCGTATTGGTATAGGCCACTTCGTATGCAGATTTGTCCGGGCCGCTGACCCCGGTCATTTCGGTCGCCTTATTGCCGCCGGTCCAGTTCTGATAGACGTAGTCAAGCCCAAGCGTCCATTTCGAGGTCATATAATAAGCCCCCACCGAAAGCTGACGCGGCAAAGCAAGCGCCAGGTGGGTCGTATCGCCCTTCACGGTGGAGTTGTACAGGTCGCCGATATAAATGCGCGAGGTCACATCGGGATTCAGGTTGCCGCCGAAATCGTACGTAGCACCGAACGTCAGCATGCGTTTCTGGTTCATGATAGCCTTCCAGAGGACACCGACCTGTCCTTTGATGCTCGAAATGCTGTAATTGTCGCTGCCGACCGTCGACGAGAAGGTTCCGTCGCCCGTGATCGGCGTCGGGGTCATCACGAAGCTGCGGTCGATGTCGCCCCAGTAATACTGCGCCGCGACACCCAACGAGAAATTCTTGAAAATCTCCCAGCCCAGGCCGACCTTGACCTCCGTCACGTCGCCTTCGCCCTGATAGACGTACTGCACGCGTCCCACATTGCCCCAAACCGGATCGTTCGGGTCGAAATCCTGCGTATACTTGGTACGGTAGCCCACCGAACTGTACGGCGTGAGGCTGAACCCGAGGCCGAGTTTCTTGGCGACCGGCATCTGGAACGCGATATCGTGGAAATTGAACGTATTATAGGCCGTGTTTTTGGACATATTGTCCACCTTCTGCGAATTGTAGTAATTCTGTCCCTCGAGGCCGAAACTGAAGAGGAAACTCTTTTGCGGGATGGTGCTGTACGCTGCAGGGTTGAGCAGATTGATTTTGCCCGGAGTGCCCATGGCCACCCCGACGCCGCCCATCGAGCGCATCTGCGTCGTACCGGGCGTATTGATCTCGCCGATGCCGTACATCGTATAGGGAGAGAATGCGTTAATACTGCTTGTCTGGGCCGATACGGCATAAGGAAGCATCACGGCTGCCGCGACAACCAGCTTAATCAAGGTGTTCTTCACTTGCATTGTGCTCTAAAATTCTATTCAATCCGCAAAAGACCAGATTACAATTTGCAAATATCGTATTTTTAATTCGTTTAACAAAGAATTTTGCATCCCCACCGGTAAAAATTACGCGCAAGCCGTCGATTTTTTCCCGCATGCGGGTGACGTAACCTTCTATTTCGAAGGCGATCCCGTTCATCACGCCCAGTTCGATGGCCTCTTCGGTCGTAAGCCCCGAGAGCCCTTCGCCCCCGGTCGCGGCACACAGCGGCAGCTTGGCCGTATAGTCATGCAGCGCCCTGAAACGCATCGTCACGCCCGGGGAGATGCAGCCGCCCCGGAACGTATTGTCGGCCGTCACCAGGTCTATGGTCACCGCCGTACCGAAATCGACGATCAGCACGTTCTCACCCGGATAGAGCACCGTCGCGCCGACGGCTGCGGCCAGCCTGTCGCGCCCCAGCGTCTCGGGCGTAAGGTACGCGTTGCCGATGGGCACGGGGGTCTGGGAGGTGAACTCCAGCAGGTAATCCACCCGGCGGCGGAGCATCGCCGCCACGTCATCGACCTCGCCGCGCGTCGACGCCACCACGGCGCGGCGCACGGGCCATTCGGAGAGCAGTTCTTCGAGCACCGACGGGTGCAACCGCTCCATGCAGCGCTGCGCGACAAGCTCCCCCTTGTCGAAAACCGCGAGTTTTACCAGGGTGTTCCCGAAATCTACGACTAAATTCAAAGCTGTTGCAGTGTTTTATACCCGTCCTCAATGTCTTTGACATTCCTAACGGTCATCGCCAGACGATTATTGTGCTGTTTGAGCACAAATCTGGCGGGATTTTGCGTGACCTTGCGGAGCAACTCCATAAAGGTATCGCTTTTGTAATAGGGCGAGTTCTGCTCGCCGACGAAGTGGAGGATCATCAGCCCGTTCTTGACCTTCACCCGCTCGATGCCGAGGCGGATCGCCTCCCAGCGCAGGCGCACGACGTTGAGCAGTTCCTGCGCTTCGCGCGGCAGGGGGCCGAAACGGTCTGCCAGGCGGCTCTCGAAGGCCTGCAACGCGGCTTCGTCCTTGGTCGAGTCGAGCTCGCGGTAGAGCTTCAGGCGTTCGGCCTGCTGTGCCACGTAGGCATCGGGCAGCCCGGCCTCGACCTCTATTTCGATGTGCGCGTCATCCACATAATGCATCTGCTCCACGACATCCTGCTCGGCGGCACCCAGACCCGCCACCTGCAAGCCTTCGGCCCGCAGCTCGGCGATCGCCTCGTTCATGATCTTCTGGTAGGTCTCGAAACCGATGTCGGCGATAAACCCGCTCTGCTCGGCACCCAGCAGGTTGCCCGCGCCGCGGATGTCGAGATCCTGCATCGCAATGTTGAACCCCGACCCCAGGTCGGAGAACTCCTCGATCGCCCGCAGGCGGCGCCGCGCATCGGACGACAGCATCTCCTCGGGCGGCGAGAGCAGGTAGCAGTAGGCTTTCTGGTTGCTGCGCCCCACGCGCCCGCGCAACTGATGCAGGTCGCTCAGGCCGAAATTCTGGGCATTGTCGACGATGATCGTATTGGCATTGGGGATGTCGATGCCGTTCTCGATGATCGTGGTCGAAACGAGCACGTCGAACTCCCCGTAGATAAAATCCATGATCAGCTTCTCGAGCTTCTCGGCCGGCATCTTGCCGTGTCCGACGGCCACGCGGGCCTTGGGGCATACACGCGTGATAAGCCCTTGGATGGACATCAGGTCTTCGACGCGGTTATGGACGAAATAAACCTGGCCGCCGCGTGCGAGCTCGGCCTCGACGGCATCGCGGATGATCTCCTCGGAGAAGACATGCGACTCGGTGACGATCGGCTGGCGGTTAGGCGGCGGGGTCGAGATGACCGACAGGTCGCGCGAGCCCATGAGCGAAAATTGCAGCGTGCGCGGGATCGGCGTCGCCGTCAGGGTCAGCGTATCGACGTTGACGGCCATCTGCGTGAGTTTCTCCTTGGCCGCGACGCCGAACTTCTGTTCCTCGTCGATGATCAGCAGCCCCAGGTCACGGAATTTGATCTGCTTGCCCAGTATTTTATGGGTGCCGATCAGGATGTCGATACGCCCCGATTCGAGGTCGGCACGTATCTGCCCCGCCTCCTTGGCGGTCTTGGTGCGGTTGAGATACTCGACCCGCACGGGGAAATCGCGCAGGCGCTCCGAAAAGGAGCGGTAGTGTTGCAGGGCGAGGATCGTCGTCGGCACCAGCACCGCCACCTGCTTGCCGTCCACGGCGGCCTTGAATGCCGCGCGGATCGCCACCTCGGTTTTGCCGAAGCCCACGTCGCCGCAGACCAGCCTGTCCATCGGCTGGTCGGACTCCATGTCCTTCTTGACGGCCGCGACGGTCGTCTGCTGGTCGGGGGTGTCCTCCCACTGGAACGACGCCTCCAGCTCGTGCTGCAGGTAACTGTCGGGTGTGAATGCGAACCCTTTGCTGGCCTTGCGCTTGGCATAGAGGGCGATCAGCTCGCGCGAGATATCCTTGACGGCCTTCTTGGCGGCGTTCTTGAGTTTCTGCCATGCCCCGTTGCCGAGTTTATAGACCTTCGGCGGCTCGCCGTCGCCGGACTTGTAACGCGAAATGCGGTGGAGCGAATGGACGTTTACGAACAACACGTCGCCATCCTTGTATACCAGCTTGATAGCCTCGTGCACCTTGCAGATCTCGTTGATCTTCACCAGCCCGTCGAAACGCCCCACGCCGTGGTCGATATGCACCACATAGTCGCCCGGGCGGAGCTGGTTCAGCTCGGCGACGGTCATCTGCTCGTCGCGCCGGATCTCGCCGTTGATGCGGTAACGCTGGTAACGGTCGAAAATCTGGTGGTCGGTATAGAGGCACAGTTTCAGGTCGTTGTCCACGAACCCCTCGTGCAGCGTAACGGAGAGCGACCGCACGGCGGCCTGCCCGCGCCCTATCTGGTGGAAGATGTTTTCGAGGCGTTCGACCTGCACCTTGTTCTCCGAGAGGATGTAGGTCGCATAGCCCCGCAGCGAATTGCGGATCATGTCGTCGGCCAGCATCTCGAAATTCTTGTTGAACTTGGGCTGCGGGGCCGTGTCGAACACCACGGCCACCGTGGCGGGGCGTTCCGGCAGGTTGTCGCGCAGCGCCACCACGCTGTTGCCGGCCATGTCGCGCAGCAGCACGTTGCGGCTGGTCAGCAGGCCGTCTATCCGCCCGGGCTCCTCCATGTCCGCGAGCACCTTGCGGCGCAGGTCGTTGACGCGGCGCAGCACATAGTCGACATCGTAGAACCAGCAGGTTGCCCCAGAACCTGCGAACTGCACGAACGACACCCGGGGTGCCTCGCCGGCATTGAGGTTGGGGACAATTTCCACCCGGTCGAGCTTGTCGGCCGAGAGCTGGCTCGAAATATTGAAACGGCGGATCGAGTCGACCTCGTCGCCGAAAAAGTCGATCCGGTAAGGCTTGCTTTCCGAATAGGAAAAAACATCGACGATACCACCGCGCACGGAGTACTGCCCCGGTTCGTAGACGAAATCGACGCGCGTGAAGTTCGCATCCGCAAGGGCGTCTTCCAGCACGGCGATCGAAATCTTGTCGCCGAGCTTCACGGCAATCGTGTCGCGCTGCAAGGTCGCGGCGTCGACGACCCGTTCGGCCAGCGCCTCAGGATAGGTGCAGACCACCAGGTATCCCTTCGTGAAGCCCCGCACGGCGTTCATCGCCGCGGTGCGCTGCACCACGCCCTGGGCATCCTCGGCGCCGTAGGCCGCCGAACGCTTGTAGGACGAGGGGAAGAAATAGACCTGCTTCTCGTCCAGCAGGTTGTAAAAATCGTTCAGCAGGTAGGCCGCGGCATCCCGGTCTTCGGCCACGAAGATATGCACGCCCCCCGTTTTCGCCACTGCCGCCGCCGCATAAAACGAAAGAGCACCGCCGACCAGCTCTTTCAGGTGGACGGTTGCGCTCTCCTTCTTATATTCGCGGCACAATTTCGGCAGGGCCTTCGACCCGGCGGCGAACTGCGCCAGCTGCTCGCTGGCAGTCATAGCGTCACTTGTTAATCAGGTCGTTATCCTTGTCATCGTGGTAATGCACCTCGACGATGCCGAGGCTCTGGTCTTCGACGACACGCAGGCGGAGTTTGTATTTCCACTCCCAGCGGCGGCGCAGCGACCAGATGCCCTTCCGCAGGAAAGCAGCCACATAGGGGCTGACAACCAGCTTGATATACTTGTGTCCCCGGTCTTGCGTGAGGAACGATATCTGGTTCTCGATCTTTTTGTCCAGCAATACCGTAGGCTCGATCTTGCCCGTGCCGTTGCAGGTCGGGCAGACGTCCGACACCTCCTCCACGGCCACGGGACGCACCCGCTGGCGGGTGATCTGCATCAGCCCGAACTTGGTGAGCGGCAGCACCGTATGCTTGGCCTTGTCGGTGGACATCAGCTTGACCATCTCGTCGAAGAGCGCCTGTTTGTTCTGCGCCTTGTGCAGGTCGATGAAGTCGATGATGACAATGCCCCCCAAATCGCGCAGGCGCAGCTGGCGGGCGATCTCCTTCGCGGCCGCCAGGTTGACGTCCATGGCGGTCTGCTCCTGGTTGTCCTCGGCCTTGGTGCGGTTGCCCGAATTGACATCGATGACGTTCATCGCCTCGGTGTGTTCGATGATCAGGTAGGCGCCGCGGCGCAGCGAGACGTACTTGGCGAAGAGCGACTTGATCTGCTTCGAGATGTCGAAGTTGTCGAAGATAGGGACGTTGCCCCGGTAAAGCTTGACGATCTTCTCCTTCTCGGGCTCGATCAGGCGGATGTAATTGCGGATGTCGTTGTACATCGCCTCGTCGTCGACGGCGATCTGCGAAAACGAGCCGTTGAGCGAATCGCGGATGATCGTATTGGCGCGGTTCATCTCGCTCATCAGCTGCGCGGGCGGCGTACTCTTCTTGATCGCGGCGCAGGTCTTGCGCCAGCGGTCGATCTGCGACTGGATGTCGTGCTCGATGTCCTCGTCCTTGGCCTCCGTGGCCGCCGTGCGGATGATGACCCCGAAATTCTTGGGGAGCACCGCTGCCGCGATGCGCTTCAGGCGATTCTTCTCGTCCGCCGAGCGGATCTTCT
>ENA-ORLI01000062-ORLI01000062.1-human-gut-metagenome-genome-assembly--contig:-NODE-62-length-26536-cov-6.10589_pt1 | contig 26536 bp, 22 predicted proteins | sample MGYA00243015_ERZ508825 | MGnify/ENA primary metagenome ERZ508825 (study PRJEB26277, sample SAMN04329804) | human gut metagenome | biome: human-associated habitat | host: Homo sapiens | place: USA... | reverse complement strand
GAGCTCGTCTGCTGTTCGTCGGGTGGAAGCCGCGGTTACGGCGGGCGTTAGTCAACGATAAAACAGAGATAGTCTATGAAACGTAAGATCATGATATGGCTTGCGGCCTGTGTGGCCGCAGCGCCGTTGCAGGCTCAGAACCTCGAATTCGGGGGCCTGACGTACAACAATGACCTGATGATGTCCACCGATTTCGCCGCGCTTTCCCGGTCGCATCCGTTCGGTACGGCGCGCGTGATGGGGATGGGCGGGGCTTTCACTTCGCTGGGCGCCGACCTTTCGTCGATGTCGATCAATCCGGCCGGGTTGGGTATGTTCCGCCGCAACGAGTTCTCACTCACGCCTCTGCTGTCGGTCGCCCATGGCCAAACGCAGGGCGCGCCGTCGTGGGTGGGCAATAACAAGACCCGCTTCGCTTTTGCCAACGTCGGTGTGGCGCTCAATGTTTTTGAGAGTCCGGCCAGCCCGCTCACGAGCCTTACGCTCGGTATCGGCATGAACCGTATCGCGGATTTCAATACCCGCTATTCGTTCTCCTCGGAGTCGCGTTACGATCCTTCGAAGCCCGACCAGCTGATGCCGACCATCGCCGATGTCTTCGGGCAGCAGCTCGGGCAGGATGGGATTTTCCCGGATAAGGACGGTAATCTGGGCTACAATTACAATCCCTGGTACTGGCCGGCTATCCTCGGCTATAACGGCTATCTGATCAGCGACGTAGGCGGGCAGTGGGTGCCCGACTGCATCGGCCGCAACGCTTCGGTACGGCACTCGATGGATGTCGTGAGCCAGGGCTCGATCAACGAATTCGCCGTTTCGATGGGGGCCAATTTCAACAATATCGTTTATGTCGGAGCCACGATCGGCATACGCAGCGTCTACAAGAAGGTGGGCATGACCTATCAGGAAGAGTACGGTTATTTCGATGCCGCCGGAAATTCCGCGAATGCGGTCGACAAGAACGGTACTCCGCTCAATGCGCAGCTCGATTACATGAGCCTCTATCAGGAATCGAAGATCGACGGCAGCGGCGTGGATTTCAAACTGGGTGTCATCGTGCGCCCCGTGGCCGGCCTGCGTGTGGGTGTGGCGTTCCATACGCCGACCTACTACTGGCTCGACCGCAGTTACCGTGCCGACATCGAATCGCACCTGATCAATAATAAAACGGAAGACGACCAGTATAATTTCGATTCTACGCCGCGGCAGGACGATATCGGCGGCAACAGCTGGGATTTCGTATCGCCTTCGCGGCTGTTGTTCGGCGCTTCGTACACGTTCGGCAACTTCGCCATCGTGTCGGTCGACTACGAACGCGAGTGGTACAACGGCATCCGTGTGAAGAACGTGCCCGAAGGCGCCGATTTCCACTCCGAAGCGTACAAGGCCGAGTTCAAGAATAATTACAAAGGTACGAATACCCTGCGGGCAGGCGTCGAAGTGCGTCCCCTGCCGATCTTTGCCGTGCGCCTGGGCGGCGGTTATACCGATTCGATGTTCAAGGACAGGCAGCAGTATTACAATTCGCCGAGCGTCTACGAGAGCTACTACATTACGGGCGGCCTCGGGATCAACCTCGGGCGTAATACGGTGCTGGACGTGGCCTACCAGAACGTGACCGAGAAACAGACGCCCTACGAGCTTTTCTTCAGCAAATACCAGAACGGCGGCGAGATGAAGACTTACAGCGGCCTGTACGATACCAAACAGACGCGTCATTATATCTCGATGACGCTCGGCTTCCGCTTCTGAGGCTTTGCCTGCCAATATAAAGGTTCGTCCGTGTGACGAACCTTTATTTTTTTATTATATTTGCAGGCTGATACAAAATAAAAAACAAAGATATATGGCAAAGGAACTCAAAGACCTCACGAAGTCGGACGAGAACTACTCGCAATGGTACAACGACCTGGTCGTGAAGGCCGGGCTGGCCGAAAACTCGGCCGTACGCGGATGTATGGTCATCAAACCCTACGGCTATGCCATTTGGGAGAAGATGCACGACGCGCTGGACAAGATGTTCAAGGATACGGGGCATCAGAACGCCTATTTCCCGCTGTTCATCCCCAAGTCCTTCTTCTCGAAGGAGGCGCACCATGTCGAGGGCTTTGCCAAGGAGTGCGCCGTGGTGACGCACTACCGCCTGAAGAACGATCCCGAAGGCAAAGGCGTCGTGGTAGACCCCGATGCCAAGCTCGAAGAGGAGCTGATCGTGCGTCCCACGTCGGAGACCATCATCTGGAACACCTATAAAAACTGGATCCAGTCGTACCGCGACCTGCCGATCCTCTGCAACCAGTGGGCGAACGTCGTGCGCTGGGAGATGCGTACGCGCCTGTTCCTGCGTACTGCCGAGTTCCTATGGCAGGAGGGTCATACGGCGCATGCCACGCGCGAGGAGGCCGTCGAGGAGGCCGAAAAGATGATCCACGTATATCAGAAATTCGCCGAAGAGTGGATGTCGGTTCCCGTCATCGTCGGCCACAAGTCGCCCAACGAGCGTTTCGCGGGTGCCGAGGATACGCTGACCATCGAGGCGCTGATGCAGGACGGCAAGGCGTTGCAGAGCGGTACGTCGCATTTCCTGGGGCAGAATTTCGCCAAGGCGTTCGACGTGCAGTATGTCAACAAGGAGGGCAAGCTCGAATATGTGTGGGCGACCTCGTGGGGTGTTTCGACCCGCCTGATGGGTGCGCTCATCATGGCCCATTCGGACAACAACGGCCTCGTGCTGCCGCCGAAACTGGCGCCGATCCAGGTGGTGATGGTGCCCATCTACAAGGGCGAAGACCAGCTGACCGAAATCCGTGCCCGCTTCGGGGCCATTGCGGAGCAGCTCAAAGCCAAAGGCATCAGCGTGAAGATCGATGACCGCGATAACGTGCGCTCGGGCTTCAAGTTCGCGGAGTACGAACTGAAGGGCGTCCCCGTGCGTCTGGCGATGGGGCCGCGCGATATGGAGAACGGTACGATCGAATTGGTGCGCCGGGACACGCTCGAAAAGGAGACCGTCCCGCAGGAAGGGCTCGTGGAGCGCATCGAAGGGCTGATGTCCGAAATCCAGCAAAATATTTTCAGCAAGGCGCTGGCCTATCGCGAGTCGATGATTACCAGGGTCGACACGTGGGAGGAGTTCAAGGAGGTGCTCGACAAAAAGGGCGGTTTCGTGCTCGCGCATTGGGACGGGACTGTCGAAACCGAGGTGGCGATCAAGGATGCCACGAAGGCTACGATCCGTTGTATCCCGTTTGATGCGCCCGATGAGGAGGGCACGTGCGTCTTCTCGGGCAAGCCGTCGCACCGCCGGGTGCTCTTCGCCCGCAGTTATTAGGGCCGGATTCGGACGGGCGTTTCCGCCGGTAACGGGCGAATGGGTGCCGAGGTAGTCCGTTCGCCCTTTTTTGTGCCCTTCCCCCGAAGTGGGCGGGCTTCCGTTATTTTGTGGGGCGTGCCCCGGTAATACTATAAACGATTGGACGTATGCGATATTCTGTATGTTTGTGCGCGGTGTGGCTGCTGGGCTTCTGTGCCGCCGTGTGCCCAGCCTATGCCGGGGACGGGGATCATCCGCTGCCGGTTGCGGGTACACAGTGGAAGGGACGGAAAGTCGCTTTCATGGGCGATTCGATCACCGACAAGGCGCATGTCGGCACGACGAAGAACTATTGGCAGTATTTGCAGGAGATGCTCGGCCTCGTGCCGTTCGTCTACGGGATCAACGGCCAGCAGTGGCGGGACGTGCCGGGGCAGTGCGAGAAACTCAGGGCCGAGCGCGGCGGCGACATCGATGCGATCCTGATCTTTGCCGGGACGAACGATTACAATTCCGGGACGCCCCTGGGGGAGTGGTATACGACCGGTGAGGTGCCTGTCGAGGTGTCCGGCCCCCGGTCGGAGATCCGGACAAGGAGGACGTTGTCGATGGACGGGGATACTTTCCGCGGCCGTATCAATATCGCGATGTCCTACCTGAAGGCGAATTTCCCGGACAAGCAGGTGATCCTGCTGACCCCCATCCACCGGGGATACGCCCGTTTCGGGGACAACAACATCCAGCCCGACGAATCCTATCCCAACAGCCTCGGCCTCTATGCGGATGCCTATGTGGATGCGGTCAAGGAGGCTGCGAACGTCTGGGCCGTCCCCGTCATCGACCTGAACAGCATCTGCGGGCTTTATCCCAATGCGGATTCCCATGCCCGCTATTTCCACGACGCGCGGAGCGACCGTCTCCATCCCAATGCCGAGGGGCATTACCGGATGGCGAAGGCGCTGGCATACCAGTTGTCGTCTTATCCTGCAAATTTCGAATAGTGCCATGTCCTGTGAAGCCGAAGCACGCAAGCGCGTGATTTACCGCGTGACCTTCGTCGGGTTCGTGGTCAACCTCGTCCTCACGGCGATGAAGTTCGCGGCGGGGATCGTGGGCCGGAGCGGGGCGATGGTCGCCGACGCGGTGCACTCCTGTTCCGACATGGCTACCGACGTGGTGGTGATCGCCTTCGCGAAGATCTCCGCCAAGCCCAGGGACGACGGGCACGACTACGGGCACGGGAAATACGAGACGCTGGCTACGATCATCATCAGCCTGGCGCTGGCGGCCGTTGGCGCCGGTATCCTGCTCAGCAGCATCCGCGCCATCCGCATCGTCGTCGATGGCGGGGAGTTGCCCCGCCCGGGCGCCGTGGCTCTGGCCGCGGCGGTGGTGTCGATCGTCATCAAGGAGATATTATACCGATATACGGTGCGTGAGGGGCGCCGGGTCGAAAGCCCGAGCATGGTCGCCAATGCCTGGCATCACCGCAGCGACGCCCTTTCGTCGCTGGGGACGCTGGCGGGCATCGGATGTGCCTATTTCCTCGGGCAGCGGTGGCGCATCGCCGATCCCATCGCAGCGTTGGTCGTCGCAGTCTTTATCTTCAAGGTTGCTTTCGACCTGATCCGCACGGGGCTCGGGGAGTTGCTCGAGCGTTCGTTGCCCGACGAGACGGAGCAGGAGATTTTGGGAATCGTTACGGCCGATCCCGAGGTGGGGGAGCCGCACAACCTGCGAACGCGCCGTATCGGGGCCGCGATTGCCGTCGAAGTGCATGTTAGGGTGGACGGGGCGATGAGCGTCGCCCGTTCGCACGAGCTGACGGTCGATATCGAACGCCGCCTGCGGGCGCGTTTCGGCCAGGGGACGATCATCTCGATCCATGTCGAACCCGTGAAATGTCCCGCCGAAGCCGGAATCCCGGGCGGCGACCCGCCTTCCTGCCCCTGACGGCCCCGGAAAATGTATCTCCTGTCCGCGATTTTTCCCTTGTTATTCCGCTTTTTTGCTGATAACTAACGGGATACGGCTGCGGCCGATTCCGGCACGGAATTTGTAAATTCAGCAACCGGAAAAACAGCGGGGATTTCCCCCGGCGGAGTAGAAAGAAATTTGGTTTTTCGGAAAAAAGTATTTATCTTGCCGCCGTAAAGGCTCCGGAAACCATCGTTTCAAAAGCCCGAACACACGAAACTGACGCGCAGACAACATTATAAGGATAGCCTTTAGGGATAAATTCTACTCTTTTTAACTATATTTAGTAGAAAAGAGTATGAACGTACAAGCATTAAGTGACCAGGTATTGCTTAATCATTACCTTTCAGGTGACCAGGGTGCCATATCCAAGCTCATCGAACGCCACAGCCGCCGTGTGCGGGACTACATCAATATGATGGTCAAAGACCGTGGCGTTGCCGAGGACATCTTTCAGGAAACATTCATCAAAGCCGTGCGGGTTATCGACGACGGCCGTTATACGGACAACGGGAAATTTCTCTCGTGGATACTTCGTATTGCGCATAATCAGGTGATCGACCACTTCCGCGCCCAGCGGCAGAACAAGACCGTCACCGAGGCTGAGGCGGGTTATGACGTACTGGGGTCGCTGCGTTTCGCCGAACGGAACGTCGAGGACGCGATGGTCAGCGAGCAGATCGAGCGCGACGTGCGTGCTTTGGTCGAGCTGCTGCCTCCGGAACAGCGCGAGGTGGTGATGATGCGTTACTTTTCCGGTCTGAGTTTCAAGGATATCGCGGAACAAACCGACGTGAGTATAAATACCGCGTTGGGGCGTATGCGCTATGCGCTTATCAACCTGCGACGGATGATCAAAGAAAAAAATATGGTTTTGTGCTGATTCCGCACAATATTTCCATGGGGCGGGCGTTTAGTTAGTACAAAGCAAAATATTAGATGCCTATGGAGGATATTGACAAAAACGAGGTTTCAGACGAAGGCATCTCTGATGACGAAGATCTTATGATGCGGGAGGTTGTCCAGGGTGACGCGGGTCTTTTGCGTCGTTCTGGTAATAACTGAGCGTTTTGACATGGATTCGTTTCTAGCGTGTTTACGAACCCGAGGCTCCGGAGGACGGCTACCGGGTGCTGGTCGATAAATTGTGGCCGCGGGGCATCCGCAAGGAGGCGCTCCGCTATGACCTGTGGGCCAAGGAGATCGCCCCGACCCCCGGGCTGCGGACATGGTTCCATGCCGCCCCTGAAGAGCGGTGGGAGGAATTCCGCCGCAGGTATACCGGGGAATTACGCTCCTCGCCGGCCGTGCGCGACTTCGTCCGCCGGATCGCCGGTAAGGATACGGTCACGCTGCTGTACGCTTCGAAGAATGCGGCCGGGAACCATGCGCTGATCCTGCAGGAATACCTCGCCCGCGCCACGGCTGCGGCCGGGGTTACAAACGCCCGCTACTCGTAATGCGGGTTGCACCCTGCCCGGGCAGCGGCCGGTAGACGGTGTCTTCCTGCCTTGGAAGCCTGCGGATCACGGGTGGCGGGCATGGCGGTTCCGTCCGGGCGATGGTTCGTGTCCGCTACGGATGAAAAAAGCACCTCGACGGTGCTTTTTCACGCGGCCCTGCCCGTGTTCCCGGAATTTTTATACCGGTCTTATTTGCGGCCGACCTCCATCCTGAATTTCGGATTAGCGGGTTCGGTATGCGAAGCCGAAACGAATTGCCACATCCGGTCGATGATCTCGGGATGCTGTGCGGCAAGGTCGTGTTCCTCGCGGGGATCGTCACTGAGGTTGAATAATTCAAAGCGGTCGTTCCCCTCCTTCACACGGCGCAGCAAACCTTTCCATTCGCCCCAGCGGACGGCTACCCAGCCGTTGCTGCCGGGGAACTCCCAATAGAGATATTCGTGCTGCGGTTGTCTGCGCCCTTCGAGGGCCGGCAGGAACGAAATGCCGTCGGTCGCGGGGGGCTCGACCCCGGCCAATTCGCAAAGGGTCGGCATCACATCGGGGAAATAACCGACATGGTCGCTCACCTGCGGGCGGAGTTTGCCGCCCCACGCCACGATGAAGGGCATCCGGATACCGCCCTCGCGCAACGACGACTTGCCCCAGCCCTTGCCGCTGCGGAACGGGTGGGCGCTGTCGAACCACTCGCTCGACGAGCAGGAGTTCGACGCCGGGCCGTTGTCGCTCGTAATGACGATTACCGTATTTTCCCAGATGCCGAGCCGTTTGAGTTCGGCGACCAGCCCGCCTATCTGGCGGTCGAAGTAGGTGATCATCGCGGCATAGGTCGCCCGCGGCCACCGCGAGGGGAAATAACCCTTGCCCTCGATGGGTTGTTCGTCGCCGAATTTACGCACGTAGTACTGTACGTCGGCATCGGGCGCCTGCATCGGGCTGTGGGGGATCGGCGTCGTCCACATCAGGAAGAACGGCCGCTCCTTGTTGGCATTCACGAATTCGAGCACCTGGTCGTACATGGCGTCGGGGCTGTATGTGCGCTGCGTGTATTTGTCGTAGCTGCGCGGGTCGTAGGGGTCGGCCCCTGCGTCGAGCGGCGTGCCCGGCGGCAGCAGTTCGTTGTCGAGGTAGACGCGCCGGTCGTTTTGCCACAGGAAGGGCGGGTAGTAGGTGTGCGCCTGTCGCTGGCAAATGCAGCCGTAATAGGTGCCGAAGCCCATTTTATTGGGCGTACCCTCCGTCGCGGGGCCTCCGACGCCCCATTTGCCGATCATGGCCGTGGCGTATCCGGCCTGCTGCATGACCGAGCCGAGCGTCGGGGTGCCGGCTTCGAGCGGAGCCTGGCCTTCGAGCGTCGAATCGCGCAGCATTGCCTCGTGGTTCCAGACGTCGCCCCGCCATTCCATCTCGTCGTTGGCGCGGAGCTGAGCATGGCCGGCGTGACGCCCCGTCAGCAGGCCGCAGCGTGCCGGCGAAGAGAGCGGTGCCGCAGAGTACATGTCCGTGAAGCGGATGCCGAGTTCGCTCAGGGCGTCGATGTTGGGGGTCTCGATCTTTTGCTGTCCGTAGCAACCGAAGTCGCCGTAGCCTGCGTCGTCCATCAGGATGAAGATCACGTTGGGGCGCGGAGCCGGGTTTTCCGTACATCCGGCTGCGGCCAGTGCGGGAATGGCCGTCAGCAATGTCCGGGGGATTGATGTTTTCATGGATTGCTTTTTGGGTTGTTTTTTTTGCTGTTAGATGCAAAAATAATAAAATAAGAATAAAAAAAAGATCGCAAAAAAGAAAGTTTTTTGCGGTCTATCTCTGGTCGAAGAAACTCCCCTTTGTTTATCGGGGCGGTCGGGGAGGGGTGTTTTCGGGCGGTGATCGGCTGCCCTGTTCCCCTTGGTGTTTCAGGATTTTGCAGGGCCGGGTACGAAAAAGCCCCTGCCGCGGCAGGGGCTTTTGGGTGATATGTCGTGGCCGCTTTAGCGGTCGCCGAGGCAGCGGTGCGCCCGGTGGAGCTGGAGCGAGAGCGAACAGGCGGCGACCCCGGCGAAGAGCAGCGAGATGCCGACCCATACGATGACGGCCGTGGTGCCGAATACGAGCGGCTGGAAAAGAATCCAGAGCGAACAGAGCAGCAGCAGGATGCCGCTGAAAATTGTCCAGCCCGACCCGGCGATCTGCATGGCGCCCATGTCGCTGCCGAGCCCGATGGCACCGAACGCACGCAGCATGAGCCAGAACCCGAGGAATATCGGGAGCGTAGCGGCCGAAAGCGCGACGTTGAAAATCAAGATGATGCCCAGCACGATCTCGATGATGCCGCCCGCCAGCATCCAGCCGCGTCCGGTGATGAAATGTTTGTTGACCGATGAGAGTACGACTTCGAGGATGCCCGAAATCAGCATCAGCCACCCGAACAGGAGCGACATGCCCAGGTAACTTTGTGTGGGGTAGACGAATACGAGGATGCCGACTACGAACAGGGCGATGCCGATGATAAGCAGCAGCCACCAATAGCGCACGGCGCGTTTCGAATTTTCGATCAGGGTTGAGAAATTTTCCATAGCATACGGATTTTCCCTCCCTTAAAGCAATTTACATACCAGAGTTCCCGACGGTTCGATCGGCGGATGGTTGGTCTGGGATGTACGCCGTATATTCCTTTCGCGGCAGGCGGACGCCTGTCTGCGGGGCTGGGCGTTCTGCCCTGCGGGCGGCCGGGAAATAGGAATGCCCGTTACCGGCCGGAATGCCGGGCTCCGGTTGCCGGGCTCAGGGTACGGGGACGGCTGCGGGTGCATTCCGCAACGGGACTACTTCGCCGATCTCGGGGCGCAGTACATGCAGTGCGGTGTCTGCGGCCAGTGCCGCTTCGGTCGCCAGGGGTTCGTCCCAACGGTGTCTGGCGAGGGCGAACTTGGAGTGGTGGACGGTCATGATCTGCTTGGCACCCAGTTCTTTGGCCGCCAGGGAAAGTTGGTCGGGCATCGTGTGGATGTATTTCCATGCTTCGTTGTACTGTCCGTTTTCGAGGATCGCCAGGTCAATGCCGGGGAACTGCCGGCCGATCTGCGCGAAATGCTTGCCGTAACCGCCGTCTCCGCCCATGTAGACCTGCCGTGCCGGGGTTTCCAGCAGGAACGATGCCCACAACGTCCGGTTGGGATTGAGTCCGCGTCCCGAAAAGTGCCGCGACGGCAGGCAGTGCACCGCGAACCCGTCGCCGAGCGCAGCCGTTTCGTGCCAGTCGAGTTCGATGATTTTCTCCGGGTCGAAACCCCAGTATTCGAAATGCTCCCCGACGCCGAGCGGGCAGACGACCTTCCCGATCCGGGATTTGAGTTCGGTGACCGTACGGTAGTCGAGGTGATCCCAGTGGTCATGCGTGATGACGAGCAAATCCACGTCGGGCATGTCGCCGGGACGGTAGATGTCGGTGCCCTTGAAAGGCCTGTTGAGGAAGGAGAACGGTGCGGCGGCCCGGAATACGGGGTCGACGAGCACACGCCGCCCTTCGGCCTGGAGCAGGTAGGAGGAGTGCCCGAACCACACCAGCAGGTTGCTGTCCCGATCCAGTGCGCGCAGGTCGGTCTTGAGGGCCGGGACGGCCGCGTCGGGGCGCAGCCCCTCCTTTTTTCGGAACAGGAATTCGAGGATGCCGCTCAGGCGGCTTTTGTCGCCCGTCATCATCGGGCTTGCTTCCAGGTTGCGGAACTGCCCGTCGCGGTAGTTCGGCGATTGCAGGATGCGTTCGAGCCGGCTGCCCCGCGGCAGGCGTCCGAAGGCCGGGAGGTTGAGGATTATCAGGCCGGCGATCGCGGCGGCGAGTATTATTCCTGTCAGGATTCCCATTGTGCGTCTTATTTTCGTGCTGGACATATCGTTTCCCACTGGTTGTATGGTGCAAAGATACCGTTTCCTGCGGAATTGCGGTTATACGGATTACGGTTTGGGTTACCATAATCCCCGAAATCTTCGCCGGCACCCGGAGGGCATCCTGGAAATGCCCCGCTGCATTTTGTCGTGCAAAGGGGGATTTCGGGCTGTTTTGAATGCCGGATAGTCGGAATAGTTGCTAAAATTTCCATTTATTATACGATTTATATGCCAATTTTTATAATTTTGTACTTAATTGTTCCATAATAGTGATGCCTTTTACGTATTGTCTGAGAAAAATGTGGCCGCTGCACAGGGGATGGAAGTGCATGGCGGCCCTGCTTGCCTGCCTGTGCCTGTTGCCGGACATGGCGGCGCATGCCCAGTCCCCGCCCCGGAAGGTGGTTGTCAACGGCCGTGTCGCCGATGAATCGGGCGATCCCGTCGCCGGGGCTACCATTGTCGAACGGGGTACCTCGAACGGGGTCGCGACCCTTTCCGAAGGCGAATTCTCGATCGCCGTCCTGCCCGGTGCCGTGCTCGATGTCTCGTGTCTGGGGTATATCGACCAGAGTATCGGGACGGGAACCCGTACCGAATTCGAAATCGTGTTACAGGAGGATGTGAAGGCGATCGCCGAGGTGATCGTGACGGCGCTGGGGCTCGAACGCAACTATGCCGACCTGACCTATTCGGCCGATAAGATCAGGGGGTCGCAGCTCACGGCGGTGAAGGATCCCAACTTGATCCTGTCGCTTTCGGGCAAGTCGGCCGGCGTGCAGGTGAACAAGAACTCGTCGGGTGCGGGCGCTTCGGCCAAGGTAAGCATCCGCGGCGTGCGGTCGGTCGCCAGCGACAACCAGCCGCTCTATGTGGTCGACGGTATGCCTATTCTCAATTCGACCCCCGAGCAGGCCTACTCGGCCATAGGCGGTGTGGCCGATGCCGGGAACCGCGACGGCGGCGACGGCATCTCGAACCTCAATGCCGAGGATATCGAGAGCGTCTCGATCCTCAAGGGTGCCCCGGCCGCCGCCTTGTACGGCAGTCAGGCCGCCAACGGCGTGATCCTCATTACGACCAAAAAGGGCAATGCCCGCAAACAGCAACCCGTGACGTTCACTTCGAACCTTACGCTCCAGTCCCCCTTCAGCCTGCCTGCGTTCCAGAACCGCTACGGGGTGAGCGGCGGGGTGGAAAGCTGGGGCGCCCGTGCGCGGATGAAGACCTACGACAATGCGGGCGACTTTTTCCGGACGGGGATCACGGCGATGAATGCGGTCTCGGTTTCCTCCGGGTCGGAACAGGTGCAGAACTATTTTTCCTATGCCAATACGGCCGAGCGGGGAATCACGGGTTCGAACCGCCTGATGCGCCATAACTTCAACCTGCGCACCACGACCGGGCTTTTCCGGCAACGGCTCAAGCTCGACGGGAATATCAGCTTCATGCGCCAGGTGGTCGAGGACAAACCCGTGCCGGGCGGTTTCTATATGAACCCGCTGGTCGGGCTTTACCGCTTCCCCCGCGGGGTGGATATCACGCCTTACCGGGAGCATTTCGAGGTCTATGACGCCGGCCGCAAACTCAATGTCCAGGATTGGATCGCCCCGAGCGACGATTTCGAGCAGAACCCCTACTGGGTTGTCAACCGCATCCGCAGCAGGAGCCTGCGCAACCGGGTCATGGCCTCGTTTACCGCCGACTGGAAGGTGAACGGCTGGCTGCGGCTCAAGGCGCGCGGCAATGTGGACTATGTGAATGACAAGGTGCGGCAGAAATTCTATGCTTCGACGGCGCCTGCGCTGGCCGGTGCCAACGGGCGCTATATCGAGAGCAGCTACTCGGAAACCCTGTTCAACGGCGAACTGCTGGCGATGTTCGACAAACGCCTCTCCCCGGACTGGGAGTTCAGCGCGACCGCAGGTGCGGGGCTGAACGACCGGACGGTCAACTCGCTGCGTATAGATTCCAAGACGGCGTCGCTCTATTTCCCCAACGTGTTCAACGTCGCCAATATCGTCATGAACGGTTCGGCCTATGTCGACGAACAGATCGATGCGCGGCGCCAGACGCAGTCGCTTTTCGCCACGGCGTCGTTCAAGTATGCCGGGAGCCTCAATTTCGAGGTTACGGGACGCAACGACTGGGCATCGACGCTCGCCTACACCTCCCACGAAGGCAGCGGGTTCTTCTATTATTCGGCAGGCGCATCGTGGGTGATCGGCAAGATGTTCGAGCTGCCCCGGTGGATTTCGTTCGCCAAGGTTCGCCTGACATGGAGCCGCGTGGGGAACGACATCCCCATGTTCATCACCAACCCCAAATCGCACGTTACGGCCGGCGGGGGCATCAATGCCGCCGACGCCGCCCCCGGCACCGACCTCAAACCGGAGATGACCAACGCCCTCGAAGCGGGGTTGGAATGGAGGTTCCTCGACGACAGGCTGGGCGTCAACCTGATCTACTACAAGACCAATACGCACAACCAGTTCTTCAAGCTTCCGGCCCTTTCGGGCGAGGCGTATGCCTACCGTTACGAGAATGCGGGCAATATCGAGAACCAGGGCGTCGAGGTGTCGCTGAACGCCTACCCGGTCTACGGAGGTGCGCTGACGTGGCAGTCGACGGTGAACTTCGCGCATAACAGGAACCGCGTGATAAAACTCCATGACGAGCTGCGCGAATATGTCTACGGCCCGTCGAGTTTTTCATCGTCCTATGCCATGAAGCTCGTCGAGGGAGGTTCTATCGGCGATATTTACGGGCGGGCGTTCGAGCGCGACGCAATGGGGAGGATCGTCTACGAGGCCGAAGGCGATTCCGCCGGGTTGCCCCGCACCGTGGGCGACGGCAATACGGTGAAGGTCGGCAATGCCAATCCCGTGTTCTCGCTCTCCTGGGGCAACACGTTCTCCTATAAGGGCATGTCGCTGTCCGTGCTGCTGGACTGCCGCTATGGCGGACGGCTCCTGTCGCAGACGATGGCCGACCTGGATTCCTACGGGGTGTCGGCCGCAACGGCCGATGCCCGCGACCGGGGCTGCGTGATGCTCGAAGGGCAGCGGATCGACGACGTGAAGGGTTTTTACAAACTGGTCGGCGGCCGCGCAGGTGTGACCGAGTATTACATGTACGACGCGACGAACATCCGGCTCCGCGAACTGGCGGTGTCCTATGCATTGCCGCAGCGTCTGATGCGCCGTACGCGAGTATTCAGCGGCATGACCGTGTCGCTGGTGGCCCGCAACCTCTTCTTTATCTACAATGCCGCGCCGTTCGATCCCGATCTCGTCCTTTCGACGGGCAACGACAACCAGGGGATCGACGTCTACGGCATGCCGACCGTACGGAGTATCGGCTTTAACATAAAACTGGAGTTCTGAGAATCATGAAGCGCTTTTACATATATCTGTTCGCCGCATTCTGCACAGCCTTTTGGGGGGCCTGCACGGGGAATTTCCGGGAACTGAACGACGACCTCTCGGGGATTTCGGACGGGGATCTCGAGGCCGACGACAACGGCTTCGGATACCGCCTGCAGATCGTACAGCAGGGGATTTATTTCAACTACGATTTCGGCAAGGGCAAGAACTGGCCGTTTCAGATGACGCAGAACCTCAATGCCGATATGTTCTCGGGCTATATGCACGATCCCAAACCGCTGCAGGGCGGCAGCCACAACTCCGATTACAACCTGCAGGACGGCTGGAACAGCGCCATGTGGCAGTTCACCTACTCCTATGTCATGCCCCAGATTTACCAGCTGGAGCAGACGGCACGCGAGAAGATGCCGCCGTTCTATGCCATAGCCAAGATACTCAAAGTCCTGGCCATGCACCGCGTGACGGACTACTACGGGCCGGTGATCTACAGCCATTTCGCCGACCGCGGCAGCGAATACGTGCCCGACAGCCAGCAGCAGGTCTACGGCTGCTTCTTCGATGACCTGGACGAGGCGGCGGACATCCTGGCGGCCTGGGTCGGGGGGCAGCCCGAGGCCGGCGAGTTTTCCAGGTTCGACCTGCTGCTCGACGGAAGCTATGCGGCCTGGCTCCGTTTTGCCAACTCCCTGCGCATGCGCCTTGCCGTGCGTATCGCTGTTGCCGCGCCCGAAAAGGCCCGTGCGGAATTCCGGAAGGCGGCGCAGGCGGCCGGAGGGGTGATCGAGACCAATATGGAAAATGCCGCCGTGAAGACTTCGGGTACCTATTCCAATCCGCTGGGCGAGATCAACCTGAACTGGAACGAGGCGGCCATGAACGCTTCGATGGAATCCGTCCTGACCGGGTACGGGGATCCGCGGCTGCCGAAGTTTTTCAAGCCCTGCGGCAGCGACGTGGTCATTGCCGGCGATGCGGGCGACGGGACGGTCGCCCTGAAGGGGCAATACCATGGAATCCGTCAGGGGACGGGTTTCTCGCATAATTATTACGCGGCATTTTCCCGCCTTACGGTGGATACGGATACCGATGCCGTCCTGATGACGGCGGCCGAGGTGTGGTTCCTGCGTGCCGAAGCGGCATTGCGCGGCTGGACGGACGAAGATGCGGAGCTCTGTTACCGCAACGGCGTTGCGGCATCGTTCACGCAATGGCAGCTGTCCGGGGCCGAACACTATCTGGAGAGCGACGCCATGGCGGCCGATTACCACGATCCGGTAGACCCGGGGAACGACATTGCCGCCCGGTGCCGCGTGTCGCCCCACTGGGATGCGACGGCGGACGACGAACTGAAGCTCGAGCGGATCATCACCCAAAAATGGATTGCCATGTATCCCGAAGGGTGCGAGGCCTGGGCCGAACAGCGGCGGACGGGATATCCTCGCCTGTTCCCCGTGCGTCTGAACCACAGCAAGGGCTATATAGATACCGAAACGATGATCCGCCGGCTGCCGTTCCCGGCCGCGCTGGCGACGTCCGATCCCGAGCAGTATGCGGCGCTCGTCGCGGAACTCGGCGGCGGAGACCACGGTGGGACGCGCCTGTGGTGGGACGCGGGGCGCAATTTCTGATCCGGAAGCCCCGGACTGGCCCGGGCGTTGCGTCGTGCGGCGGTTGTCAGAATTTCCAGCTTGCGCCCAGCAGGATATTGCGCGGGCGGATGGCATAGCGGTAGGAGCCCGAGCTTACTCCGTCGAAGGTCGTATAGGCATATTCTTCGCGGCCGAAAAGGTTTGCGGCGGTCGCCGTAGCTTCCCATTTCCCGTTTATTTTCCAGCGCAGCGATGCGTCGGCCAGTAGCAGATGCTTGCTCCGGTCGGCCGAAAGCTGCGAGTAATAGTGCTCCGCCGTGAATTGGATTACCCATTTCTTCGACGGTACGAGGTTTACGGTCAGCCGCTGGTTGAAATCGTGCCGCCCGTCGGGCTCCCGGCCGCGGATGGAGAGTGTTGTATAGCGGTATTCCAGCCAGTATTCGGTGTTTACCCAGGCGGCGAACCGGAAGTTGAAACGCGGCGCGACGGTCAGGGTGGAATTTTCATAGGAGGTCGGCACCTCTTCCAGCAGCAGTTCCGTGCCGCTGAGGTTGTAGCCGACGTTCAGGCCTGCCTGACCGTTGAGGGCGTCGATATTCTGGCTGACGTCGCCCGACAGGTACCATGACCGCACGCGGTTCGAGCTGCGCACGTAGTAGTTTACGATATAGTCGCCGTCGAAGCGCTGCGCAGGCAGGAACGGCAGGTCGTTCCACGAACGTACCGCGAGCAGGCTGGCGAAGAACCCGCCGATCGGGTTCTTGTAGGCGATGCCTGCCGAGAGGCTGCGTTGCAGCGCCTGCCGGTATTCGTTTACGCCGCAGAGCACCGAACGGTAGTTGCGCAGGACGGCGCCGTTGCCTATGCGGCTGTCGTCCGCCGCGTCGCGGCCGACCGTACCCGATGTCGAAAGCGAAAGGCGTCCCGTAGGGCTCCATTTCACCGCGACGCGGGGCTTCCAGGTGAAAATGCCCGCCGGGGTTCGACTGCCGTCGATCCTGTCGTGCAGCCCATAGCGGCGGTAACCTGCCGGCAGGTCGAGCGTCAGCCGCAGCCGCTGCGAGCGGTAGGTGATGCCCGGCTGGAGGTAGATGCCTGCGTAGCCGGCCGAAAGGTCGTTCGCGGTGCCTGTCCCGAGCCCGGTGCCCGTCAGGTCTGTTACGAGCCCCCGGAAGAGTGCCGAAACTCCGCCTTTGAAGGCGAAGGCGAACCGCCCGGCCTGTGTGCCGAATGCCGCGTTGTGGTTCATGTAAAAAGCGCGGTCGGCGATCGTCTGCCGCTGGCTGCCCGTTTCGCGCACCACATCGAGCGACTGGGGGCGGGTAAGGTATTTCAGGTAGGAGGTGACGGTGAGCGAACGTGTGCCGGTGCGCCGGATATATTTCAGGTCGTTTTCGATGCCGTAGGCCGGGGCCTCGGCACGCTGGCGGTTGGGGTAGCTGCCCGAGAGCACGGCACGGAGGTCGTTCCATGCCAGCGAAGCTTCGAGTTTTTCCTGCATATAGAACCGCTCGGTGTTGGCTTTCAGTGCGATGCGTGCCGAAAGCTGTTGCCGGCACGAAGCGGCCGACTCCTGCTCGGTGTCCACGCGCGTGCCGTCCGCCAGGTACCAGCTTTGCCGGGCGGCGCGATCCGAGGCCAGGCGGTCGTAACCCCAAGTGAGCGAGCTGCTGAGCTGGTAGTCCTCGGAGAGTTTGCGCAGGTTGTTCAGCCCGGCCATGTGCGAGCGGTTGAAGCGCGTGCGTGTATCGTCGAGCGGCGCGGACGAAGTGCCGACCGAAAGGTGTGCGGCGGGATTGTAGTCGTTGGCCCCGCCGTTGAGGATGTCCTCGACCGAAAGCCGTTCGGTCTCGGCCGAGGGGTTTTGCCCCGTGTTGTCGGTTTTGAGGTTGACCATCGACTGCCCCCGGGCACCGATGCGCATGGCGAAGAGCGCGCCGTTCCACAACGCCGGCGACCAGCCCGCACCGCCGCGCAGCGTCCCCGTCCAGCGGGCTTTGGCATGCGGCTTCAGCCGGAGGTTGATGGCTGCGCGGTCGCTGAATACGATGTCCTTGAGCGCCTTGATCGGCTGGTGGTTCTCCATCACTTCGACGCTCGCCACGTCCTGCGGCGCGATGTTGTTGGTCGCCTGTCCGTAACGGCCGTCGAGCATGTCCAGCCCTTCGATGTAAAAGTTGTTGATCGGCTGGCCGTTGTAGCGTATCTCGCCCGATTTCGCCACCTCGATGCCCGGCATCTTGCGCAGTACGTCGGCGATCGAGCGGTCTTGCGCCTCGGTGAAGCGCGACACGTTGTAGCTTACGGTGTCGCCCCGGAAGCTCAGCCGCGGGGCGCGGATCGTCACCTCGCGGATGTCGGTCGTCTCGGGCGTCAGCAGCACGAGCATCCGCCCGGCGTTGGCCGGAACCGACTGCCGGCGGTAGCCCATCGTCGAGAAGTCGAGCTGCGCGGTTGTCCCGTCCCCGCGCGGCCTGAGCACGAAATCGCCCGAGGCCGAGGTAGTCGTGTAACCCAGCGGCTTGCCCAGGGAGTCCCGCGCCGTGACGATGGCCCCGGCGACGGGCGCCCCGTCCTCCTTGTCGGCCACGTGGCCCGTATACTCCTGGGCCTGGGCGGCGATTGCGCCCAGCGACCAAAGCAGGGTCAGCAGGTACTTCATCGCGCCGCGGGGCTATTCTGTTTCCAGCGGATTGTATTCGCGGAGCAGGTCGGCACCCTCGCGCGGCGTTCCGTCCTCGTTTCTTACCGTGATCCTGATGTTCGAATTGGCCTGCATGTAGCCGATCGGATCGGTCATGAATTTGCGCTCGGTGGCCATGAATTTTTTGCGTGAGGTTTTCAGGTAGTTCAGGTCGGCCATCGTCACCGGAACTTCGGCGCGGCGGATCCCGGTCGCCTCGAAGCGGATGATGCCCCCGTCGTCGCCCGTGTCGTTCACGGCCAGGATCAGTCCGGGCAGCCCGCGGAATTTCCAGGGGCCGGTGGCGAGCGGGAGCTCCTCGGTGTACCAGGCTTCGTAATCGCGCCCGCGGAAGCGGCAGGTCGCACGGCGGCAGTCGTAACCGATGACCTCGCGCGTCCCGTCGCGGAGCGTCCACTCGATTTCGGGCAGCGGCTCGGTGTAGAGCATGTTGTCCCGTGAGATCTTGTCGGTGCAGGTCATCTCGCCTGCGGGGTAGTTCTGGAATACGACGGCCTCCAGGCCGCCCTTGAAGTTGCCCACGTTGGCCAGCACCTGCTCGGCCGGGGTGATGCGCAGCAGCGAGTCCCGCTGGAGCGTCTTGTAGGAGAAGAATTTCGTAACCTTCCCGCCGGCCTGCAACAGCAGCAGATCCTGCATCGGCTTCTCTCTGTCGGGGCGCCGCAGCCACTCCATGCGGTAGCTCACTTCGAGCGTGGCGGTGTCCAGTACAGTCTGTGGTATGTCGCCCGTTTCGAGGGCCTGTGCCCCGCCGTCGGTCGAGTAGGAGATGACGGTCTGCGCCCGTCCTGCGGTTGCGGCTGCCAGCGCGGCGGCGATGATAAGGAAGGTGAGTTTTGTTTTCATGGCTTCGGTGTGGTGGTTTACGCTGCAATATTACCCCGAAAAACGAAGGGCGATGGTTAACGCCGCGTTAAGAAGTGTTAAATAATGTTAACGCCGGCGGCAGGAGTGTTTTTATTCGTATTTTTGCGGTATAAACCCCTCGGCCGTGGATAAGAACCGTTTCAGAAATATCTCGTTCTGCGCGATCGGCGCCCTGCTGGCGCTGGCCCTCGTGCAGGCGTGGAGCCTGTGGCGGATGTATGCCGACCGTGCGGAGGAGTTTTCGCGCAAGGTGACGCTCGCCATGAACCGCGCGGCGTACGACGACCTGCTGATAGGTAACCGGCGCCGGACGTCGCAGACCCGGACGTCGGTCGTGACGACGGGCAATATCGACTCCGTGAGGACGGATATGATCGGTGCGATCTCGGTAGAGAACCTCGGAACTGTCGGCAAGGTGATCTCCCTCCGGCCGAAGGTCGACACGGTGCGGACGAACATCGCCCTGCGCCGCGGCGACAAGACCCGTTATATTTATCAGGAGGTGCATATGCCTTCGTTCACGGCCCTCCAGTTCAACCTGTCCCGCTACGACTCCCTGCTGACGCGTTACCTGGCCGATGCCGGCATCGGCCTGCCCTACAGCGTCGACGTGATCCGCGGCCGGGACGGCGGCGATGTTGCCGAAATCCGGCTCGACAGCCTGGCGGCGCGGACAACGGGGGCGGAACGGGAGGAGGCGGTCATCGCTTCGCAGAAGGATGCTCCGCAGATACGGAATCCGAAGGTGTTCACCTCGCGCGTTACCACGGACGACAAGCTGCTTTTCCGGGTGAAGATCGAAAATCCCCACCGGGAACTGCTGCGCGAGCTGTTCGGCATCATCCTCACCTCGGTGCTCATGCTGCTCGTCGTCGCGTTCGTGGTCATCTACCTGTTGCGGACGCTGTTCCGGCAGAAGACGCTCGAGGAGATGAGGATGGATTTCACGCACAATATCACCCATGAGCTGAAGACCCCGATCGCCGTGGCCTATGCGGCCAACGACGCGCTGGAGAATTTCGGGGCGGCCGACGATGGGGTGCGGCGTGCGAAGTATCTGGGTGTGATCCGCAGCCAGCTGACGGCTTTGTCGGAGATGGTCGAGCGCATCCTCACCATGTCGCGTGAGGAACGCGAGGATTTCACGCTCCGCCGCGAGCGTATCCCCTTGGCCGGGATGCTCGGGGCGCTGGCCGAGAAGTTCCGGATGCAGGCGGCCAAACCCGCACGGGTCACGGTGGATGTTTCACCCGAAGGGCTGACTGCCTTCGCCGACCGCTTCCACCTCTCGCATGCCCTGGACAACCTGGTCGATAATGCCCTGAAATATTCCGGCGAGGAGGTGCATATCCGCATTTCGGCCGGTCGTGACGGCGGCCGGGTCGTCCTGCGCGTCGCCGACGACGGCGTGGGTATCCCGCGTGCTGCGCAGGCGCATATCTTCGATAAGTTCTACCGCGTGCCTACGGGCGACATTCACAATGTCAAGGGCTTCGGCCTCGGGCTGTATTACGTCGGGCTGATCGCCGCCAAACACGGCGGCTCGGTCGCAGTGGAGAGCACCGAGGGGCGCGGTACGACCTTCACCCTGATACTTCCGGACGATGGGCGATAAGATCAGACTGCTGCTCGTAGAGGACGAGCAAACCCTCGCGGGGATCATTGCCGATACCCTTTCCGAAAAGGGGTTCGAGGTGACGGTCGCCCATGACGGCGAGGCCGGGTTGCGGGCGTTCCGCGGGTCGCGCCCCGATGTGGTCGTGTCGGATGTCATGATGCCTTGTATGGACGGGTTCACCTTCGTCGGGCGTCTGCGCCGCGAGGCGCCCGGGGTGCCTGTGCTTTTCCTCTCGGCGCGCTCGGCGGCCGAGGACGTGGTGCAGGGATTCGAGACCGGGGGCAACGATTACCTGCGCAAGCCCTTTGCCATGAGCGAGCTGATCGTGCGGGTCAGGGCGCTTGCCGGGCGTGCGGGCGTCGGGAAAGCGCGTACGGAACGTGTGTTCGAACTGGGGCGTATGCGTTTCGACGCCGAGCGTCAGCGGCTCTCGTGCGACGGCGTGGTGACGGAACTTTCGGCCCGCGAATCCGAAGTGCTGCAATACCTCTGCCGGAATGCAGGCGAGATCGTGCCGATGAATACCCTGCTGGTGAATAGCTGGGGCGACGATTCGTTTTTCAATGCCCGCAGCCTGCATGTCTTCATCACCCGCCTGCGCCACCGCCTCGCGGCCGACCCGTCGATCCAGTTGGTGAACGTGCGGGGAGTGGGGTATAAGCTGCTGATGCGCTGAGGCGGGGATTGCCGCACTGTATTGAAACCGGAATTTATTCCCTCTCCGGTTGCCTTTTCCGAAGGGATCCGGTTTACGGCAATGCAAATTCTATGACTAAATTTCCAACCTGATTGTTGGATAGTTTATTTGTGGTGAATCCTAAAGGCGTGATATTCAGCGAGCCGATCTCGTTCACGAATCTTCCGATCAGTTCGCTGCCGCCCGTAACCGTTTGCGGGTTGTTGCCTTTGTCGAAATAGACATAATAGACGAGAAGATCGGCTTTAACCTGAATGTCATCCGCACTCAACTTTTCCTTTTTGATAATTTTATCAACAACGCTTATTGCCTTCGTATATTCCTGGTCTGTCTCAACGAAAAGCAAAGACATTTGGCCAAAGGTCATGTGGGTAATATAGGACATATCGGGCAGTTGTTCCTCGCTGATTGTTTCTCGGATTAATTTATCGGGATAGTCCATCATAATAGTAAACATTTCCCGGGAATAGTTATAGAAAACCCCCGTCCGTTTCCCCATTTCTTTTTCGGTGTAGGGTTTCCCGCTTAGCAGTTCATCGAGGTTGAGGCCCAGGTTGCCTACCCCCAGCAGGTGCAGATGCCTGTGTGAGTGGTATTGCAAAGGGCCGATATAGTTGAATTGCTGACTTTGAGCTGGTAATTCGGAGGTTATTTGCTGCACCATTTCATTCATACCGTCGAACGTGGGCAGCATTTCCTTTTCATAAAGCTTCCCATTGATAGAGGCACTGATGTTAATCGGGTTGTAAGTATATTGGTCGTAGACCGTCAATGTCCGGTTGTCAGTATGGCAGTTAATCAAATGTCCCGGATAAACCTGCGTCCTGAATGCCGGGTTTACAAATGACTGTTCGGCCGAAAGCCGGTATTTGCGCGTGACATTGTCCGGCAGGAGGTCGTATTTGTTATCGTTGAATTTGTTAACTGCAAACGTGTGCCACTGCAAAGGGTCGTATTCCGGCTTTTTTTGCCCGGCTTGGGAAACGAACAGGTCGGCGGTTGTCAGTTTGTACCTGTCATGCGGGCAGGCAAGCGTTATTGTTGCCTCGCGCGGATTTTCCGTGTCGTTCGGCAGCACCTCTATATTCAGATACGCAGCGTTATCCGCAACGGCCTTTTCGATAATGCACCATTGCGGAATATTTCGGATAGTCCAGTCGCAGTTGGCCGAAACTGCTATACGTTGCTGAATCCCGGAATAATCTGCCCTGATTTCATCTTCATCGAGGGTGATGTAATACCTCTGCGCCGGTTCATCGTCGTGACAGGCCGCGCAGCAGAGCGCCAAAAAGAAAAGACCCCAATGTTTCATCCTAAAAAGTGTTTTAGTTAAACGATTGGGGGAAGAGGCAGATTGAAAATATGCGTGTCCCTGCGCGGTGTTGCCCGCATTGGTCATAAGGGTTGGTTTCAGTTTCACCCCCCCCCCCTCGGATTTCGATTTAAAGGTATGAAATAAACACGCATATGCAAAATAAATCTGCAATTTCCGCCCAATACGGGGATGGAAGGCTTCTGGGATTTATCGGCTTGCGATTCGCATTTGTCCGGCCTGCCGCCCGCAAAAAAGTCTCCCAGGGAGAAGACTTCGATGTGCGGATAAAGGAAGACAAAGGAATACCCGTTTGGCTTTTCAGCAGCCTGACTGTCAATCTATGTGTTATTTATCTTTTTCGGCAAATGCAGTCCGTCAGGTGATCGTCGATAAATCCTGCCGCCTGCAGGTGGGCGTAACAAATCGTGCTGCCGAAGATTTTGAATCCCCGTTTTTTCATGTCTTTGCTCATGGCATCGGATTGGGGCGAGGATACCGGAATCTCGCTCAACGACCGGAAGGTGTTGATAATCGGCTTCCGGTCGGGAAAGAACGACAGGGTGTAGTTGTAGAAACTGCCGAACTCTTCCTGTATGGCGAGGAATAGCCTTGCGTTTGTGATTGTGGATTTGATTTACAACCGGTTTCTGACAAAGTCGTCGAACCGCAGCAGTCGTTCGACGTTGTTGTCGGTCATTTGTGCCACCCGTCCGGCGTCGAAATCGCAGAAGGCCTTGCGATACCCCTCACGCTTTCTGAGTATCGTTATCCAGCTCAACCCGGCCTGGGCGCTCTCCAGGACAAGAAATTCGAACAACGTCTTGTCGTCGGTCACCAATTTCCCCCACTCCTGGTCATGGTATTTCACATACAGCTCGTCGGTTCCGCACCAGCCGCACCGTCCGTTTATCATGTCCTGCATAGTCATAATGTTTACAATTCGGAGTAAAGATAACCGATTCCCGGCTTCGTGCCAAATTTTAAGCCCGCTTCGCCCATTATGGGTTGTCATATTGCAAACGTTGCGATGAAAAGAATCCGAATTGGTAGATGCGAAATGTGCTTTTATCGGAACAGCTTTGCTCCGGAGGAAGATCGTAAATTCGATTGTAAGGTGTTGATATACAGATTAAAATTTTCTTGTTTGCGCAAATTCGCTCACAAAAAAAGTCTCCAAAAGGAGACTGAAAAGTGCGGATAAAGGTGCTCCTGCACATTTGTAAGCCTAATGTATATCAACGTTTTGCAACGGTTTTCTATGCTTTATTCCCGCGTCGCCTACCGTCATTTTGCACGGTCTTGCGCCCGCCTGCCCGTTTTGCCTGCGCGGCCGCCGTATCTCCTTGCATGACAGTACAAAGATAGCGATTTTCGGCGAAAAATCCAAATGCGAAGACTTTTGGAGATGCGGGCGGATTTTTCTATATATGTTCATATGGACAGAGGAGAAATTATCATATACCAGACGGCCGACGGTGAGACCCGTTTGGATGTTCGCATGGAGAACGACAGCGTGTGGCTGACGCAGGCGCAGATTGCACAATTGTTCGGAACGGAAATTCCAGCGATTTCCAAACATATCCGCAATATTTTCCAAAGCGGAGAGTTGGAGCGCGAGGCAACTGTTTCCAAAATGGAAATGGTTCGTCAGGAGGGAAAGCGCACGGTAAAACGACGAATTGATACATATAATCTCGATATGATTTTATCGGTGGGGTATCGCGTCAACTCCAAAAATGCCACGCAGTTCCGCATTTGGGCGAACAAAGTGCTGAAAGAGTACCTTATAAAGGGTTATGCTGTCAACAGCCAAGCGAAGATCGAGCAGCTGGAGGAGCTAAAGCAAACCGTTCGTCTGCTCTCCAAAGTTCTGTCTGCAAAGGAGGTGACGAAATCCGAGGCGGTCGGGTTGTTGCGCGTGATTACGGACTATACTTACGGTCTCGATACGCTCGACCGCTACGATTATCAGCAGTTGGAAGTTACGGCGACCACGGCAGAGGAACCGTTTCATGCAACGTATGAGAATGCGATGGAAGCGTTGCAGGTGTTACGCGACAAGTTCGGTGGTAGCGAGCTGTTCGCCCACGAGAAGGACGAGTCGTTCAAAAGCACGATGGGTGCAATTTACCAGACTTTCGGCGGGCGGGACCTCTATCCGAGCGTTGAGGAGAAGGCGGCCAACCTACTCTATCTGACAGTTAAGAACCATTCGTTCAGCGACGGTAACAAGCGCATCGCCGCTTTCCTGTTCCTTTGGTTCTTGGAAAACAATCGGATTCTTTACCGTGCTGACGGATCTCGCCTTGTGGACAACAATACACTGGTCGCCCTGACGTTGATGATCGCCGAAAGCCGCACGGAGGAAAAAGACGTGATGACGAAGGTGGTGGTGAATCTGATTAACAAGAACAATTAGGATTCTTTACTTGTTTTTCGTTGTCGCTGAGGCTTTGTCGTGCCGGAGTGTTGATTCCCGGTTGTCATCCGATTAATTTCAGGAGTTTGCTTTCTGTTGTGTTCGGAAATAGGCGGCGGAGGTGTTCATAAATACGTTCGAACGATTCAGTGGGTGTGCGCTCGACGCGGAGTGGATCGTAGAGTGTTTCGGGTGCTGTATACCGTGCGATACCCCAGCCGTAGCGGTTGCCACGGCGGTCGACGTTGTACTCGAAATCGGCGATCACCAGCCGCATCTTCATCTGAAGCCTTGTCAGAATCGGATCGAGTGAAATCTTCTCGTCCTCTGCGACTTTCGACGTCGGGGTGTTCGTCGAACGTTTTCCGCGTTCTTGGGCAAACCCCAGCATTTGGCGCAATTCCTTGATGGTTGCCGTGCCTTCGACCAGAACCGTCTGTAATACTACGTCGTCGAGGGCCGCTGTGTCCTCATTTGGGGCCAGCGATCGGGAGCGACGGTAGTTCGTAAGGTCGGGCAGCCACTCGCGGCTGACAAAGCCAGCTTTGCGGGCGAAGAGTTTGCCGTAGGCACAGTGTCCTTCACGGATGACAGGGCCTTTCCATTCCCAGGCTCCTTCTTCGTCGGTGAACCAATACTCCGGAGCGACCATCTCTTCGACGGAAAAACCGGGGATGCCGCACCGGAAAAAGGGAAGGAATCCGAGCTCCGCGCAACGCGCCTCTATGTCCGCAGGACTTTTCAAACGTCGTTCCATGGTATTGTTCATTTTAAGGTCTTATACCTTTTTAACAGTCTGTAAATATAAACTGAATTTATTATCTTGTCAAAAAAATATACGACTTAGAAGCGGTATGAAAAAGAGATCAACGATTCATAACAAATGTTTCGGTGATGACGGTAAGATAAATGGGGAAGTTTTGCAATCGTCTGAAGCAAACGAAAGACTCCTTGCTGAGCTGAAGGCGGCGATTCGTGCAGGGCTTGATAGCGGTGAGGCAGAGATGTTTGATCCTGTACAGCATTTGGAAGTGCTGAAGGTCGCTCGTCGTAACAGATAAAATTTGTTTGCATTCGATTATAAGGATATCAAAGAAAATTGATAGTAAGCAGCGATGTTTTGTAACTCATATTTCTGTATGGTTGTGGATGTTGAAAGTGCCTATATGGGGTAGGTCTTCGCGGAAAAATTGATGGGTGATCCAAGTGATAATTTAACTTTTATGGCCAACCGTGACAGTTAGTCGCGGTTGGCCATTCATATTCAAGAGTTAATTCAGAAAACTAATCTGATTAGCGTAATAGTTTTGCCATT
>ENA-ORLI01000057-ORLI01000057.1-human-gut-metagenome-genome-assembly--contig:-NODE-57-length-27711-cov-7.52144_pt1 | contig 27711 bp, 20 predicted proteins | sample MGYA00243015_ERZ508825 | MGnify/ENA primary metagenome ERZ508825 (study PRJEB26277, sample SAMN04329804) | human gut metagenome | biome: human-associated habitat | host: Homo sapiens | place: USA... | reverse complement strand
GCTTCCCCGTGCGTCAGATCATCCTGCTCACCGCCAGCGTGGGTAGCGGATGGCGTGCCGCCGGGTTCGGTCATCATTTCACATGGCAGATGATGCACGTCTTCACCATCGGCACTATGTCGTTCGTATTGCTCACGCAGGCCATCTTCTGCCGTCCGTTTTGTCCCATGCCCCAGCGTCTGTCGCTCAAAGGTATCGACTTTCAGGGAGCATTGCTCATCTGCGGACTGATGCTCGTGGTGTCGTACATTGTGGTGTACGGCGACTATTTCATGTGGTTCGATACCCTCCGCATACGCCTTCTGTTCGGTGCTGCCATTGTGCTTTCCGGCATTGTGCTCTACCGCTTGCGCTACTACCGTTACCCCTACATCGAGCTTGGTCTTTTTACACGTCGCAACGTTGTTCCCATCCTCCTCGTCACCTTCTTTGCCGAACTCGCTTTCGGTGCTGAACACACGATGGAAGAGATACTCTACAGCGAAGTCATCCGGCTGGAGGAGCTGACCAAAGAGTCGCAGTATATGTGGGCACTTCCCGGCATGTACCTCGGTATCCTGCTCGATCTCTATTGGCTGAAAGTCAAGAAGTGGAAGGTGTGGAAACTCTTCGGCATTGCCTTCATCGGTATCGCACTCTATGGCATGCTGATGTACTTCACGCTTGACATAAACGTCAATATCGAGCAGTACCGCTTTGCCATCTTCTTGCGAGGATTTGCGTATGCCATCCTTGCCCCGACATTGATGTGGGCTTTAGACGAATCGGTGCCAAGTCTTGAGCAGTTCTTCATGGGCTTGTTCGTGTTCAACATCCTCCACATGTATCTGGCAGGAGCGGCAGGTTATGGCATTTATACCACTATCTTCTCGCACTTTATGAACGACAACATGATGAGCTACGGACAGCAACTCACTCTCACGCATTTGGATATGGCGCACTTCAACCTCGGCGAATACGTTGGCCGCGACTTCCTGCACTCCATGATGATGGTGGCAATGAAGCAGGTCTATGGCTATGTTATCTGGTTCGCTTTAGGCCTTGCCGCCCTCTTCCTGCTGTGCGACATTCCTGCTGTCCGTACAAATATCCGCAAAGTTCCCCGCTGGCCGGTTTATGCCATCGAGTATCTTGCGAGAAGGAAGTAAAGGCGCCGGCAAAGCAGAAGATTTCATCGGCAGTGATATTACAGCTCTGCGCATCTGTTTCTGGGCAAACAGTGACATCCGTATCACGGCATCCGGCACTACCCGTACCGAGGGACTTGCGCTGAAGGGAGGCCTTCTTTTCTCCAAAAATGACCGGTATTGATTCGGGACAGACGGGCATCATCGTCAATCTGGCCGGTAGTGAGCGTGGAGTGGATGATGGAGAAGGAGGTGGAGGCATTACTGAAGGAGCGTCTCAGTACCCGTGGCTTTACGTTTACCAACATACAGTCGTCCGTGAAACCCAACGATGTGCTGCAAGCTGCCATTGTCTACCGGTGGAAATATGTTACCATTCTTGAAGTTGCAATGACAAGCTCATGAGAACTCATTGGCAACTTGATTCTTTGGGGAAGGTACTGATTGTGTACGCGGGTACTCACAAATAAATCAAGCGGTAAGCCATCTATCTTTTTCTTTGCTAAGATTTATTCGTCCGATACTTGTTGAATTATCGTCCGACAGCTGTTGCAGATTCGTCCGACAACTGTCGGACGATAATTTAACGGCTGTCGGACGAATAAGTTGTAGTAAGCAAGATTTTAAAATGCAGTATTGCAGGAATTGGTGCTTAAATAGGGAATGTAGTAAATGGGAGACGGGCAATATAGACTACCGATTGGGAGCTCGCAGGCGACGGCTGTCGGGGGTCATTGAAGCTATGAGGGCACTGTTGAAAAGGAGAACACTTTCTTTGCCGGCACGGCTTCCTGTATTTTTTACGTCCACAGTGAAGATAAGCTCGTCATCGGCTGTGAAGTCTGCCTTGTTTACTTTCAGATTGCTATAGCTGAAGCTGGTATAGCTTAGTCCGTACCCAAAAGCCCATTGCACGGATACAACCGCGTCATAGTCGTAGGCCCCTTCCATTTTTTCCACTTCCTCGCTCACCTTGTAGTCGTAGTTGATGAGTGAGTTGATTTCTTTCGGATAGGTGAAGGGCAACTTTCCACTGAAGTTTTCATCACCGCTGAGCAGGTTGGCAAGGGTGTCTCCTCCGTAGTTTCCCGGCAGAATGATGTCTACTACGGCCTTTGCCATCGGCTCTATTTCATTGATGAGGCGGGGACGGCCTTCATTCAGTATAAGGATGACGGGTTTTCCCGTAGCAGACAGTGCTTTTACTAAATCGAGCTGATTGCGCGAGAGGGTCAGGTCAGTCAGGTTGCCGGGAGTTTCACAATAAGAATTTTCACCGATGCAGGCGATGATGTAATCGACTTCTGTGGCTGCTTTCACGGCTTTTTCGATTTCCGGCTTGTTTTCGGCCCAATAAGCCCCTTTTTCATTGTAGGTGACGCCGGGTGGCGTCATTAATGCGGCTTATGGGTACTTCGCCTTCGTGTACAAGTTCTTTCAGCAGTGTACAGAAATCCCATTCATAAGGTTCCATGGCCATGTCGATACCTGCGTTGATGGCGATTTTGATGGCTTCTTTCTTGTCGGCTGCCACTTTTTCGCGGCGCCAGAGGTTGTTGATGTCAGCCCAGTCCGTGACAAGTACTCCATCCCAGTTCAGTTCTTCTTTCAGCCATTGGGTCAAGATTTTGTAATTGGCGTGTACGGGCAATCCGTTGACAGAACACGAATTTGCCATGACGGATAATGCTCCTGCTTTTACACAAGCCAGGAAAGGGGCAAAGTGTTTCTCACGAAGGTCTTGAGCCGAGATGTATACCGGTGTACGGTCTTTTCCGGTGAAGGGGACGCTGTAGCCCATATAATGCTTTAGCGATACGGCAATATTTTGTTTGCCGATATGGTTCGGGTCTTCTCCTTGGAAGCCGAGTACGGCAGCCCGCCCCATTTCTGCATTGACGTAGCAGTCTTCGCCATAATTCTCCCATATGCGTGGCCAGCGGGGATCGCGTCCCAGGTCGATGATGGGAGAATAAGTCCACGGGCAGCTGCCGGCTTTGGTTTCATAGGCAGTAATACGTGCGGCTTCACGGGCCAGGTTGCGGTTGAAGGAAGCAGCCACATTGATGTTTTGAGGAAAGAGCGTTCCACCCATTGTGTAGGTTGTCCCGTGATTTTGGTCTAGTCCATAGATGCAGGGTATGCCGATTTCTCTCATGGCCTATTTTCTCTTCAAGGGTCATTTTTTTCAGTAGGGCTTCCACTTTCTGCTCTATTTTTTTGTCTTGTGGAATAGCTGGAGCAGCTGCTTGCTGCGCCATTGTTGGCAGGAGAAACATGCTTGCCAACAAGAAAGATTTTATTCTATTCATGGTAGTGTGTATTTGGGTTCAACAATCATTTGGATGTTTTGGTATTCTTCTTCATCAACCAGTGTTGTTTCAGCCACTCGCGTACCGGTTCGTCATACAGTTTGAGGCAAGCGTATGCAATGGCAATGGAGAGTACAAAGACGGATACGGCAATGAACAAGTGCATTCCTGCCGGTGCGTCGGGGTTATTCCGTGCCCAGGCTATCTGCATGTATATCAGCGGGAAGTGTGTGATGTACAGCGGATAGGATAGTTCGCCCAGGAATTTGCAGAGGGCTACGGAACGCTTGCCCGTGACGTTGCTGCCTGCTCCCATAGCCACTATCAGCGGAAAGAGGGCGAGCACGCTTACGGCTTCGTAGACGCCGTTCATCCATTGGCTGGTCTCGCCTCCGATGCGCGGTATCACGAGGATAACAGTCACCAGCAGGGAACACCAGTAGAATCCTCTCTTCACCTTCACCTGCTTGCCTATGCGAGACAACAGCAGACCCATGAAGAAGGGATAGAGCAGGCGTGAAATGCCTATATAGAGCTGGCCGGGTGTCAGGCTCCAGCCGCCGATGAGGGTGTAGGCGGCTTCTCCCCGCGATGAAAGAAGCCCAAAGGTATCTATGTTGAGCGTGACGTCGAGCGTAAGGCAGGCAGAGAGTCCGACGAATATGCCCAGTGCCAGTTTGGAGAAGCGGCGGATGAATAGGGCATAGAGCACATTGGCAATATATTCCCACATCAGCGACCAGGTGGGGCCGTTCAACGCGTTTGTCTCCCACCAGCCCCGGATGTCCCATGATGTGTGGGGGGGGAACATAAGGCAGCCCTGGAGGGTCAGCAGCAGCACGGTCCACCACGGGGTCTGCATCACCATCGGGAAGGCGGAGCAGGCACTGAAGTAGAATAGGGAGGCGCCGAGGAGTGTACCCATAATCACCATGGGGTGCAGGCGTACCAAGCGTCGCTTGAAGAAGTCCCACGTTGTCATACGGTCCCAGCGGTCGTCGTAGGCATAACCGATGACGAAGCCGGAGAGTACGAAGAAGAAGTCCACGGCCAAGTAGCCGTGGTTCAAAATCTGGTGGGCAGGCCCTGCGGAATAGGTTTCAAAAAGATGGAAAGCTACCACGATTATTGCGGCTACGCCGCGAAGCCCGTCCAGTATTTCGTAACGCGGCTTGGATGCTAAATAAGTTGTTGTCTTCATTGGAATTATGTTTGTTGTTAGATTAATATTCTTCTAAAATGCGGACGTGTCATGACTCACCACAGATTACACAGATTATTTTAGGAGCTCTGATAATCAAGAACTTTTATCGGTGTTAATCTGTGTAATCTGTGGTGAGTGTGTATTTTGACACATCCTCAGACAATCCGGATTCCCGGTATAACTTTATTTCGCGGGCAAAGTTAGTCTGCAATTTCTCCGGGCATTTCTCTTATTGTTTATTAGGATTGTCTTATATTTGCATTTACTCCCCTTCAGGGAGATATTTTACCCAAATTATGAATGATAATGCAGTGCCTCGGCCGGAAAACACTTCTTTTACCTTCGACGATGTATGCCTGGCTCCCGGCGAGCAGATAGGTCTGCATGAGCAGGCAACGTGGGAGTTGTCGTATATCATCGTAGGCTCCGGCATGCGGCTGATAGGTGACCGTACTGAACCTTTCGGGAGTGGGGAAGTAGTGATAGTTCCTCCGGAGATACCGCATTGCTGGTATTTCGAGAATGATGTGACAGATGCGCAGGGGCGTATTGCCAATATCACGATAACTTTCGGCCGGGAATTTCTTGACAACTGCTGTGTTGCTTTCCCTGAGCTGCTGGAATGTACGGAGAAGCTGAAACGGAAAAGGGATGCCGTGAAGTTCGGGAAGGAAAAGTCGGCGGCTATTGCTTCCGTCCTCGAGGAGATGCGTCCTTTGGGGAGGGCTGAACGCATCCCGCTGATGATAAAACTGCTGCTTATTCTTGCCGGGAGCAAGGAAGAGAGTGTGGTGGGGCGGTATCAGAAGATGGACCCGGAACGGGAGCGAATGAATAGGATACAAGTCTACGTCGTTTGTAACGCCAAGCGGGATATTACGCTGGATGACGTTGCCCGCCACGTGGGGATGAACCGCACTTCTTTCTGTATCTTTTTCAAGAAAGTCTCGGGGAAGACTTTCGTCACTTATCTCAATGAATACCGCATTGAGCTTGCCTGCCGGCTGCTGAAACAACAAAAGGTATCCGTAGCAGAAATCTGCTATCAGGTGGGATTCAACAATGTTCCTTATTTCAACCGGGTTTTCAAGAAGATGAAGGGCGTTTCGCCGAGTGAATATGTCTTTTTGTAAGGGAAAAGGGGAAGATACGAAAGGTGTGGGCATAAAAAAAGGAGTACCGCTGTACTCCAACCTTTGTTAACCTTAAATCTAATACTATGAAAAACACATTGCAAAGGTACGGACTTTTTGCTTATCTCCAAATAAAGCAAATAAAAAAGGCTGTTTTATAACATGTTTTAGGAAAATACGTCTCTTTGTTAAGGCTTGCTAAGGTTTTGAAGCCTCTACGCAGCTGTTTTCTAAAAAAGAATTATCTTTGTCACATTAAGTTTTGGGCCTTACTTGACGATTTTCTGCTCTCTTGGCTCAAAATCCTGGAAATTAAAAATTAAAGACTTGTATGCACGAAGATATTGTCCTTACCCCGATGATGAAACAGTTCCTCGACTTGAAGGCAAAGCATCCCGATGCTGTCATGCTGTTTCGTTGTGGTGACTTCTATGAAACCTATTCCACCGATGCCGTCGTCGCGTCCGAAATCCTCGGTATTACCTTGACCAAACGTGCCAACGGCAAGGGGAAAACCATCGAAATGGCGGGCCTTCCGCATCATGCACTCGACACCTATCTGTCCAAGCTGATACGTGCCGGCAAGCGCGTGGCCATCTGCGACCAGTTGGAGGACCCGAAGTTGACAAAGAAACTCGTAAAGCGGGGCATCACGGAGCTGGTGACGCCGGGAGTCTCCATCAACGACAATGTGCTGAACTACCGGGAGAACAACTTTCTGGCTGCCGTACACTTCGGCAAGGGTGCCTGCGGTGTGGCTTTCCTGGACATATCTACGGGCGAATTTCTGACGGCGGAAGGCCCTTTCGACTATGTGGACAAGTTGCTGAACAACTTTGCCCCCAAAGAGGTGCTTTTCGAGCGTGGCAAGCGGTTGATGTTCGAAGGGAACTTCGGCAGCAAGTTCTTCACTTTCGAGCTGGACGACTGGGTGTTTACCGAGACTTCCGCCCGCGAGAAGCTGCTGAAGCATTTCGAGGTGAAGAACCTGAAAGGTTTCGGTGTGGAGCATCTCAAGAACGGTATCATCGCTTCGGGAGCTATCCTGCAATACCTCATCATGACGCAGCATACGCAGATAGGGCATGTCACTTCGCTGGCACGCATTGAGGAGGATAAGTATGTCCGCCTGGATAAGTTCACGGTGCGCAGCCTGGAGTTGATGGGGTCGATGAACGACGGTGGCAGCAGTCTGCTGAATGTGATAGACAAGACCATCAGCCCGATGGGTGCCCGCCTGCTGAAACGCTGGCTGGTATTCCCGTTGAAGGACGTGCAGCCGATTAACGAACGGCTGAATGTAGTGGAATACTTCTTCCGCCAGCCCGATTTCAAGGAGTTGATAGAGGAGCAACTGCATTTGATAGGTGACTTGGAGCGCATCATCTCCAAAGTGGCGGTAGGTCGTGTCTCTCCGCGTGAGGTAGTGGCGCTGAAGGTGGCTTTGCAGGCGATAGAACCCATCAAAGCGGCTTGCATGGATGCCGATAATGCCAGCTTGAATCATATAGGCGAGCAGTTGAACATCTGCCAGTCCATCCGCGACCGCATAGACCGGGAGATAGACAATGACCCGCCGTTGCTGATTAATAAGGGCGGTGTCATCAAGTCCGGTGTTAGTGCCGAGTTGGACGAGTTGCGCCAGATAGCCTACTCCGGTAAGGATTATCTGTTGCAGATACAGCAGCGCGAGAGTGAGCTGACGGAGATTCCCAGCTTGAAGATAGGCTACAACAATGTCTTCGGTTATTACATCGAAGTGCGCAACACGCATAAGGACAAAGTGCCGGCAGAGTGGATACGTAAGCAGACCCTTGCCAATGCCGAACGCTACATTACCCAGGAATTGAAGGAGTACGAGGAGAAGATTCTCGGTGCGGAGGACAAGATACTGGTACTGGAAACACAACTCTATGCAGAATTGGTGCAATCATTGAGCGAGTTCATCCCCGCCATTCAAATCAATGCGAACCAGATAGCGCGTCTGGACTGCCTGCTCTCCTTTGCCACGGCAGCGCGCGAGAACAACTATATACGCCCTGTCATTGCCGACGACGACGTACTGGAAATCCGCCAGGGGCGCCACCCGGTGATTGAGAAGCAACTCCCCATCGGCGAGAAGTATATTGCCAATGATGTGATGCTGGATAGCCAGACGCAGCAGATTATCATCATTACGGGTCCCAACATGGCGGGTAAGTCTGCTTTGCTGAGGCAGACGGCGCTGATTACGCTGCTGGCTCAAATCGGCAGTTTTGTGCCTGCGGAGAGTGCCCATATCGGGTTGGTGGATAAGATATTCACCCGTGTGGGTGCCAGCGATAATATTTCCGTGGGCGAGTCTACCTTTATGGTGGAGATGAACGAGGCGGTGGATATCCTGAACAACCTTTCTCCCCGCAGCCTGGTGCTGTTCGACGAGCTGGGGCGCGGTACTTCTACATATGATGGTATTTCCATCGCCTGGGCGATTGTGGAGCATATACACGAGCATCCCAAGGCAAAAGCCCGAACCTTGTTTGCCACGCACTACCATGAGCTGAATGAGATGGAGAAGAGCTTCAAGCGTATAAAGAACTACAACGTTTCGGTGAAGGAGATAGATAACAAAGTCATCTTCTTGCGCAAATTGGAGCGCGGCGGTAGCGAACACTCCTTCGGTATCCATGTAGCCAAAATGGCAGGTATGCCCAAAAGCATCGTGAAGCGTGCCAACGACATACTGAGACAATTGGAAACGGACAATCGCCAGCAGGGAATCTCCAACAAGCCGATGGCAGAAGTAGGAGAGACGCGCGGCGGCATGCAACTCAGCTTCTTCCAGCTCGACGACCCGGTGCTGTGCCAGATACGCGATGAGATACTGAATCTGGATGTGAATAACCTGACACCGCTGGAGGCACTGAACAAGCTGAATGATATAAAGAGGATAGTGAAAGGGAAATAACCGGATAGGGGTGTGTCAAAATTCACCACAGATTACACGGATTAACACAGAATGAGCTTAATCTACTGATAATCAAAGATGCTTATCTGTGTAAATCTGTGTAATCGGTGGTGAATACCAGTTTCGACACATCCTCATCCGGATTGTTTCAAAACACGGCTGGTTTCTTATAGTTTGACTTTTCCCTCCAACCGTATATCTTCCGATGAAGCCCCTATCAGCAGCTTCACCGTTCCGGGTTCTACAACGAACATCTGCTTTTCTTCGTTCCAATAGCCGAGCTCCTCCTTGGGAACGGTAAGCGTCACTTCCCGGCTTTCACCAGCCTTGATGGGGATACGCTTGAAGGCGCGCAACTGCTTGGAAGGACGTTCCACTTTGGAGTCCGGATAGCTGGCATAGAGCTGTACGACTTCTTCTCCGTCGCGTCCGCTGGTATTCTTCACTGATACCGTCACGCGGATGTTCTTCTTGTCTTGCTTGACGGATTCAATCTTCTCGTACGTAAAGTCGGAATAGCTCAGACCATAGCCGAAAGGATAGAGCACAGGGCCCTGGTGGTACATATACGTACGTCCGTTGCGGATGTCGTAGTCCATCATGTCGGGCAGGTCGGTGATGTCTTTCACCCACGTCTGTACGGTACGTCCGGCTGGATTCACCTTGCCAAAGAGTACGTCGGCCAGTCCGTTGCCCTGCTCCTGGCTGCAGTGGGTGATGTGGACGATGGCAGGCACGTGCTCCTGGCTCCAGTTGATGGTGTAGGGGAAACTGCTGACGAGCACCAGTATGGTATTGGGATTGGCTTTGAGCACCAGCTTCACCAAGTCTTCATCGGGCAGCATCAGCGATTTGCGGTCCACGGCTTCGCGGCCGTCACTGGGGACGGGAGAGAACTTCCAGTCCGCACGTGTGCCGTAAGGATGGTTTCCTACACATACAATGGCGATGTCGGCGGCTGCGGCAGCCTTTTCCGCCTGGTCCATGCGGTTGTCTTCGGCGTGGATGACTTCGGTATCTTCCTTTACAGCATTGCGTATGCCGCTCAGAATCGTTGTTTCGTAAGGCGGGGTACCACTATACCAGTCTTGCACGATTTTGTCCGAATACGGGCCTATAACGGCTATTTTACGCAGCTTTCCGGCATCGAGTGGCAGGAGATTCTTGTTTTTCAATAACACCACGGACTTGGCGGTGACTTCCCGTGCCAGCCTACGGGCTTCTGCTGTCATGAAAGGCGGTGTCTCCGTACTGTCCTTTCCGATGGAGAGATAAGGGTTACGGGAGTGGTCCCCGTCCAGCAAGCCGAGCTTGAGGGCGACGAAGATGTTCCCGCGGATAGCCTTGTCGATGTCGACTTCGGTCAGTAATCCCTTTTCCAGAGCTTCCTTGACGTAAGGAACGTATGCGTCGAGAAATTGTCCTGTGGTGGCTTTTACTACGGCAGCGGCACCCTCCGCAAAGCTCGGAAAACTCTTGTGCGCTTCAATCAGCAGTTTCAGGGCACCGCCGTCCGTACAGATGATACCGTTGTTGCCCCATTGCTTGCGGGTAATCTCTTCGAGGCAGGGATGGATGGACATGGGGATGCCGTTCCAACTGTTGTAGGCGGCCATGAAGGCGCGGCTGCCTCCCTCGGTGATGCCTTTATAGAAAGGATAAGCGTAGTATTCATGGAACAGCCGCGTGTCGAAGTCGGAGGAAGTGCTGTCCCGTCCGTCCTCGTTACTATTAGCAAGGAAGTGTTTCATCAGAGAGGCAGTTTTCCAGTAGCGGGGATGATTGCCTTGCAGGCCGCGTACGCTGGCAATGGTGAGTTGGGCGGTGAGGAAAGCATCTTCTCCGAAACTCTCCTCGGTACGTCCCCAGCGCGGGTCGCGGGCAAGGTCGGCATTCGGAGCGCGCATCACGAGGGCATGACGCTTGTTACCGGTGGTCTGCATGTAGTAGCGGGCTTCTTCAGCGGCTTGTTCCGCTACTTTCTGCACCAAATCGGTGTCCCATGTGGAGCCCAGACCGTAGGACTGGGGGAATATGGTGGTGGGGCAGTCGGTAGGGACTACTTTCCCGTCTTCCGTTCTTTGGCGTCCGCCCCACATGGCAGGCCCGCCGAGGGTCAGCCCGTGCAGTCCTTCGTAGTGTCCGCAACGGGGAATGTTGAGGCGGGGGACACCGAGGTCGGTGGAAAGAAGGTTTATCTTTTCATCCAATGTCAGGATGGAAAGGAGATGTTCCACGCGCTGTTCGTCGGTGAGCGTGGTATCTTGAAAGGCTTGTGTGTGTTGTGCGCTTGCCTGTAAGCCGAATAGCAGGGGCAAGGCGAGGAACAATAACTTGTTTCGCATGGGGTATTAGGGTTTAATGTGTTTGATATACCGGTTATGGGATTGATATCCGTTGTAACTGTCCGTCCTGCGGCAGGCAGAGCAATCCTTCAGCTTTCTTTTCGTCTGCCAGATACTTCTTCCACGTAATCTTGTCCCATTTCATCTGGTCTGTGCATTGTGCCACGGGGATATGGGGGATGGCCGAACCGTCCTTTACAAGAATGACGATGGGCAGGGTGCCGCACTCGATATGGTTCCATCCCGGAGCATACACCTTTCCGGTCTGGTAGTCTATCCATTTCTGCCGTCCGGGGAGGTAGACATCCCGTCCGCTGCCCTCTTCGAGCATGGGTGCCACGAGGAGGTTGGAGCCGAACATGTACTCGTCCTCTACCAGCCATGCACCCGGGTCGTCGGGATACTCCAGCAGTAGGGCGCGGAGCATCGGCCAGCCGTTCTCGGTGCACTCTTTGGATTGTGCGTATACATAGGGCATCAGTTTGTACTTCAACTCGGCGCAACGGCGGAAATAGTCTGTGAACTCTTTCCCGTAGTACCACGGCTCAGTGGGAGGTGCTCCGTGCACGCGGCTGTGGCTGGTGAGGAAGCCGAAGGGCAGCCAGCGGCGGTAGAGGCTTTCGGGGCTTTGGGTCACGAAGCCGCCTATGTCATTGCTCCAGAAGCAGAACCCGCTCAATCCGATGGAGAGGCCGCTGCGGATGGTTCCCTCGAAACCGGTTTCGGTGGTGGCGGCATCACCGCCCCAGTGCAGCGGATAGCGTTGTGAACCTGCCCATGCAGAGCGTGCCCAGATGATGTTTTCGCCGTGCAGCTTCTTGATGATGTCGGCCACGGTTTTGTTGTAGCGCAGCGGGTAGAGGTTGTGTTCGTACAGTCCGCTACGGCCGTTGGCATAGATGGCATCCAGCGGGGCACCCTCGCCGAAGTCTACTTTGATGGCGCCTACACCCATTTCAATCAGATTGCCGAGCTTCTCTTGATACCACTGTACGGTTTCGGGGTTGGTGAAGTCCAGCACCACGTCCTCGTAAGGGAGCTGTCCCTTGCCGTTGCGTACGTACAGACCGCGTTCCACCAGCTCGGGGAAGAACTTGTTTTTCGGAGTGAAGTAGGGGAGTTGCCAGAGGCAGGTGCGGAAGCCTTGTGACCTTAGGTCGGTGAGCATCTGCCGGGGATTGTCGAAGCGGTCGGCGGCAAAGGCGTAGTCGCATTGCCAGTCCACGCCGAACCAGCCGGTATCGAAGTGGATGACATCACTCGGTATCTTGTTCTCACGCAGTTTCCGGGCTACATCGCGGCCTTCTGCTTCGCTGAAGTAGGTGATGCGGCTCATCCAGGTGCCGAAGCTCCACAAGGGGGGCATTTCGGGCCGTCCTACCAGTGCGGTGTATTCGCTCAGCATCTCCTTCGGCGAACCCAGGAAGAGGAAGATGTCCATCGCTTCGTCTGCCATGAAGAGTTTGGTGGCTCCGATGTAGGAACAGCCGAAGTCGCAGGTCACGGGGGCGGAAGTGTGCATGAACATGCCGTAGCCACGGTTACTGAAAAAGAAGGGGATAGGCTTGTACATATCCGGAGTTTCGGGGCCCTGCGGGTCGGTGACAAAGAGGTTGACCTTCTGCCCGGCCTTGTTCAGTGCGGTGGCGGACTCGCCGCAACCGTAGATTTTCTCGTTTGGCGCGAGGCTGAATACGGGATTGATGCTGCGTGAGTTGTCCGAGCCGCGCTTGATGAAGCTGAATGGAGGTACCTTGACCTGTGTGGAGTCGTTGTCGCTCCAGCAACGAGTCTGTGTCAGCAGGCGTCCGTCGGCATCTTTCAGCACCAGGCGCCAGGGGTAATTCTCGATGAGCAGGCTGCCGTATCGGGAGGTGTACAGGGTACCTTTATCTGTCTTCTCGGCTTTCCAGAAGGAGCGTCCGTCGGCAGGCTTTCCTATGAGCATGGGGTCGTCGGCATCTTCTTTCGGTACGATGGGCGAGGTAAGCATACGGATGCGGAGGGTACGTTCGCTGACCGGTTCGACGGTGAACGTCAGTTGTGGATTGTTGTCGTAGGCCGTCTCCGGGAAGTCCAGCGACTGGAGGGGCTGGTGCAGGTAGGTGTTTGCATTGAATGCCTGGCGGGGCATCAGTTGCTGGCGTTTCCACTGGACAGTCCCCTTGCCGGTGGAGGTGTCGAACGATACCAGGCTGTCGGCAAAGAAATAGGTGTTGCTGAGGTCCAGAAAATCCTGGCTCATGTCTTTCGACTGGGAAAGCAGGTATTGCACGCCGGCATTTGTTTTCAGTTGGGCATGCGCAGGCAGTGTGGCAGTTGCTGCCAGCAGCATAAAAGCTGCCCCTTTCATCAGTTGTTTCTCTTTCATGATAAATATATGATTTACGGTTACTGTTTCGATGCCGTAAAAGTAGAGAAATCCACACAGATGAAAGGGGTGGGTATGTTGCTTATGTAGGGCTGAAATGTTTATTTGGAAGCTTTCTTCCCGTAGAAACACATGAAATATACCCCGATAATGACAAATGGGATGCTGAGCCATTGGCCCATGTTCAGCGACATGCTGTCTTCAAAGTTCACCTGGTTTTCTTTCAGGAACTCGATGAAGAAACGGAAGAGGAAGATTTCCGTCAGGCAGAGGCCGAAGAAGAAACCGCGGTGATAGGGTAGGGAAGCCTCGGCTTGCACGGCGGTTGATTTCCGCTTGGTGGTGCTGAAGTCTGTTTCAAGTTTGGTTTCTTGTTTTTTCTGTCCGCGTTTGTATAGCCAGACCATCCCTAAGAAGAAGATGAAGTAGGCGATGGCTTCGTAGAGCTGTGCCGGATGGCGGGGCAGCATGTCTTCGCGCTCGAAGATGAATGCCCAGGGCACGTCGGTCGGTTTGCCGATGATTTCGGAGTTCATCAGGTTGGCAAGGCGGATGCAGCAGGCGGTGATGGGAGTGGCAACAGCTATCATGTCGAGCACGTCCATGTAGTGCATCTTCGTCTTGCGGCAGTACATCCAGAGGGCGATAATCAGGCCCAGCGTGCCGCCGTGGCTGGCAAGGCCGGTGTAACCCGTCATTTTCCATCCTGCGGCGGTCTGCTTGATGGGGAGAATCATTTCAACGAAGTGGTCTTGGTAGTAGGCCCAGTCGTAAAATATGCAGTGGCCCAGTCGTGCGCCTATCAGTATGCCGAAGAAGCAATAGAAGAAAAGAGGTTCGAATTTCTTTTCGTCTATTTTGCGGTCGCGGTACTGGTGTTGCACGATAAGGTAGGCAAAAGCGAGGCCGATAATCCATAACAAACCGTTGTTGCGGATGGATATGCCGAAGAAGTTGAATAGTTCGGGGTCGGGGTTCCAGTTGATGGTGAGTAGTGATAACATATTTATGAAAAATTAAATTACTGAATTACGGGGTTGTTCGGGACAAAGGTATGAAATTATCTCGTTTGGCAGTTCATCGTGGCAGTTTATTTGAATTTCTCCGCCACCATCCTATACGTCGGCACCTCAATCCCTTGTTCCTCTGCAGCCGTAATCATGTCGAACAACAAGCCTTGTACTTCGCTCTGATGTCCTTTGGCCATATCTTTCTGCATGGAGGCGGTACTTTCAGGGGCGAGTTTGTCTATTACTTTGAGGTTATACTGCACGATGTCTTCCTTGAATTCTATACCCAACTTCCTGCCCAAAGCTGCACTCTCTTGTGACAGTCCGATAAAGGTGTCGCGCACTTTGCCCGGTTTCTGGACTTCGCCCATAGGTACGTCGTAATAGGCTCCGGTGACGGCCATAGCAGAAATGAAGGACCACTTGACGAATGTGTCCCGGTCGATGTCGTCGGAGATTTCGGCTTTGATGCCGCTTTCCTGCAAATCGCGTTGCACGGCTTCCAATGTTTCACGGGAAACAATCGTGCCGCGGTGTGCTCCGTAGACGAGCCGGAAAATCTTTCCCATCTGCGTGATTTCTCCCCGTCCGGATACGAATCCTACGATGTAGATGCAGCCGTCGAGCACCGTGACGCCGGGGACCAACCGCTGGATACGGGGACCGGTTCCGTAAACATTCAGGATGGGGATTACCACTGTACGCTCGTGTGAGGCACGTTTGATGAGTTCCGTAATGGAGTCTACGGAATAACCTTTGACGCAGACGAAGATAACATCCGCTTTGCCTTGGAATTCTTCTGCGGTAAATGCCGCCACTTTCAGACAATGTTCACCTTTCAAATCGGAGTGCAGTTGCAGACCGTTCCCGCGTATGGCGGCAAGGTGTTCGCCACGTGCAATGCAAGTGACGTCTTTGCCGGATAATGAAAGAAAGGCGGCGATGCTTCCGCCTACGCCGCCGGTACCTGCTATGAGGTATTTCAGATTACTGTTTGCCATTTGTTGTGTATGGTTTATTGAACGTAGTTTTCCTTTTCCATATAGTAAAGCCCTTCGCCCCGGTCACCGTTTTCCATGTCTTCCAGCTCTACTTTGAAGATACGGTAGGGAAGGTCTTTTTTGGGATGCTTGGGCATGTCTACTGTCAATAGATAGGCGTTGCCATATTCGTTGCTGTCGAAATATTCTTTTATTTCCTGCTTCATCAGCACGGGGACTTTCTCGCCGTCTATCCAGACGGTGACTTTCAGTTGCCCGGGGCGGGGAGCCATCTGGCATTCTCTGGCTTCTTTGTTTTGTTCTTGTTGCTCAATGTCACTCAGGTTTTCACCGTGTACCAATGACTCGGGCTTTGTTTCTTTCATCCATTGGTAGGTACGTGTCAAGCTCATGGGACGGACGTATATCTGATAAGTAGGCATGGCTCCGGGGATGCGGAAAGCACGCAGGCCATAAGCTTCCATACGATGATAACGTATGTCGAGTGTAGTGTCGCGGTCGGCGATGAAATCCCAGGCCCAGAATTCCAGGCGGTGTTCAGTCTCGGGCAGCCCGCTTTTCATGGCAATGTGCGCATAGGAGGGCAGATAAATAGAGGCTGCACTTTGATATTTCCCTTTGGGTATACGGGCCGTGTAATGCCCGTCTTTGTCGGTTATGGCTTCTATGATGTCATTGAACTGCGGGTTTTGCCACCAGACGCTGGCACTGTCTATCGGCTGTCCGTTGTAATCAGTCACCCGTCCGTGAATGGTTACCGAGTCTTGCTGTTGTGCATAAACGGCAGTACAGGACAATAAGAATAAAAGGAAGATAATCTGTTTCACAGTATTGTTATTGTATGGAGTTTATTAGAAAATGGCAATGTACTTTCTTTGTACATTGCCATCTGGAATGAATATCATTACACATTGAACCTGAAGTGCATGATGTCCCCATCCTGCACCACATACTCCTTGCCTTCCACACCCAACTTTCCGGCTTCGCGCACGGCTGCTTCGCTGCCATACTTGATATAATCCTCATACTTGATGACCTCTGCCCGGATAAACCCTTTCTCGAAATCCGTATGGATAACGCCGGCGCATTGCGGTGCTTTCCATCCCTTGCGATAGGTCCATGCCTTTACTTCCATCTCTCCGGCAGTGATGAAGGTTTCGAGGTTCAGCAGGCTGTAGATAGCTTTAATCAAACGGTTGCAGCCGCTTTCTTTCAGTCCCAGGTCTTCGAGGAACATCTGCTTTTCTTCGTATGTCTCCAGTTCGGCGATGTCGGCCTCGGTCTGGGCGGAGATGATGATGAGTTCCGCATCCTCGCCCTTGATGGCTTCACGCACCTGCTCTACGTACTGGTTGCCGCTGGCGGCACTGACGTCATCCACGTTGCAGACGTAGAGCACAGGCTTGGTAGTAAGCAGGAACATCTGCTTGGCGCATTGTTCCTCGTCGTCGTTCTGCGGAATGACGGTGCGGGCGCTTTGTCCTTGTTCCAGGGCATCCTTGTAGCGGAGCAGGAGTTCGTACTCTATCTTTGCCGCCTTGTCGCCACCCACTTTGGCAATCTTCTCTACACGCTTGATGCGGTTTTCCACCGTGTCGAGGTCCTTCAGTTGCAGCTCTGTGTCGATGATTTCCTTGTCGCGTACGGGGTTCACCGAGCCGTCCACGTGGACGATGTTGCCATTGTCGAAGCAGCGCAGCACGTGGATGATGGCGTCGCACTCGCGGATGTTGCCCAAAAACTGGTTGCCGAGTCCTTCACCTTTGCTGGCGCCTTTTACCAGTCCGGCAATGTCGACAATGTCGCACACGGCGGGTACGATACGCCCCGGGTGAACCAGCTCGGCGAGCTTCGTCAGTCGTTCGTCGGGTACGGACACTTGTCCCATTTGGGCGTCGATTGTACAGAACGGGAAGTTTGCCGCTTGTGCCTTTGCGCTGCTCAAGCAGTTGAAAAGAGTGGATTTTCCTACGTTGGGAAGGCCCACGATACCAGCTTTTAATGCCATAGTGTTATCTTGTTTTTTTAGTTATTGTTCAGTTAATTGGATGCAAAGATAGTGCAAACCGAATGCAGAATAAAATGAACTCGTTCATTTTTTATGCTGAGGTGCAGCCTATCTTCGCTTTTTTAAGTAAAGATAGTGCAAACTTACTGAAAAATAGCTGATTTTTGCATATACCAACGAAGAAGGGAGGACATGGGAGAGTCACCGGAACGATATTTACGTATTTAGAAATTCGTATTGAACGTGTTAATTTGCATTAAAAGCATGATGATGAAACGATAAATTGATAGTTTTGTCGCAATTATAATTTAAGTATCATTCTATAAATCAATGCGATTATGAAAAACAAAGTAAGAAAAATTCTGATGATTTTCTCATGTCTCATCGGTCTGTCTTTTACATTATCTGCACAGAATCCTTATCTGCCGCTTTGGGAGTTTATTCCTGACGGTGAGCCCTATGTGTTTGAGGATCCTGACTGCCCCGGCAAGTACCGTCTTTATATTTATGGTTCGCACGATAATCTCAAGTGGATGTATTGCGGACGTGACCAGGTGGTGTGGTCGGCACCCGTAGAGGACCTGACCCGTTGGAGATATGACGGCGTGATATTTAAAGTCAATGAGTCGCCCGAACTGTATAAACTGAATGCTGATGGAACCGACGACGTGCTTTTTGCCCCTGACGTGACAGTAACTACCGATGCCGATGGTAAGAAAACTTACTACCTCTTTCCGAATAATCAAGGTGGTGGACGCAATTCCATGATTGCCAAAAGCGACCGTCCTGATGGCCCGTTTACGGTATGCAACTGGCAAAAGGAGCGACCTCGCGAGACATACGGAAGTTTGGGATTCGACCCCGCAGTGTTTGTTGACGATGATGGACGCGTGTATGGTTATTGGGGATTTGGCATTTCGCATGGCGCGGAGTTGGACCCTGCTACCATGTGCACGGTAAAGCCCGGTACCGAAGTGGTGGAGAATATGATTTCAGGCTATCGGCAGGAAGGTATATTCCGCTTCTTTGAGGCATCTTCTATCCGCAAGATTGAGGATAAGTATGTGTTTATCTATAGCCGTACTACCGCTGAGGGTGAAGATGGCCTGCCCAACGCCAGCAACTATACGTTGGCCTATGCCTACAGCGAGCATCCCTTGGGCCCGTGGACCTATGGTGGGACAATCATCGATGCGCGGGCGCGCGAATATGATGAAAAAGGCAATGTGATAGCTTCGGCCATGCCCGGTGGAAATACGCATGGCAGTATCTGCAAGATAGGTGAGCAATGGTACGTGTTCTATCATCGCCAGATAGGTACCGATTGCTATGCACGCCAAGCTATGGTGTCGGCCATTGATGTAAAGGTGGAAAAAGGAAAAGGCGGGAAAGTCGTGATTTCACGCGGAGAGTTCAATTCTGAAGGCTTCCTTCTTGAAGGGCTCAATCCTATGCAGCGCATCTCGGCCGGGCTGGCTTGTTGGCACACCAATCCCGGAGGAATCAAAGAGGTCTATCCCCATTATGTGTATACGGGGTCTTATATCCGGCCTGTGTACCGGGATAATAATCTCTATGCCGGCGATAACAACCACAAAATCCCGTTCGCTCCGGTGGTGAATAATACAAGCGGGTCGATTGTAGGATATAAGTACTTGAATATGAATGCCGTTCCGCGAGATAAGTCTTTGCAGATGCAGTTAAGGTTGAAGGCTGAAGATACCGACGGGCGCATCCGCATCATGCTGGGTAGCCCTTGGACAACAAAAGGCGGTGTAGAGATAGGACTTGTGAATGTGAAGGCTGGCAGCACTTGCAGGGAGTTCTATGCTCCGCTCTCTATTCCGGCAAAGCTGCATAAGGGAAAGCAGCCGCTCTTCTTTGTCTTCGAATCAGAAACCGAAGGCCAGTCCATCTGTGAGTTTTATGATTTCCTCATGTTGGCACGCCCATAAGTCTTTATACTTATGGAGGCGGATACTTGTCTTGTGAGGCCTTCTAAATAGAGCTATTGTATTAGTTCACAGCACTGAACACTTTGTTACATCCCGTCGGAACAGATTGTTTCTCTTGTATGAAACGACTTGTTTCGACGGGATAAAACGATTTGTTCCGTTATAGGAAACACTTTGTTTCCTTATAGAGAACACTCTGTTCCATTATGGGAAACAAACCGTTTCCATAGTCGAAAATGAAATGGGGCATATGCTTCATTGATACCGCTATTGCTTTTCCTCTTCGAATATTCGGTTGAAAACTTGCCGCAGCTGTCCTTCGTCTGCGATAATGGCTTGGAGCTTCTTCAGCTGTTCCGCATTCTTCCCCTCGGGAAACCAGAGCTTCAGATAACCGCCGGGTGCATATTTTGCCATGAGATGCTGATGGAACCGCTGGTAGTGCCACTCCTTGTCGGCGGCAGGATTCTGTTTCAATCCGTACTGCACGGTGCGGCGCAGGGTGATGTCCGGGTCGATGATGCGGTCTGCTTCGGCAACAATCTTGCCGTAGATGCTGCGCGGCTCGTGGTCGGTGGAGGCGCGGTGGTCTTCTACGGCTTCTTTCATGAGGAGGATTTCCGTATCGGAGAACCATTGCCGCAGGGTGTCGTCTACCATCAGTATCTCGCCGGAGACAAGGTGGTGGGTGGCGCGGTCGCGGCATAGTCCCGTGTCATGGTAAGCGGCAATGACGTATGCCAGGCGTTCGTCCGCTTCGGGATATTGCCGGGCGAGGGCAAGGCTTTCTTCGATGACGGTGCGGACGTGTGAGAGGTTGTGTGCCTTGTCAAACTCCTTGTACCGGGGAATGATTGCTGTCTCGATATAGGTAATGAGGGTCTCGGGTATCATGTGGCATTCCTTTTTAGGAGGCGAAGATATAATAAAAGAGCCGGAATGTGCGAATCATTCCGGCTCTTTTATAAAAGGTTTCGGTTATTGTTGTTAGGAATAAGATTTCTTACTTTAAGAGAGAGTTTGTCAATTACATGTTAGGGTTGTCCATGATTACTGTCATCTCGGGAACCAGTATGTATTCGCCTTTCTTGCTGTTCCATTTATAGTACGTGGTAGTCACCGTCTTGCCCTGGTATGCATAGCGGATGCACATGTCGTTGCCCCATGTATTCTTGGTGCTGTTCCATTTCAGGGCTTCGCTTTCTGTCATGCGGTTCTGGTCGTCGTACTTATAATTGTACTTCATATAGTTGGCGAGCGTGTTTCCGTCCATCTTGTATACGGTCTCTGCCACCTTCATGCCATTTACTTCTTCCGAATTGTAAATGAGGTTGCTCTTATTGTCGGCTGAGGCATTTAATCCGCAAACTAAGAGAAGTGCTGAAACAATCACTGTTTTTAAAGATACTTTTGCTTTCATGGTTTTATGTCTTTTTTAGTTTAACTTTCTATTTTCTATCAATATGTCATTGATTTCGCTGCAAAGGTACGTATTAAATTGACATAAATATAAATATCGGATTAAATTTTATCAATATGTCAGTAGTGAGGGTTTCGGTATGCTTTCTTTTTGGTAAGATTGGTGAATAAAAAATATCCGGCAGTGAGGTTGCCGGATATTCTGATGAGCAAACTGTATTTCGAAAGGATTGCTTCTGTTGCTTTCTGATTGTAAGTTAAATAAAGTTATTGGGTGGTTTAGTGTGCCTGCAACCAGTTGTTTCCCCACCCACAATCGGCTTTCAGAGGTACGTGCATGCGATATGCCTGCTCCATCTCTTCGATTACGATTTTCTGTACAAGTTCCTTTTCAGCCTCTGGAACACTGAAATTTAGTTCGTCATGGACCTGTAAAATCATCTTTGCTTTCAGATTGTAAGCTTGGAAGCGCTGATAGATGTGTGCCATCGCTACTTTTATGATGTCGGCGGCACTTCCCTGGATGGGGGCGTTGATGGCATTTCGTTCGGCATAGCCCCGTACCACCCCGTTTCTTGAGTTGATGTCCGGCAGGAAGCGCTTGCGGTGGAAGATGGTTTCCACGTAGCCCTGCTCGCGTGCCACCTGGATGCTTTTGTCCATATACTCCTTCACTTGTGGGTAGGTTTCAAAGTAGCCGTCTATCAGCTCTTTGGCTTCCTGGCGAGAAACGCCCATGCGTTCGGCAAGCCCGAAGACGGAGATGCCGTAGATGATGCCGAAGTTTGCCGTTTTTGCCTTGCGGCGCATGTCGGCGGTTACGTCGTTTATATCTATCTTATATATCTTGGCAGCGGTGGCGGCGTGGATGTCGTGTCCGCTGAGGAAGGCGTCTATCATGTTCTTATCTTCGCTGAGGTGTGCCATGATGCGCAGCTCTATCTGCGAGTAGTCGGCAGAGAAGAACTCGCAGCCGGTGTCGGGGATGAACGCCTTGCGGATTTCCTTTCCGTCTTCGTCGCGGATGGGGATGTTCTGCAGGTTGGGATTGCTGGAGCTGAGGCGTCCGGTAGCGGTTACCGCCTGGTTGAAGGAGGTGTGTATGCGGCCCGTACGTGGGTTGATGAGCTGGGGCAGGGCATCTATATAGGTGCTCAGCAGTTTCTTCAGTCCGCGGTATTCCAGTATCTTCCCGATGATGTCGTGCTTGCTGCGGTAGCTTTGCAGCACCTCTTCGGAGGTGACGTATTGTCCGGTCTTGGTCTTTTTCGCTTTCTCCACGATTTTCAGCTTGTCGAACAGCACTTCGCCTACCTGCTTGGCGGAGCTGATATTGAATGTCTCGCCAGCCATCTCGTAGATTTCCTTCTCAATCTCCTGCAGACGGACGGTGAAGTGTTGGGACGATTGCTTCAAGGCTTCCGTGTCGAGCAGCACTCCGTTGCTCTCTATATTAACAAGTACGGGGACGAGCGGCATCTCTATTTCGTAGAACAGATGTTCGGCACCTTGCTCCTTCAGTTCCTTTTCCAGCACGTTTTTCAGTTTGAGGGTGACGTCCGCATCCTCGCAGGCATAACGGTAGACATCTTCGGGTGGAAGGTCGCGCATGTTCTTTTGGTTTTTGCCTCGCGCTCCAATTAGCTCATCGATGTGGATGGTCTGGTAGTGCAGGTAGATTTCCGCCAGATAGTCCATGTTGTGTCGCAGTTCGGGTTGAAGCACGTAGTGGGCAAGCATGGTGTCGAAAAGTTTGCCTTTCACCTGGACGCCGTAATTTTGGAGGATAATCATATCGTACTTGATATTTTGTCCCACCTTCATGGATTTCTCGTTTTCGAAGAGGGGACGGAACTCGTTTACAATTTTTAAGACTTCCTCTCGTTCGGCGGGAACGGGTACGTAGTATGCACGGTTTTCGGCATCGCTGAAGCTCATTCCTACAAGTTCGGCGTCCATTGGCTCGGTTCCGGTAGTCTCGGTATCTATTGAGAGAATTTCGCTTGTAAGTAACTTTTGAATAATTTCTGCTCTTTTGTCTTCTGTATCAATGAGTTGGTAGTCTACATCGAGCATTTCTAACCGCGTCAGGTTTGAATTTTCAGAAACGCCCGTCCCCTCGCCCGCAAAATTTGCAAACAAATCGCCTTGAATCGGGGCGCTGTTTTCGGGAGTGGAGGTTTGCGGCTGGGCAAACAGAGTCCCGGCAAAGAGGTCGGGTACCGGAGAGGTTGGAGTAGGGGAGGACGAATTGCCGCTTCCCTTTTTGAGTACCCGATCGATGAGTGTGCGGAATTCCAACTCCTCGAAAATCTTGCGGAGTTCCTCTTCGTTCGGTTCTTCGCGGACGAGCGAATCCATGTCGAGCTGAATGGGAACATCTGTTTTGATGGTGGCAAGGAATTTGGAGAAGGTTATCATCTCGCGGTTGGTTTCCACTTTCGTTTTCAGTGCGCCTTTCAGCTGGTCGGTATGTTCCAGCAGGTTTTCGATACTGCCGAATTCGGCAATCAGTTTCTGTGCGGTTTTCTCGCCCACACCCGGACAGCCGGGGATGTTGTCGGAAGCATCACCCATCAGTCCCAGCATGTCGATGACCTGCTCGGTGGTCTGTATGTTGAACTTGGTTTTTACTTCTTCGGTACCCATCACTTCGAATCCGCCGGTGTGCTTGGGGCGGTACATGAAGACGCGGTCCGATACCAGTTGCCCGTAGTCCTTGTCGGGAGTCATCATATAGGTGGTGATGCCCTGCCGTCCGGCTTCGGTGGCGAGCGTGCCTATCACGTCGTCGGCTTCGTAGCCGGATACTTCGAGGATGGGAATGCGGTAGGCGCGGATGATGTCCTTTATAATAGGTACGGAAAGGCGGATGGCCTCGGGTGTCTCCTCGCGCTGTGCCTTGTATTGCTCGTAGGCCTCGTGGCGGAAGGTGGGGCCCGACGGGTCGAAGGCTACTCTTATGTGTGTGGGATTCTCTTTTTTGAGCACTTCTTCCAGGGTGTTTACAAAGCCCAGAATGGCCGAAGTGTTGAATCCTTTTGAATTGATTCTCGGGTTCTTGATGAACGCGTAATAGGCTCGATATATCAGTGCATAGGCATCGAGCAAAAACAGTTTATCGATTGAATTCATACATTTAATCCTTTTTTTCATGGTAAAAGTACAAAAAAATACCGTATTAACCGTTTTATTACTATTTTTGTAGGCAAATAGCGATGCATGGACAACTCATCATTGATAAAATCTCCGATTTCTGAGGAACTGGAGGACTTCAAGAAACTTTTTGAAAGTACCCTCTCCAGTTCCAACCTTTTGCTGAACAGCGTGATTGCGCATATCCGGCAGAAGAACGGGAAGATGATGCGCCCCATTCTGGTGCTTCTGGCTGCGAAGCTTTTCGGTAAAGTATGTCCTGCAACCCTGCATGCTGCGGTTGCACTGGAACTTCTCCATAATGCAAGCCTTGTACACGATGATGTAGTGGATGAAAGTACTGAACGCCGTGGACAACTCTCCGTTAATGCCATTTTTAATAATAAGGTAGCCGTGCTGGCAGGCGATTATCTGCTTGCAACAGCGTTGGTGCAAGTGGGCATGACCCGTAACCATGACATTATCGACATCGTCTCCTGCCTGGGGCAGGATTTGGCAGATGGTGAACTTCTGCAGCTTTCCAACGTCAGCAATCTCCATTTCTCCGAGGAAGTCTATTTCGACGTTATCCGCAAGAAGACGGCCGTGCTCTTTGCAGCTTGTACGAAGGCGGGCGCTCTCTCGGTGGGAGCCAGCGATGAAAAGGCGGAATCTGCGCGTCTGTTCGGTGAATATATCGGGCTTTGTTTTCAGATAAAGGATGATATTTTCGATTACTCCGAGAGCAAGGAAATAGGCAAACCTACCGGAAATGATATGGTGGAAGGGAAGTAGACCCTGCCCGTACTCCATGTACTCAATACCGTGAAGAATAAAACAGCGGAAGAGATTGCCGTGAAGATAAAGAACGGAGAGGCAACGCCTAGTGAAATAGCCCATTTAATCGAATTTACCAAGCAGAATGGTGGTATAGAGTATGCTTCGCAAGTGATGTATGACTATAAGGAAAAGGCTCTTTCTTTGCTGGCTTCTTTGCCCGACACGGAGGTAAAAGCAGCGCTAGCCGGGTATCTGGACTATGTGGTGGAACGGGAAAAATGACGGAACTGTTTCCGGTTGATAATATGAAAAAGCCTGATGGAACCCACTCCATCAGGCTTTATTTATAGGTAAATGCAGCTTCCTCTTAAAAGAATTTCATTTCCTCGCCCTTGATTTCCGAAAGCAGCAGGTTGGCAAGACGACTGGTTCCCAGACGGAACAGCTCGTTGTTCAGCCATTCTTCGCCGAGCACTTCCTTGACGATGGTGTAATAAATCAGTGCATCGTTCACGCAGTTGATTCCTCCTGCGGGCTTAAAGCCTACCTTGATACCCGTCAGCTCGTGATATTCCTTGATGGCCTGGCACATAACCAGGGCGGCCTCCGGCGTGGCGGCAGGCTGCTGCTTGCCGGTGGAAGTCTTGATGAAATCGGCACCCGAATACATGGAAAGGATGGATGCTTTTTTGATGTTCGAAGCCGTCTTCAAAGCTCCGGTTTCGAGGATTACCTTCATGTGGTGCTCTTTGCAGGTTGCTTTGAGTTCTTGTATCTCCTCGCACATGCCTTCATAGTCTCCAGCCAGGAACTTGCCCACCGAAATAACGATGTCTATTTCATCGGCGCCTTCCATCAGTGCCATGGCAGTTTCTGCCACTTTCACTTCAATGAAAGTCTGGGAGGAGGGGAAACCTGCTGATACACAAGCTATTTTTACATCCTCCACTTCCAGCGTGTCTTTTACGACTTCTGCAAAATTGGGGTATACACAGATGGCTGCCACATTCTTTAGGTCGGGGAACTCTTCGTCGAATTTATTCACTTTCTGGGTGAATTTCATGACGCTTTCATCGCTGTCTTCACTCTTCAGGGTGGTAAGGTCGATGCAGTTGAACAGGAATTTCTTTACCTCCGGTGTATTGTTTGCCGGTACCTTCTCTGCAATGATTCTGGCAGCTTGTGCAGCTATTTCTGCATCATCCAGTTGGGTGTTGTACTTAGCCAGGGCGGCGTCATACTTACTCTGGGTAGGCTCATTCTTCTCCATGGTCTTTCAATTTAGGATTATTGATATGTCTTGTCTGGTCACGTCTGGTTTTCTTCTCGAAGTTGCGGCGGAAAGCCTCTGTTAGGTTCACTCCGGTCTGGTTTGCAATACAGAGAAGTACCCAGAGAATATCTGCCATTTCATCGTCGAGGTTGTCTTTTTCTCCTTCTTTGAAGGACTGGTCTCCATACTTGCGGGCCATGACGCGGGCCATTTCGCCCACTTCTTCGGTCAGTATGGCCATGTTGGTGAGTTCGCTGAAATAGCGTACTCCGTATTCCTTTATCCAGGAATCCACTTGTTTCTGTGCTTCTTCTAACGTCATTATTCCTTGTTTTTTGTATCCATACAGATGGTTACGGGACCATCGTTCATTAGTTCTACTTTCATATCGGCACCAAATTCGCCGGTACCTATTTCTTTACCTAATGCTAAACTCAGTTCCCGGCAGAATTGTTCGTACAGCGGGACGGATATTTCCGGTCGTGCTGCCCGTATGTAGGAAGGGCGGTTACCTTTCTTGGTGGAGGCGTGTAGGGTGAACTGGCTGATAACCAGTATTTCGCCGCCTGCCTCAAGAATGGATTTGTTCATCACGCCGTTTTCGTCATCGAAAATGCGCAAGTTGACTATCTTCTTGCAAAGCCAGTCAATATCTTCTTTTCCATCGGATTCTTCGATGCCTACGAGTATCATGAGGCCTTTTCCAATGGAGGCTTTGCAGGTTCCGTTGATGGTGACGGAAGCGTGTCCGGCACGTTGTATCACTACTCTCATGTTGTTCTTGTCTTTTTGAGGGAACAAAGTTACGAATTAATTCGTTGTGTGCATGGCTTTGCAGGCTGATTTATCAGTCATTATTTCTCTGAGAAATAGGTCTGGATGATTTTGGCTTTCGCTTCTCCCACCACGGCGGCAAGCTCCTCGGCAGATGCTTCGCGGATACGCTTCACGCTTTTGAACTCCTTGAGCAACGCGCTTTTCGTCTTTTCACCGATGCCTTTTATCTCGTCCAGTGCGGAGGCAATCTGCCGTTTGCTGCGCTTGTCGCGGTGGAAGGTAATGGCGAAGCGGTGCACTTCATCTTGAATCTGCGTCAGCAGTCGGAAGAGGGGGGTGTTCTGTTTCAATCCGATGGTCTGGGGAGGGTAGCCATACAGCAGCTCGGAAGTGCGGTGTTTGCCATCTTTGGCAAGTCCTGCGATGGGGATGTTCAGGCCAAGCTCGTCTATCACCTCTTTTACGGCGCTCATTTGCCCTTTTCCACCGTCGGTGATAAGAAGGTCGGGCAGGGGTGCTTTCTCTTCTATAGCGCGCTGATAGCGTCGTTTTACGACTTCTTTCATGGAGGCATAGTCGTCCGGTCCCTCTACGGTCTTGATATTGTACTTGCGGTAATCCTTCTTGGAAGGTTTCCCCTTGACGAAGACCACGCACCCGGCCACGGGGTCGGAACCTTGGATGTTGGAGTTGTCGAAACATTCTATCTGCATGGGCAGGCGGTCCAGGTGCAGCTCTTGCTGTATCTCTTTCAGCAGGCGCACGGTCCGTTGCTCCGGATTCAGCTTTTCGGCTTGTTTCAGGCGGTCGGCTTTGTACTGCTTCACGTTGAGGATGGAGAGTTCCAGCAGCTTCTTTTTGTCTACCCGTTGCGGGATGGTAAAGACGACATCTTTCGGCTCACTATCAAGCTC
>ENA-ORLI01000053-ORLI01000053.1-human-gut-metagenome-genome-assembly--contig:-NODE-53-length-29038-cov-6.88266_pt1 | contig 29038 bp, 17 predicted proteins | sample MGYA00243015_ERZ508825 | MGnify/ENA primary metagenome ERZ508825 (study PRJEB26277, sample SAMN04329804) | human gut metagenome | biome: human-associated habitat | host: Homo sapiens | place: USA... | reverse complement strand
ATAACGTACCCGGGCAGGGAATTCCAGTTCCAAATAATCGTGCGGAGAGTCATTGAAACTGTTGCTACGGTTGACAAGACGTATCCAGTTGACGCCATCTACGGAACCTTCGATAGTGTAACGGTGGCGCAAATCGGGATAACGACCATACATATCACTCTTATAATCGTTGTAATTCACCTGAATAGCGTTTACAGTGGCAGGTGCCTGAAGGTCTATCTCCACCCACTGCGTTTCATCGTTGGAAGAAGCCAGCCAATAGGTCTTGCAATTCTCATCCGTCAATCCGGCAGCTGTATGACCCTCTACAGCCGAAGAACCTTTAACAGGCTTGTTGTAAGAAAGAAGCATCCAGCCGCGGAACTCCCCTTTCTTTCCCGGCACAGTAGGTGCATAACGGGGATAATCTCCAAAACGGGTATCCACATACATGATGCAGGCTTCGTCAATATACGTAGGGATCATGCAGAGCCGGCGTTCCCAGTGCATATTAATGGGCAGAGCCATGGAACCGATATGCCTATATTGCTCACCCGGGCCGAGCACCGTACTTCCATGTCCGGCACCGTTGATGTAACCGCCCGGCTTGTAGGAAATGGGATTATGTTTCTGATAGATATAAGGTCCCATCGGATGGTCGGCCACATACACACCATCGGCATATACATTAAACTGAGTGCCCGGAGCGGCATATTGCATGTAATACTTCCCGTTATGCTTCGTCAGCCACGGTCCTTCGATATAACCGCCCAGCACGGTATCGGCATGATTTTCTCCAAAACGTTCCCAACCATGTTTCTCTGGGTCGAGATTGAAAAGTTCCAGCTTCTCGCCTTCTTGTATGAAACGATGGTTCTTGTTGAGCTTCATGCCGCGAATGGGCCACTTGTTGGAAGAGCCCCAGAACATGTAAGCACTGCCGTCATCATCAAGAAAAAGGTCAGGGTCTTGCAAGTTGGTGATGATGGCAGGAGTGGCTTTCCAGTTACCCGACTTGGGGTTGTCGGTATAAAGCACACTCATCACACCCGAAGGATCGCCACAGACATAAAGTACTGAATCCTTGTAGTTATGTGCCGCCGGAGCGTTACAACCTTGTGGATACCAGTTTTCCCCCGGATTGATAAAATTCCAGTTTTGCAAATCCGTAGAATGCCAGTAGCCGTGCGTACGGGTAACGAACATATAATATTCTCCACGAAACTCTACTACGGCAGGGTCGGCACCCGAGCGGTAGGAGATATCTTTCGAAGAATTGTATATCATATAGGTATAGTCTACATTCAGCGGATTACAATAAGTATCCATGCGCATGTCCTGCGCCAAAAGGGGAGACGCCAAGCATAATAATGCCAGCAGCAGATTAGTAATCAGTCTTCTCATTATCTTTTATCTTTATTATCAGGTTATTAATGTTCAATATGTCTTCCGGTAGCTTTTCAGCGGCATAACTCCTGCGGCACATCGTATTCTTTTTGCAAGCGTGCCAGTTCAGCCTTCAGTTCGGTGGTAATCTTCTCCATTCCCTTCTTCCCATAAAGATTGTGCATCTCTTCAGGGTCTGTCTTGAGATCATAAAGTTCCCAATTGTCATCCACGTAGAAGTGCATCAGCTTGTAGCGTTCCATCTTCACACCGTAATGGGCACGCACGCTGTGGAAGCCGGGAAACTCATAATAGTGATAGTACAAGGACTTACGCCAGTCGCGCGGTGTCTTGCCTTTTTCCACCAGTTCCTTGAACGAAACGCCCTGCATGTCCTGCGGAATGGAGATGCCGCACATATCAAGGAAAGTAGGAGCGAAGTCGATGTTCTGGGTCAGACCTGTAACTTGCGTACCCGGTTTGATATGTCCCGGCCAGCGCATCACCATCGGCACTCCAAAAGACTCTTCGTACATGATACGCTTGTCATACCAGCCATGTTCGCCCAAGTTGAAGCCCTGATCGGTAGTATAGACTACAATCGTATTCTTGTCCAACCCCGTACGTTTGAGATAGTCCAGTATCTCGCCCACACTCTCGTCCACACTTGCTACACAAGCCATGTAGTCTTGCAGGTAACGTTGGTATTTCCATTCAGCCACTTCCTTAAATGAACGTGGCTTGGAATAGAACTCATTATTTCGATCGCGGTAAGCATCAAGGAAACGGCGGCGTTCTTCCGGTGTCATTGTTCCCATGAAAGCGTGCGGCCAAGGGTCAAAGAGCAGGCTGTCGCTATCGATACCCGCAACCATCTTCAAATCGTGACCTTCGTACATGTCACGGTATATATTCATCTTCTGCATCTGTGCTGCGTAACGTCCCTCATAGGCATCGTAATAATTATCGGGAAGCGGGAACTTGGCGTGTTCATACAAACGATAATGCCGTTCGGCAGGTACCCAATTGCGGTGAATGGCTTTGTGGTGCATCATCAGGAAGAACGGCTTGTTCTTGTCACGACCGTTGTCCATCCATTCCTCACAATATTGAGTGATGAGGTCGGTCACATATCCTTTATGAATAGTAGTGTCCCCCTCGGTAATGAACTGTGGGTTACAGTATTCGCCTTGGTCATTGAGAATCATCCAATGGTCAAATCCCGTCGGCTTGGAAATAAGATGCCATTTACCGATGACGGCAGTCTCATAGCCGCCTTGTTGCAACAGTTTAGGCAACGTCTGCTGAGAGCCGTCGAAACCTAGTGCCCAATTCTTCATGAAGCCGTTCTTATGGCTATGCTTGCCAGTAAGTATCGCGGCGCGACTGGGGCCTGAAATAGAATTGCAGCAATAATTATTCCAGAACACAGCTCCTTCCTGCCCGATACGGTCAATATTAGGAGTAGGTGCCACTTTACCTATAGGATGACCATAGATACTCATAGCCTGCTGTGCATGGTCATCACTCATGATAAAAATAATGTTAGGACGTTCACCGTCTTGTCTGCTTTGTTCCTGAGCCTGAACAGCAGGAACCAATGGAAGCATGGCAAGTCCTAAAGATAGTTTATGATTCATCATCTTCAATGATTTATAAGATTTTTCAATTTATCATATCAACGTAAAAACAGATTCATTCCGCTCATCTGCCGACGATGTTCCTACCCAGAGCCGGAATTCCCCCGGTTCCACCTGCATCTTCATATCAGCACCACAAAAGGCAAGGTCTTCTTCAGTCAGCACAAATGTCAGCGACTTCTTCTCGCCAGCCTTGAGATACAGCTTTTGAAAACCCTTCAATTCTTTCACCGGACGAGTCACACTTCCCACAAGGTCGCGAATATAAAGCTGTACCACCTCTTCACCACCGACTTTACCGATATTGGCTACATCCACTGTAACGGTAAGTGTTTCCCCCTTTTTCAGCTCCTCCTTGTCCAATTTCAAGTTATCCACCTCAAAGCTAGTATAACTTAAGCCATATCCAAAAGGATAAAGCGGAGAATTGGGACAGTCAATATAAGAAGACTTGTAGTCCATCTTCGGATTGTCCGGAGGAAGCGGTCGTCCGGTGTTCTTGTGGTTATAGTAAAGCGGGAGCTGCCCCACCGAACGTGGAAAACTCATTGTCAGCTTTCCGGCAGGATTATAGTCGCCTACGATGACATCGGCAATGGCATGACCACCCATCGTGCCCGGATACCAGGCTTCGAGAATAGCATCCATATTCTCGTCCTCCCAAGTAAGTTCCAGCGGACGACCGTTCATCAATACCAATCCGATGGGCTTACCCGTTTTCTTAAGTTCCTTCAGCAAGTCGCGCTGCGAAGCAGGCAGGGTGATGTCCGTGCGGCAAGCAGCCTCGGCACTCCAGTTCTGGTCTTCACCGGTAGCAACCAGAATGACATCTGCCTGACGAGCCACGGACACAGCTTGTGCAAATCCTGCAGTTCCAGGCTTGCGAAGATCGCAGCCTTCGGCATAAAGAAAACGTACGTTCGAGTTTCCGTACTTTTTTTCCAACCCTTCAAAAAGAGTGACACTCCGTTGACGGTCTCCCCGTCCACCCCAACCACCGTTCACACTGTTACGTTCTTTCACCATAGGGCCTATCAAAGCTACAGTCTTACGTTCGGAGGGTTGTATCGGGAAAAAGTTATTCTCATTCTTCAACAATACTACCGACTTACGAGCAGCATCGCGCGCTGCTTCCAAGAACTCGGGTTTCATGATAGTAGCCTTCTCACGCTCCTCATTCAGATAGCGGTAAGGATCGTCCATAATGCCTAAAAGGAATTTCATCTCCAGAATGCGGCGTACGGCATTATCAATGGTTTCTTCGTTCACCTTGCCCTCTTTCACGGCTTGCAGCAGATGTGCATGAAACACACCTCCGGTCATATCCATCTCGATGCCCGCATTGGCAGCCAACTCGGCGGCATGAGCCTCGTCGCGTGCCACGCCATGGGGAACAAGCTCATTGATAGCCGTATAATCCGTCACTACAAAACCGTTGAACCCCCACTCATCACGAAGCACATCCTGATAAAGGAATTTACTGGAAGTGCAAGGCACACCGGAAATCTCATTGAAGGCAGTCATGAAAGTAGCCACACCCGCATCTTTGGCAGCCTTGAAAGGCGGGAAATAAATATCGCGCAAAGAGCGCTCAGACACATCAGTCGTATTATAATCACGACCAGCTTCAGCAGCACCATATGCACAGAAGTGTTTGGCGCAAGCCAGCATCTTGTCCAGCCGCATCAAGTCTTCGGGCTTCTCACCCTGGAAACCGCGTACACGTGCGGCAGAGAGCAATGAACCCAGATAAGGATCCTCACCAGAGCCTTCCATTACCCGTCCCCAACGTGCATCACGTGAAATGTCCACCATGGGGGCAAAAGTCCAGTTAACACCCACTGCCGAAGCTTCGGCAGCGGCAATGGACGCACTTCTTTCTGCCAGTTCGGCGTCCCAGGCACACGACTCGGCCAAAGGAATAGGGAATATCGTTTTAAAACCGTGTATCACATCGAAAGCAAAGAGCACTGGAATCTTCAACCGGGATTCCGCTAGTGCCGTCTCTTGTGTCTTGCGGATGGCGGCAGAAGAAGTGGCATGGAAAAGACTGCCTATGTATCCTTTCTTCAATAGAGGTTCAATGTCCGTATTTACTTGCGGACCGGTCACAATATCGCTCTTGGCAGAATATTGGGTCATCTGACCTATTTTCTCTTCAAGTGTCATCAAGGCAAGTACAGAATCGACACGCTCTTCTATCCGTTTGTCACCGCTGTAACTCTGCCAATCACCGGCTCCTGAAGTACATGCCATACCCACAGAAAGTATCAGGGCAGCTCCAATCAATAATTTCTTTTTCATAGTAAATGCTTTTATAGTTTTAAGATAGCCATTACGGGAGCATGATCGGAGAGATAGCCGTTGTCCGGCTTATCATCAATGGTTCGGTAACGCTCCACCTCTACAGCACCTTTTATAAAAATAAAATCTATCAACCTACGTTTCTCTACCGGGATGCGCCCGAAGTCATGGAAACTCCACGTCGGTCCGTAAGCGACTTTCGCCGTAACGCAAGCATTCTTCATTCCACCTTCCGTCAATACAGTGACCGGCTCGGAATCTACCGTTCCATTAAAGTCTCCGGTAACAATTACCGGAAGGTCACCCGCCATTTGTTTTATCTTCTCAAGTATCAGCACGGCACTTTCGCGACGTGCCACTTTACCTACATGATCGAAATGAGTATTGAAAGCTGCTATTTCCCTACCACTCACCTTGTCTTTCAGTACAGCCCAAGTCACAATACGCTCGCAAGCCGCATCCCAGCCTTTCTTTCCGATGGAATCAGGAGTTTCACTCAGCCCAAAATTTCCACTCTTCAATAGTTCGAAACGGTCTGTCTTACAGAAAAGAGAGCAATACTCACCTTTCTCTTTTCCATCTGCACGACCTACACCGAGAGCGGTATATTGCGGAAGACGCTCCTTCAAGTCATCGAGTTGGTTCTTCACCACCTCTTGCATGCCTATAATGTCCGGAGCATAATAAGCAATCATTTGTGCCGCATGGTCCTTGCGGTATTTCCAATTGTTCATACTGTCCGCCACATGATCCAGACGGATGTTGAACGACATCACCTCTACTTTGGCTTCCGGTTGCCTGCCGCACGAGGCGACAAGCAATGCGAAAACAACCAATACACTATTGATAAATACGTTTTTCATGGTTACAAACCTTTTTAATCTATGTAAAACCTAATCAGAATCAAAGAATCCTATCAAACAACCTAATCGACCTTGTTCAAATAAGGAGAAGTAAAGCCTAATCTCCTCAAACCCTTCTGCACATCGGGATGACTCATGAAAAGTTTCCAAATCAAACCGGTACGATAGTTCTCTATCATCACAATAATCGGCCCTTGGTCAATGGCAAGATACGAAGGTGCAAACCAATTCTCCGTCAAATTGAACGCATCCTTGAAACCATATTCACCCCAAAGACGGTCACCCAACTCTTCATAGAAATAACGCATGGCTTCCAAAGAATATTCAGGTGCATATGGAATAGAGGAAAGAGCAGCGGTAGGCGTAATCACACCACGGTCATTACCGGGACTATGGGCAGAATAACCTTTGTCACCGTCACTGGCAGTCAATCCCCAACATTTTTCGCCGTAACCCTTGTAACCCTTCGGATTGTCAATGCAGTAGGCACGGTTAATCAAGGTATGAGCCTTCATCTGTTCCTCGTAATCGGCATAACGATCTTTCAAGCCACGTGGGTCAAGCCCCATGTAAGAATAATGAGTGAAGAAGAGAGGACCTCCCTTTCCGTGGTTGTTTCCAAGAGGAAGCTTGATACCGTAATACTCCCGACCGTTCAGAAAAGTATTCGCATTGGCCCAGCCTTTATGATAAACGCTCTCGGCAATCGGATAAGTAGGGGAAGACGCGCCCAAAATGTAAACAATGTGACACTCGTTATGACCTTTAATCTGATGATTCATCGCCCATCCGTTGTTTGGCGACCAATGCCAATACATCACATCTTGTCCCTGAGTAAAAAAGTTCCATTCTGCTTGACGCCACAGATTATTGATTATCCCGCGGATACGGTTTTCCGTTGGATTATCCTTTGTAAAATACTGATGGGCAGCCAACAAGCCTTCGAACATGAAAGCGGATTCTACAATATCCGCTCCATCGTCCTTACGACTGAAAGGAATGGTCTTGCCGGTTTTACCGTTCATCCAATGTGCCCACATGCCGTGATAGCTGTCGGTATTCTTGTCGCTCAGAAAGCGGACTATCTTCAACATACGTTCAGCGCCCTGTTCGCGAGTGACAAAACCACGCTCTATACCGACAATGATAGCCATCACTCCGAAACCCGAGCCACCGATGGTAGCTGTCTCGGCACCTCCGTTGCTCCGTTCATGCGCCAATCCTGATTCGGGATGGGCAAAATCCCAAAAGTAACGGAAAGTTTGCTTCTGGACAAGGGTCATGAGTTCATCATCGGAGAGTTGCTTTTCTGTCACACCAGATGGTGGATTTATGGCATTTACCGAGCACGAACAAACCCCCAAAAACAAGAAAAAAAGAAATATATTTTTCATAATACCTATTTTAAACATTTTAATCACATAAGAAGTAGGAGTAGCCTTAGGCTACTCCTCACACACCTTATTTATTTTGCTTCAATATTCCTTGAGAAATATCAATCTGCTTCTGTGGAATGTAGAATGTGGAATGCTGGCTCATATTGAAGTTTGTCTTTCCATGGGCCTTCAGCATCTTTTCTGCATATCCGGGAACAACTTTATCAGCCCGAATCAAATCAAAGAAACGGTGTCCTTCCATTGCTAATTCAATGCGGCGCTCATTCCATATGATTTCACGCAACTTTGCCTTATCCCTCTCTGTTATTTTAGGTAATACAGTGGGATCATCACCGGACTTACGAGCACGGTCTCTGACCAATTCCAATTTAGCCAGGGCGTCATCTACTAATGGGTCGCTTTCACCATTTGCCAACTCATTGCAGGCCTCAGCATACATTAACAGTACATCCGCATAACGCAGAAAATACAAGTGGCAATTTTGTTTAGCAAAATTATTGGCATTCCAATAAGTTGTAGGCCACATTGTCTTTTTATTGGCACGCGGTTGTACTCCCGGTTCGTCCTTGAAGTTTATAACCCCAACTCCTTCCATATTTTCGCCATCGTAAATGATAGTAGCCTCCCGTCTCGGATCACCTGATTCATAAGCCTTATCCAAAGATTCTGACGGAGAACAGAATCCCCAACCTTTGAAACCTCTGACACCTTGCCACTTCACATATTCGGAAGCCTTATCTCTCGTCTTGTCTGATCCCCACAAATACTGGTCGGCCAGCATCACTTCATCAGAATAATAAGAATCCGGGCTAAACAAATCACGGTAATTGTGATGCAGGTTATATTCTCCCCTACTTATTACCTGCCCTGCATATTGTTTTACACTTGCATAATCTTGACGGAACAAATAAACTTTAGCCAACAAGCCTTCTGCAGTTCCTTTCGTAACTCTTCCTCTCTCAGCAATCCCCCATTCATCACGGGTTGGCAAATTCATTGCCGCATAGGATAAGTCATCAATAATCTGCTGATAAATAGCTTCTTCAGAAGCGCATGGCTGATCATATTCATCGGGATTCTGAACTTTAGTAACCAAAGGTACACCACCGTAAGTTCTCACTAAGTTAAAGTAAAAGAAACCACGGAAAAAACGTGCCTGTGCAATGCTTCTAATCTTTAACTGCTCATCTTTCAACACATCCAAGTTATCCAATGCTACGTTACAGAATCCAATTCCTTTATAATTTCCGGTCCACCAGCCGTTCAATTCTGTTGTATAAACATCATAAGTAAAATCATTCAATGAATTCACGCGAGCATAACTACCATCTGCCGGTGAACTTCCTGTATCAGAATTGCCACACGGCAATTCCATAATGCCAAACCAAGAAAAGCCGTTCAAGTCCCAACATTTCAATTGAGAATATATAGCATTAATTCCCATCAAAGCACCTTCTTCTTCCCCGAAGAAAATATCTTGCGTCAATTTTCCTTGCGGCTTTGTATCCAAAAAATCAGAACAAGAGGTAAAAACTAATGCTGAAGCTAATAAAAGTGAATATATCTTTTTCATAATCATTTCCTATTTTTATTTTCCATTAGAATGTAAGATTCAAGCCAAAACGACAAGTAGCGGTAATCGGATAAATATCACGGTCAAGCCCCCCTAAGATTTCGGGAGTAAATCCGTTATAATTCGTAAAATAAAGCAGGTTATTACCTGAGAAGTACAATCTCAAATTCTGGATATGCACTTTTTGCATCAAGTTTTTTGGGAATGTATATCCTAATTCCACAGTCTGTAACTTCACATAGTTGCCACTCTCAACATAACGGTCGGAAACAAAATAATTGTTACCCTCAAATGTCATGCGCGGAATGGAAGTATTCCTATTGTTTTCAGTCCATCTATCCAAGAACGAACGATCCCAGTTATCAACACCAGCATTTCTTTCAGCTTGTTTGGCATTATAAATCTTATTACCAAAATTACCCTGCAAATCAATTGACAAATCAAAGCCTTTCCAAGCGGCAGTTATACCCAAACCACCGATAAACTTCGGAGTAGGAGAGCCTAAATCCGTACGGTCTTCAGCAGTTATATATCCATTGCCATCCGTATCTGCATAAATCAGATCACCCGGAGCTACATTTGCCTGATACTTCTTCTTCGCATCACCGGAAGCAGCCACAGCCATCGCATTATACTGCTCAATCTCCTCATTACTTTGGAAAATACCAATAGTCTTGTAACCATAAAAATACTTGATTGGCATTCCTTCTTCTGTCATATGAACACTTTTTCCGGAACCTATATCCCCACTGGTGATACGTTTACCTCCCAAATTAGTCACCTCATTCTTAATTGTAGTTCCAGTCAAGCGGATGCCATAACGAAAATCCTTAAACGAGTCTTCCCATTTCACCGTAAAATCAAGTCCAGAGTTACGTACTGAGCCCACGTTTGTTTCTACAGAGGCAAGTCCTACAGAAGCAGGAACATCCACATTTACCAACATTTCTTTTGTATCTCTTCTGTAATAGTCAAACTCTAAAGAAAAGCGATTATTGAACAAGCCTAAATCAAAACCAAGATCCAACTGCTCTGAACGTTCCCAATGGATTTGTGTATTATAAAGAGAAGTTACAGTACCACCAGAATAATAATCACCACCAAATACAGCATCATAAGTAGGGGCTACATTAGCCAATGCATAATATTTGTCATTACCAATCTTATCATTACCAATTTGCCCCCAGCTACCTCTAATCTTCAAGTTACTCAACCATTCAACATTATCTTTAATAAAAGCTTCTTCAGAAATCCTCCATCCGGCAGCTACTGACGGAAAATATCCCCAACGGTTATCCGGTCCAAACTTCGAAGAGCCATCGGCACGTATAGAAGCCGTCAACAAATATCTGTCCATTAAAGCATAGTTGGCACGGAACAAGTAAGACATCATGGCTTCATGTTTTCCATTATTCTCAAGTCCACGTGTATCGCTTGAAGACTGATCCAAATACCAATAGTCTTCCACTTCTGAGAAGAAATTACGTCCTGACCCGCCTAACTTTTCATTAGTGTATTTTTGAGCAGTAATACCACCCAAAAGATTCAGACGATTTTTATCATTGATTTGCCAATCATAAGTCAAGATATTCTCCCACAGCCAAGTAAAATCTCTAGTCCATGTTTTAGACAAGCTGTTCTCATCTACCTTTTGATACTCCGAGATATAATACTTAGGAGTAAAATTACGACTTCTACCATTAATATAATCAATGCCCAAGCTGGTCTTAAAATTCAACCCTTTAATAACTTCCCAATTCAAGAATGCACTACCCACAATTCTATCTTTCCAATTATCACTATTCATATAATGGAGGGTAGCAAGCGGATTAGCAGTAGATGCCACCTGAGGATCGGAGAAATTACCATTCTCATCATAAGGAGTAATGATAGGACTCAGTTTATAAGCAGATTTTACAACTCCCTTATTTTCATTTTTTGTATGACTGAAAGAAGCCGATAAGTTATGCCCGATAGTCAAATGTTTGTTTATTTTATATGAATTATTGGCACGCAAAGTAAAACGGTCATAAGAATTTTCCTTTATGATACCATCCTGTTGGAAATATCCGGCACTCAAATTATAACGTACCTTTTCTGTTCCGCCACTAACAGCAACTTGATAATCACGGACAGACGCTACTCGGAAAATCTCATCGAACCAATTGGTCCCTTTTCCGAAAGAAGCCGGGTCATCATAAACAAGACCGCCATCTGGATTAATATTCAAGTTAGCTTCATTTTGCAGCATAGCATATTCAGAAGCCGTACACATCTCAAACTTACCGCTATTTTGGAACTGAAATCCTTCACTGGCAGTAATGTTCACCTGTGCTTTACCTTCAGCACCTTGCTTGGTGGTAACAATGATTACACCGTTAGCACCGCGAGAACCATACATGGCAGTAGCAGAAGCATCCTTCAATACCTCCATGGACTCAATATCATGGTTACTCAGGAATGATATATCGTCCATAAACATTCCATCAACCACATAGAGCGGATTGCTATTATTAGTAGTACCGATACCACGAATGCGCACTTCAGGAGAGCTACCCGGAGCACCGCTTGCAGAGATAAATACACCGGACACACGACCTTGCAATGCGTTAGCCACATTAGGTGTAGAAATCTTTTTCAAATCATCGCTCTTGATAGAACCAACAGCACCGGTCAAGTCTGATTTACGCTGTACACCATAGCCTACAACTACAACTTCATCAATCAACATATTGTCTTCTTGCATTACTACATTAATAGTAGTACGACCATTCACTGCTATTTCTTGGTCTTTCATACCAATATAGCTATAAAGCAAGACAGCGTTACTGGGAACATTGGTAATCTTATAATCACCATCAAGTCCAGTAACGACTCCTTGTTGAGGAGCCCCCTTTACCGAAACTGTAGCACCAATAACAGTCATTCCCGTCTTGTCGGAAACGACACCCGAAACCGTAATTTTGTTCTGCGCCATCGAAACAACGGCAAACAACAACATCACACATGTAATTAATAAATTTTTCTTCATTTTGTATTGATTTAAAATTCTTTTGCAAAAGTATAGGAGCAATTGATGTATGTCAAAAAACAAACTACCACAAGATTACCACAACCTGCTCAAGCACTACAACGTAACTACTACAGCATTGTATAAAACACTAATTCCCAACAACATACACTAGGAAGTTATTTAAAGATTATTCAGACTGCAGGCCTATCCAAATAGAAATATGCTGTTGAAGTTACATGATCTTGGCGGTAGAAATTAACAAATCCTGGCGGAAAGTCTTTATCCGTGATATGTAGGTCTGAATCTTCATCTAATAAACGATAGAATTTCAGTTTACCGCTTCTATCTATAGTAACCGGTACAAGAGGAACCTTCGCCTTGTACAGTTCGAGTACCTTTTGATATGGAGCACCTCCAATCTGCTGCAATGTAACTCTTATATCATGATGAAAATAAATCGGGTCCTGCACGTGGAAACGATACATACTCCACCAACAACTGTCCGCATTTGCAATCGGACAACCTTGATAACGGTGGGAATACTCGCCCTGCCCCCAAGCCGTACCAATATAGTCTTCAACTCCCGTACCACTCAATGTGGGAAATTCCTTATCTCCGTCAATGTAGAACTTGATTTCACCTTCTCCCCACCAAGTAGTTTCATACGCCTTATTGGCAAAGATACCCAAGCTTACCCCCAAAAAGCGCCCCTTGCCCGATAGTTGGGGAAGAACAGTATAATCCACTCCCAACTTGGTGGATTTGTCTTCACGCCAGACAGCATGAAAATAGCTCATCTCCGAATCCCATTCCGGCAATTTAGTAAAGTTGATATCATAAAACAAGTGTGTCAGGTCCTCATCCGAGGTATTCACAAACACCACTTTGGCACCGGTGCGGTAAGGCATCGGAATAGAACAGTTAAAAGAACGCTTCTCCGGATTAGAAAAGAAACAGTTCTCAAAACGAGATGTACGTGACAGCGGATTCCCAAAAAAATCTCCCAATGGGACATCCACTGCCGGAACAACAGAATTATCCCAATAAAACTTGATACGCAACGCACGAAGCATCTTAGGGTTACGTTTGCTGACTGTCAGCCAAATACGGTTAATGATCCCGGGTCCTTGCTGAGACAACAAAACACAGCTGTCTCCCGCCATGATTCTGCCGAAAGCACTTCCTTTTGCACCTTTATTGACTTGAGCTGCCGTTCCCTTGGCACCGGTAGGATTTTCAAAACTTGTCCACCGCGTTTCATGACCTTCAGGCACTTTCCATATTTGGGCATGCCCCAAAAGAGTAAATGCTAATAAAACAGATATAACTAATAATGTCTTCATTTCATATCCTCCAGCAATTTATTCATTTCCCCAAAGGTCAGCCTTATTCCCTTTATTCTTTCTCCACTCATGACGCCATTTGTGCATCATCACATTGTTTACCATCGGCTTCAGCTTACGGCCCGCCTTGTCGGGTATGGTGGGAACAGCCGTCGCCTTGTCCTGATACCAGTAGGCAACGGTGGCCAGGTCGAGGGTCAGGCAATTGTTGTGCCCATGCTCAATGGTGACTTTCAGCCCTTTCTCAAAGAAGACGGGATCTTGAATAAAGAACCGATAGACATGTGTACGCCCCAAGAATCCGACATCATTATTCACACGTGGATAGCCGAAGTAGACATGCTGGTAGGGCTCTTTCGGGCACCAGGCCGTGTTGAACAAATCTTCCGTACCGGTTCCTATCAAGGAAGACTGTTTTTCACCGTCGATGAACCACATGTCATCGCCTTCACCATACCACATGGGGGTAGGGCACTGTACATAATAGTTCAATCCCACAAAATGGCCCTTTCCCTTGATATCGGCAAACACATAATTGTCGGCTCCGTCCTTATTCTCCGTCTGCTTACCCACGGAACCCCACTCGGTCTCCCCCTCGGGAAGCGCTTCGGTAATCTCACGGTTGAACCACGCATGGAAGCGCCCCATGTCCTTGGGCAGTTCCTTCATCTCCACATAGTCTATGTAGTAGTAGAAGGCGCCGATGTTGACATCCGTCTGATTCTCTATCTCAATGCGCGCACCTTTGGCAAAAGGCATGGCGAAATAGCTGCACAAACCCGTACCACCGTAGGGACCGGAAGAAAGGGCAAAAGAAGCATAGTTATACTGTTCGTTCCATCCCTGGCCGAAAAAGGGACCGATGGGGGACACGACAGAAGGTTCGTCGCTGCCGTCCCAGTACATCCGAAGGATGATGTCGTTACGGGAAAGCTGGCGCGGTCCCGGAGACATCGTTATCCAGATATGGTTGATTACGCCTGCCCCCTTGATGTCGGCCAAGACAGCCGTTTCGCCCGGCTTGATGGCCTTCAGGTGGTCACGGTTGTTGCCCGTACGGTCATAACTGCTGACACGGCGGTTGCGCAAGCCTTCCTTCATCTTGGCAAGGTCATACATTTCACTGGACATATTGGTCTGCGCAAAAGCGCTGCCTACTCCCATCAAAAGGGAGAATAAACCTACAAAAAACTTTTTCATCATGGTATTCTTCATTTTTCAAATTATGTTTTTCATCAATCTATCGGTTGTCACTTTCTTGTGGCATCCGACTTCCTTATCTTCTCCTCCAGTATCCGCGCCAGCCTGCGTGCCACTCTGGGATGCCGTTCATACACATTTGTGGTCTGGTATGGGTCTTCCTCCAAATTATAAAGCTGCACAGAGGGTGCATCCGGCTTTATCCGGGCATTTTCTATATCGCTGTTCACCCGATGGGTGAGCTGGAAAGCAGATGCCCCGCCCAAGTCATGGTCACCGACATTCTTTCCGGTAAATCCGCCGCTGTTTTGCGCCGGAATATAGACCCACTTCCCTTTGCGAATGGAAAGATGGCTCTTTTGGGAAGGACAGATTATAATATGGTCCCGAATCATTTTCCCGGGATTTCCGATAAGGGCAGGAAGCATGTTGAAACTGTCCGGCCCGTCCTGCTCCTGCAATTCATATCCTGTGAGGGCAGCCAAAGTGGCAAGCATGTCAACATTGGACATCAACTGGTTGGATACGCTGCCCGCAGGAATCCTGCCCGGCCAGCGGACAATCATAGGAATGCGATGCCCGCCTTCCCAAGCTCCGAACTTGAAACCAAGAAGCTTGCCGTTGATATGGTGTCCTGCCTTCCAAGCTCTCTGCCCTCCATGATTCAGCATTCCCCCGTTGTCACTGGTGAAGATGAGCAGAGTATTTCCCGCCAGCCCTTCCTCATCGAGGGTACGCATAATCTCGCCTACCACCCAGTCCAATTCATGGATTGAATCACCGTAAGGTCCTGCCTCACTGGTACCTACAAAGCGTTCGGCCGGTGTAAAAGGATGATGGATGTTGGTGGTAGCATAATACAAGAAGAAAGGTGAATCCTTATGTTCCTTTATCCACTGCACGGCCCGGTCTTTCAAAGTAGTGGCTACAGCCCGGTCTTTGTACAAACGGTGCGCAGCCGTGGCTCCACCAATAGAGTTGATACCGAATTTTTCATCGAACTCCTCCGTTTCTGCCCTCTTGCCTCTTACAAACGGGTCGTTGGAATCATAACCCACCACATGATGGTTCTCCACATAAACAAAAGGTGGATGACTGTTGAGAATAGGCACACCGAAGTAATAATCGAATCCCAATTCAAGTGGTCCGGGAGCCAGTTCCTTGTTCCAGTCCATCTTTTCGTCCGTACGGAATCCAAGATGCCACTTCCCCACGATGGCAGTGGAATAGCCGGAACGTTTCATCACATCCGCAATTGTGGTGCGTGCCGTATCAATTTGCAGAGTCTGATTCAGGAAGATTGCCCCCCAAATATCCTCACGGCAAGGATATTGACCAGTCATTAGTCCATAACGTGAAGGCGTGGAAACAGCCGAGGATGAATGAGCGTCCGTAAAGCTACGGCCCTGCGATGCCAGACGGTCTATATTGGGAGTCTTGACCTTGGTGGCACCGTAACAACCAATGTCGCCATAGCCCAAGTCATCAACGTTGATAATGATTACATTGGGCTTGACCTCAGTGGAAGCCGGAGATTGCTGCGCGACGGCAGGCAAAGCGCTGAATCCCATCCCTACTGTGAAGGAGAGGGACCCGGTGAGAAGTTTGTGTTTCATGTTTCACTCAATTTATCGGTTAATACAACATCCTTGCAAATAGAAGGTCAATGAATCCTGAGTATCTTTATCCCATTCAAGAACGTCATTCCCTTCACCGCCTCAAAGTCCACTGTAAGGTTTCCACCGGTTACGGCAATACGCAATTTCTTGGATATGCAACGGTTCCCGCCTACTTCTATCGCCGGAGAGAAATGGCTCAACCAAGGCCGACCGTTGACAGAAACATTGAAGACACTGCCGCGGAAATCGGCATTGTCTAGGGTAGCGACAGCTCCCAAATCGTAAGTCACCCGTTCGGAACGTGCGTTCAGGTCAGCAAAAAGAAGTTCCACTTCATAGTCGCCGTCGGGCAAGTCGAAGCGATAGGCTTTGATGCCCTTGCGTTTGGTCTGGAGCAAAGGAACGTTACGGGTGTCTTTCACTTCGGCAGTGGTTCCGATACGTCCCGGAGAACGGCGGAAAATCTCTCCACCTATGTAGCCCCAACTCCCAGGAGTATAAGCTTGGTCGGGAAGCCAGCAAAGATCACTCTTGTCATCCGTAAAGAAACAGTTGCTGCCCACGTTCACTGCAAGTTCCAGCTGTCCGGAGCCGGCTGCCGCGATATAGCGAGGCTGCATCTTCACAAAAATGTCCGAAACCTGCTCCACCTTCTTCCCTTGATAGATGCCGGATGCTACAAGCGTGTTTCTTCCCACAACAAGAGGTACCCGCCACCCAGCATGGCAATTCTCAATGTCTTGTACAGAGAGTTTTTTCCCATTGACAGACAGCTCTACCTTATCCAGATTGGAATACACTTTCACCGGATGTTCCACTGCTTCGCCGTCCGAAACCACAGTCCGATGCTTCCAGTCATCCACAGCAATGTGCAGCACCGGAATATCCTTACGCAAAAATGCCTGAAAATAATAAAACACATCTTTAGGCCGGCGATCATTGTACATCAGCCCTTTATTATTAATGTGTGGCGTAGCCTCCTGGCGATTGGCAGAACTGAAATCAATGAAATTCCACTCTGTGGCGCCGACTATGAACGGCCGCCTCATGATAGCGGGCAGATAGTATTCGAGGTACAACTGCTGCCATTGCATGGAGAAATCGAATATCTGCGGCTCGAGCGACTGCAAGCGCGGGTCGGAACCGGCACCGAACTCACTGATTATTAACGGACGGTGCGGGTATTTACGATGCTCTTCGTCCACAAAGCGGTCGAAAGACTTGAAGTCGTTCTCATACCAGCCCTGATAAAGGTTTCAACCGGAAATGTCGGTGATATTGCTGAGACCGATTTTATTGTAAATCTGATTGCCGTGGTAGGCCATCGTACTCAGACGGTAGGGGTCTTCCCTCTTCAGAGTTTCCTCCAGATGCCGGGCAAGCGCCAAGGTATTCTCGTAGAAACCGTTGAGCCGTTGTTTCTTCACCCGATACTGCAGCTGGATGACAGCCTCGTTCATATACCCCCACATAATGACGGACGGATGGTTGTAATGCTGGCGAATCATTTCGCGCAAGGCGCTTGTGGCATTCGCGCGGAACTCGTCACCCAAAGCTATCAAATCTACTACCGGAATCTCCTCCCATACCAGCATGCCGAGTTCGTCGCAAGCACGCAACACGGCATCGTCCTGCGGGTAATGTGCCAGACGGACAAAGTTCACACCCATGTCTTTCAGCAACTGCATATCCCTGCGGTGCATCTCATCCGAAAGCGCTATGCCCATCGGCATCTGGTCCTGATGACGGCAAGCTCCCATAAGTTTCAGGGGTTCCCCATTCAACTTGAAGCCTTCCTGCGCATCCACGCTGAACCAGCGGACCCCCAAAGGGACACGTGTCTCATCTTTCAACACCTTGCCACGCACATCTTTCAAAGAAACTTTCACGCTGTACAGATAAGGGGAATCGGGCGACCACAACTGTGGCTTTTCCAACTGTAACCGCTCCTCGAAGGCGAACGCCCCGTCGGCATCTATCCGGACGCTGCGCAAAGATTGGGCGACGGTCTTCCCATCGGTATCCAGCACCTCGACGTCCAACTTCATCACCGCACGCCGCACATCACGGTTCACCAAAGTCCCACGCACACTGATTTCCGCCCTATCCTCACTCACGGAAGGCAAATCGACATAAATGCCCGTAGAGGCATAGTCGGTAAGGCTGATGTGCTGCTTTGCAGCACTGATGAGCCACACATTGCGGTAGATGCCGCCAAAGATGGTGAAGTCGCCGGACAAAGGAGGTATCCGGTCGTTCTGATTATTGACGTGCACCATCAGCAGATTCGGGGCATCAGTCCTTACTTTATCCGCAATGTCTACGGTAAAGGCAGAGTAACCTCCTTTGTGGGTAGTGAGCAGCTCGCCGTTGAGGTACACATCTGCCAGAGAATTGACAGCATCAAATTTCAGGTAAAGCTGCTTATCCCGCATCTGCGCGGCATCCGTACGGAACTCTTTCTTATACCAGGAAGAAGCCCTGCGGTAGTTACGGGTAGAATAGGCATCCGTATTCCAGGTATGTGGCAGATGTACCTGTTCCCAACCTTCCTCATGACATCGCACTTTCTGGAACCGATTGTCATTATACGCAACATAATACCAGCCGTCATTGAAACTCTGAACCACCCGCCCGGCATTGACAACCGGGTACATGGTGGACAGACACAATATTAATAAAAATATTTTCTTCATGTTTTTCAATAGATTATATTATTCCACACAAGTCAGGCAAATACTGCAAGAATGCTGCATATAGTTTGCAGTGAAAATGCAGACAATATGCAGCAACAATGCCATCTCAACGCAGTGTCTCGAATGCTGCATATTGCCGCCTCGGGAATCAGTTAGAGTAACGTGAACGTTGCTTTCTTTACGTCCCGGCTATTTCTGCCAATCATCACCTCAAAGTTACCGGACTCGCATACAAAATCAAGATTGTAGTTGTAGAACTTCAGCAATTCGGGGGTAATCTTGAAAGATACTTTTTTAGATTCGCCGGCTTTCAGGAAAATCTTTTCAAAGCCTTTCAACTCTTTCACCGGACGGGTTACACTTCCCACAAGGTCACGAATATAAAGTTGAACCACTTCTGCACCGTCTCTCTTGCCGGTATTGGTCACAGTCACGGTAGCAGTCAGTTCGCCCTTATCCGTCATGCTAGTCTTGTCCAAAGCCACGTCGCTATAAGAGAATGTTGTATAGCTCAAGCCGAAACCAAAGGGATAAAGCGGTTCATTGTCTATGTCTATATAGTTGCTGCGGAATTTCTGGAACCATGCACCGTCGGCAAGAGGGCGGCCCGTGTTCTTGTGGTTGTAGAACAAAGGAATCTGTCCCACGCTCTTCGGGAAAGTCGTAGTCAGCTTCCCACTCGGATTCACATCACCAAACAATACATCACCGATGGCAAAACCTGCCTCACTGCCCGCAAACCATACATTCAGAATGGCCGGCACGTTTGCCTGCTCCCAGTTCAGTACCAGCGGACGACCGGTAAACAGCACCAGTACCACCGGTTTTCCCGTTTTCAATAATTCCTGTAACAGTATGCGTTGGGTGTCCGTCATTTCAAGATTCGTGCGGCAACTGCTCTCTCCACTCATTTCCGAAGACTCACCGAGCGCAGCCACAATAACATCCGATTTGGCAGCCACGGCAAGAGCCTCGTCCAGCAACTCCTTGTCCGAACGATTGTCACGGTGTAAAGAACGTCCGAACATAGTGGCACGTTTCTCATATTCGGCATCACTCATCAAATTACAGCCTTTCGCAGTCAGTATTTCGGCTTTACCGCCTGCTACCGCCTTCAAACCTTCAGCCAAAGAAGTAGCATTCTTCAATACGGCAGCCACACTCCAAGTACCCGGCATATTACTGCGGCTGTCTGCCAACGGACCTACCACAGCAATAGTGCCCTTCTTGGCCAGCGGAAGCACATTACCCTCGTTCTTCAGCAACACCAAGCTCTCCGAAGCAATCTTACGCGCAACGGCACGATGCTCTTTGGTAAAGATTTGCTTCTTGGCACGCTTCACATCACAGTATTTATAAGGATTATCGAACAAGCCCAACTTGTACTTAGCTTCCAAAATACGGCGACAAGCCACATTAATTGCTTCTTCTGTCACTTTTCCTTCTGTCAATGACTTCTTGAGCGTACCAACAAATGCATCGCTCACCATATCCATATCTACACCAGCATTCAGCGCCAACGCGGCAACAGTCTGCGTATCGCCCATCCCATGGTCGGTCATTTCTGTAATTCCGGTATAATCTGTCACTACAAAACCGTCAAACCCCCACTGCTTACGCAATACATCCGTCATCAACCACTTGTTTCCAGTGGCAGGAATGCCATCGACCTCATTGAAAGAGGCCATCGCACTGCCCACACCGGCATCAACCGCCGCCTGATAGGGCAACATGTATTCATAGAACAAGCGCTGATGGCTCATATCTACTGTAATATAGCCACGTCCTGCCTCACCGGCACCATACAAGGCAAAATGCTTTACACAAGCCATAATCTCATCATTACGGCTCATATCCTTTCCCTGATAACCACGTACCATGGCCTGCGCAATGGCTGCTCCCAGAAACGGGTCTTCACCGTTGCCCTCGGACACACGCCCCCAACGGGCATCACGGCAAATATCCACCATCGGACTGAATGTCCAGCAAATACCGTCGGCACTGGACTCAATAGCCGCAATACGCGCCGATTCTTCAACCGCCTTCATATCCCATGTACACGACAATCCCAAAGGAATGGGAAACACCGTTTCATATCCATGAATAACATCCATACCGAATAAGAGAGGAATACCCAAACGACTTTCTTCAACCGCCTGCTTCTGTACATCGCGGATACGTTCCACACCTTTCAGATTGAAAAGCCCGCCCACTTCACCGGCACGAATACGTTTGGCCACATTACTACTTTTAGCCTGACCGGTCGTAATCTCACCGGTAACCGGCAGATTCAACTGACCTATTTTCTCTTCCAGGGTCATCTTCTTCATTAAATCGTCAATGAAACGATTCATATCGACCGGAGATTTCTGCGCATACGCACTAACGGCAGTAAACATCAACAAGGCTAAAAATGATTGTAACTTGAAAAGTAAATGCTTCATGTCTTTCATGCTTTTAATTTATAGAAATATTATTTTGCTGCAAATAAAAGAAAAGCATGCGACAACCTCCACATCCCGCACTACAATAAAAGTACATCCATCACTAAAAAACAAAATAGGAAGTACAATATTAGTACTTCCCCCATTAATATTTTACTGTAAAACAGTTATTTAAAATTTATAAGGAAATCAGTTAGACTTTCTTCCGGAAGCAGATTGAATTTCTTGCGCAACCGGTATCTTGCAGCATCAACCCCACGCGTGGAAATATTGAGCAACTTCGATATCTCCTTTGTCGGCATATTCAAGCGAAGCAATGCACAAAAGCGCAAATCTCCTGAAGTCAAATCTGTATATTGAAGTTTCAGATTACGGAAGAAGTTTTCGTGTATACGGTCAAAATTAGCCTGAAACATAGTCCAATTCTCTTTATCGGACACTATATTGCTATTAACTAAAGTGAGCAGCTTATCCAAGTTCTTACGGCCATACTGCCCCGACAACTTTTGCCGCTGTATCTCTTCTTTCAAGGAATTCAGAAATTCCTGATGGGCGATATTTGTCATTACCACACTGGACAACTCCTTGCTTTTAAAACGCAAATCGGCCTCAAGCTGCTCCTTTTCCAACTCAACAATCTTCTTCTCTTGCCGCTCGAGTTCTGCCTGATGGGCTACGCGCTGCCGTTCAATCACACGGTCTTTCTTTTTCTTCACGAAACGGTAGACCAGATATTGCAACAAAGCCAACAGACACAATCCTGCCAAGATATAACTTCCCACAGCCCAATAAGACAAGTACCACGGAGATAATATCTCAAAAGGAAGCTCTACCGATGCCAAAACCCTATCAGTATTATATATCTCAGCTTGGAAAATATAATTTCCATAAGGAAGACGGGCATACATTTTCTGCAAACTGCGTCCACTGGGCACCCATTGTTCGGAATAGCCATCCAACTTATATCTTACCTTATAAGTATAATCACTATAAACCGGATAACACAAGGTAAAACTCACTGTATTAAATTCGGACTCCACCCGGACTCCCGGCTGCGCCACCAATGTTTTCCGCTCACCACTGAATTCATCAATAGCCCGCATTCCCGAAATCCATAAAGAACGTTTGACTCGGGATTTATACAACGAAGAACTATCCGTCTCAATACGGGCAATGGCATTGTTCAGGCAAAGATAGGAATGATTATTTCTCTTGTCATAAGCCACGCTTCCACGCTCTTCCACTGCCAGACCGTCAAACAAAGAATATGGAATCCGGAGTTCTATATCGAAAGTATTTATCGCACATTTCACCAAATACACCGTTCTGTCCCCTACAAACCAATAACGATCTCCACTTGCACGACTCACAGTCTTGATTTCCCTCAATTCCGCCAATTGTTCATTCATCGTTTCATAAGGAACAATCGAGTCGGTCATATCTTCATAAGTATAAAAGTATTCTCCATTAGAAAAAACCACCCGACCATTGATTTTAAAAAGCGTGAAACTTCCACCCTCTACTTCTCCCAAACTCTCATACTTCCGCACATCCTTTACCAGCTTCATATCCGGATCAATCCGAAAGCGATACAAACCATTCCTTAAGTGTTTCGCCCAGATATTCCCCTGATGGTCCACTTCTATATGGCGAATCATGTGACTGAACCCACGTAAGGACCGAGTAAAATAATACTCTCCCGAAGCAGTTTCCGTATATAAATTCAAAAGCGCATAAGTCCCCTCCAATAAAAAAGACTGTTCCTTCAATTCAATCTTTTCCATACACATCCCTCCCTTTGCGTCAGCCACCTGCTTTGACTTCAATCCCGATATAAGGAAAGTACCCTTGTTGTGTCCGCAAAAAATCTGTTTTCCCCATTCATCGACGAACCACGCTTGTTCTTCCAAGCCCGGAACCAATTCAGCCTTTCCATCCTTAAGCCAATAAAGTCCTTGATTAGAAGCAATATAAGCTTCATTTTCCCTTACTAGAACATCATATACCATACCTATTTTACGAAACGGAGGTTCATAATAATAGATTAGAGAATTATTGTGTATATAGGCAATACCTTCATCCAAAGCTGTCCATATATTATTGTCATCATCACAATACAACTTCAAAACAGTATTGTTCTGTAGTTTATTATCCGTATTGACCTTCCAAATCAGCTTTCCTTTTTTATCCAACGCATATATGCCATCGGATATTGTGCCAACAACGTAGCAACTGTCTTTGGTCATCACCGCACGATTAATGGTATGCTTCCTGAATACATCATCACATTCGGTTTCCCATTTTTCCACCCTCCCATCTCGATAGAGAAAACCTCCCTGATTACGGGTAAGCATTAAAACCGCATCATCATAAGGAAGCCCGGCCAGGACATCGCTATTCCCAAATGCCTTTCTGGGAATAAGTTCTTCCATTTTCCTGCCAGAAAAGACACAAAGTCCACCATTTATTCTTTGAGAATAAAAAGTATTTCCAACCTGAAATAAGTTCAGAGGAAGACTCTTCATCCGAGTACCTTCCACCGAATTTCCATTATAAAAAAAGAGAGAACCAAACGATTGAAAAACAATTTCTCCTTGAACGCAAACAATGTTCCAGATTTCATCGTTATGAAAAGTAAAATCCTTCACCTCATCTTTTAGCGAATGATATTCAAGGGTATTATAAGGAGTACGGACAAAATAACCGAATTCTTCGTAAGAGCCTACATAAATTCTTCCATCTTTACTGATATATATAGCACGCACAATTCCTTTTGTCGGTAATTCATACAACCGCCAAGCACTTCCATCAAATTCCAGCAGTCCATTATTATTGCCAAAATACATCACCCCTCTTTCATCTTGTGCAATAGACCAATTCTGAATACCGGCATTATAATCCGACACCGAATAGCTCCTCACTATAGGAGAAAAAGGTATGGGTGAAGCTTGCAGCAAACTACTGAAAACCAAAGACAAGAGAAACGTTATTGCAATTCTCATGAGTACTGTTTATAGGTATTTACCAGCAAAGATAAAGCTTTTTGCGTTTTCGTAAAAACAAAATCGCAGATTATCCTCTTTTATAGAAAGATAACCCGCGACAACTGATAACTCACTTTATTAATTTTCAGCCGTTTTCTGTTTTCCCAAAGGAATAGAAACCCCCAAGTAAGCATTGACATTCTTCGTATTCTTGCCAAAGAACATATAGTCTGTTCCCGCAAAGAAAGGACCCAGTTTCAGTGCCAGACCGAAGGTTTTACCGGCTCCTTGAAGTACGGAATAGCTGGCAGCTACATTGAAAGCATTCGTCGGACGGATGCAGGCAGAGAAAGTCAACTCATTCAAAGTTTTCGGTTTGGCAAAACGACCGGTATACAAGGCACCCACTACCAGCCAATCATTCAATAAGGCATATTCAGCGCCAAGAACCATTGTAGAAGTCAATCCACGGGTACGGCTCTTCTCAGAAGCCTCCTCCGTCTTGAGCTTCAACATGTCATAGTTAAGAATCTCGCCGCTGTTCACAATATTCATGAACTCCTGCTGCGAGGCCGGGTCAAGAAGATCATAAGTCTGCTCTGCATTGGCTCGCGCTATACTGGTATTCGATTTAGACCATTTGATAAAGCCCAAATCAAGAACTGAAGCAGAAAGTGTCAATTTATCCAGTAACTTGTAAGATACTCCCAAATCAATAGCCCCACCATATCCGGCAAAACCAAAACTGCCAAAATCGATTTCATCGATATAATCACCATTCTCATTCTCGGGAAGTTCTAACAGCTTTGACGAGTTCTCCAAAGTTGCATCCACTTGAATGGAAGCTTTACTCGTCACTCCTGAAGAGCCGACAGAAGGAGTTTCCACATGAATCTGGTTGATGTTCAGCTTTAAGTTACCGATACCCAGCAGCATCTTCACCTTACCACCTACAGCCAGTCGGTCTGTGATATTCCTTGCAAAGCCAAGGCCGACTTCCGCATAGGAATTTATCTCAAGCTTCTGTCCATTAATGGTTTCGTTAATACCCAAATAGTCAGAAATATTGTCACCGAACTCCCGGCTGCTCATGTTATTCATAAACTGGAACATTGTTTTCTGTATGGCTGCACCGATATCATTACGCAACCCCACATTGACTGACCAGAAGTTCTTTCCTTTATACCACCCGGCAGACAGAATGTCGGTACTCAAATTCACATTCAAGTTATTGGTAGCATCCAGTCGGTTCATAAAGTCATTGCTCATGAAATAGTCGCTGTCATCACTGTTTTCAATAATGTCCATAATATCCCTATACCCCAGGGAACTGGAGTTGACGGTAGCATTCAACGAACCTATCACGGGAATATTCAGATAACCGCGTCCCGGCATCAAGGCCGGATTGAGCTGCATACGCTGGTTACTTCCTTCCATAAAGTAGGAAGTGCGCAGGAACTGGGCTTGTCCGGAAAGAGAGAAGCAAAGCAACAATACCACAGACAGCCATACTTTCAGAGAATTCAATTGTTTCATAACCTTGTCAATATTTTCATTATCACCTGCAAAAATATAAAACAAGTTAATACCCTACAAACAACTTAACCGGATAGTCGTGTATAAAAGGCTTATACAGAGACTATCCGGTATAAATTAAGGAGCAAATAAAAGAATCCTCTTAAGAGTGTCCTTATACTATTTCATCATAAACATGTTCATTTGCTCTCGTAGCGGTACTCAGAAAAACCGGGGCTGTCTCCTTTCTTTGTTGCAGAGACATTGACGTCACTGCCGGAGCACTCAACATTTCCTTATATTTTTCCGGAGCAGTGAGTATCTTTACAGCCTCTTTCAAATCATCATCATCTTTCAACTGCTGGATAATGCTTCCACGCTGGAAATAATAACGCTTGATGATTTCTACCGCAATCATGCTCTTGATGTCCTTGGAGAAATGGTCAAGGTCACGGTCCAGATTATGCGACAATTTTTTCTCCAGCGCTTCAAACTCTTTCGAAGCATCAGTCAGATAGCCCTCAAATTCGGCCATCTCCTTCAGGTTCTTCAGCATCTTCTCTGTCTGCTGGTCGTATTTGAAGTCCGCCTTTTTCACCATCGCCTTGAAGTCCGCGTAATCGGCATCTGTAATTTCAAACTTCTCTGCTGAAGGAATGGTAGGATGTTTCAAGCAATAGTCCGTAGCATAATTGAAAATAAGATTGTCATTGACAAGATAGAACAGAATGTTGGGCAGCTTCTCCTGCTTCACCGCAATGTCCGGAGTCACGCCTCCACCATCACGCACTTCACGTCCGGCAGCCGTATGGAACACGGTAGTAAGGCTGTCCGGAATACGTCCCACACTGCCGTCCTCATTCCGGTGCTTGTAGTCGATAGCCTGCACACAACGGCCGCTGGGAATATAATATTTGGAAGTCGTCAGCTTCATGGTACCACCGTATGGCAACGGACGGGTGGTCTGCACCAATCCCTTACCGAAAGTACGGTTACCGATAATGACCGCACGGTCAAGGTCCTGCAAAGAGCCTGCAAGGATTTCTGACGAAGAAGCCGTTCCGCCATTGACCAGAACAGCCAAAGGAATTTCCAAATCCAACGGTTCACGCAACGTCTTGTAGGTATTGCTGGCTTGCTTAATCTTACCCTTTGTCGTCACAAGTGTTTTTCCGCGAGGCAGAAAGAAATTGGCTATCTCTATGGACTCATCCAGCAAGCCGCCTCCATTATTCCGCAGGTCAATCACCAACGAAGTCATCCCCCGCTTCTTCAAGTCCAGAAAAGCCTGCTTGAACTCCTTGGAAGGATTCCCCGAGAAGGTGCTGAGATTGATATAACCTATATTATTATCCAGCTCCGTATATTAAGGTATGAACGGCAATTGGATGGAACGGCGCACAATGTCGAAATCCAACGGTGTCTCTGTACCGGGACGCTGCACTTTCAGCTTGAAGCTGGTACCCACTTGTCCGCGGAGCATCTCGCTGACTTCCTGGTTATTCTTTCCGGCAAGGTCTTTTCCGTCAATCTCCATCAAAATATCTCCGGCTTTCAGGCCTACATCGGCAGCGGGCATATTCTCATATGGCTCAGATATCATGGAACGTTTCAGTTTCGGGTTCCAAGTAATCACAGAACCTATACCACCATAGGAATTCTTCAGCATCTGCTCCAGTTCGCTTTGGTCATCTTCCGGATAATACTCCGTGTAGGGGTCCAGCGAGTAGAGCATGGCATCAATACCTTCACGGATAGTCTTGTTCGGATCAATCGTATCCACGTAAAACATATCCAACTCTTTCACAATGGAATTGAATATATCCAGATTCTTTGCTATTTGGAAACTACGGCTATCACCACTCTTAAACCCCCAAAAACAAACGGCTCCCGCTACAATCAGCAAGGCAACCATCCAGCGTATCTTTAAAATTCTTCTCATAATATGTCTATGTGATAATATGCTAATTAATTAATAAAATTTCTTCCTTAATTTTTTCCCATTGTGCTACCTGAAGCTCCGTACCCACCACTTGTATCACATCTTTGGAGAGAAGGGAGCCTATCTTGCCACATTTCTCCAGCGAGTAACCACACGTCAGTCCATACAAGAAACCCGCCGCAAAATAGTCACCCGCTCCTGTAGTGTCCACCACTTTCTCTACCGGAGCCGCTTGTACCTGCACCATCTCTGTACCTTTACGAATCAGAGAACCACGGGCACCCACCTTTACAATGGCTATGCTACACATTTTGGCAATGATGTCCAATGCTTCCTCCGGTTCCTTACCTGTAAAGGCCTTTACCTCTTCTTCATTGGCAAAAACAATATCCACATATTTGTTAACCAACAGAGAGAAAAATTCAAGGTCTCCTTCTACTATATTGTAGCTCGCCATGTCCAAACATACTTGTAAACCGGCCTCTTTAGCCAGCTCAATGGCACGGAGAATCATATCATGGTCTTGCACCAGATACCCCTCTATAAACAAATAAGCATATCCTTTGAACATATCCAGCGAAAGATCTTCCGCCTTCAATGTAGAAGCCGCCCCCAAATAAGTGCCGAAAGTACGCTCTCCATCAGGAGAAATGAAAGTAGAGGCTACACCGGACGGAAGGGTAGTGGAAAGCAATAAATCCGCCTCTGTCCCATGCTCCAGCAGACTATCCCGGAAAAAGTTACCATAAAAGTCATTGCTTACTTTTCCGATGAATCCCGTACCCGCACCAAGGCATGCCATTGCCCGAATTGCGTTTCCGGCAGAACCTCCGTTAGCCAGATGCGTCTCCATCCGGCTGAAATACTCACTAATTTTCAAGAACTTATCTTCATCAATCAGAGTCATACTTCCTTTCGGGAGCTGCATCTCCGTCAAAATATTATCATCCTCAATGATTGCCAGTGCATCAACCAAAGCATTGCCCAACCCAATTATTTTATCCATCTTCGATATTTTTTTTGCAAAGATATTGCATATTTCAAAATATCCTATTACTTTTGCAGCGCATTTGAGAAAAAACAACATTCTTCCTTAGCTCAGTCGGTTAGAGCATCTGACTGTTAATCAGAGGGTCCTTG
>ENA-ORLI01000049-ORLI01000049.1-human-gut-metagenome-genome-assembly--contig:-NODE-49-length-29525-cov-6.57136_pt1 | contig 29525 bp, 20 predicted proteins | sample MGYA00243015_ERZ508825 | MGnify/ENA primary metagenome ERZ508825 (study PRJEB26277, sample SAMN04329804) | human gut metagenome | biome: human-associated habitat | host: Homo sapiens | place: USA... | reverse complement strand
ACCCTCTTTTGCTTCTGTTTCAGCTGCAAAAGTAATAGAGCAGTAGATAAAAGCTGTCATGTTGTTAAAAGATGAAGCTGCCAAACAAAACTGGACAGTATTGGGCATTGGGCTTGGTACACCCGGAATTGTAGATGAGACGAACCGTATCGTATTGGGAGGTGCAGAAAATATTATCGGTTGGGAAAACATAGATGTGGCTTCTCTTTTGGAAGAACAGATGAAACTACCGGTAGTCGTTGGAAATGACGCCAACCTGATGGGGTTGGGGGAAGCGAAATATGGTGCAGGGAGGGGGTGTACCCACGTGGTGTTTCTGACAGTGGGAACCGGCATCGGTGGAGCCGTCATCATTGATGGCAAATTATTCAACGGCTATGCCAATCGGGGTACGGAGCTGGGACACGTGCCATTGATTGCTAACGGTGAACGTTGTGCCTGCGGAGCGATCGGCTGCCTGGAGCATTATGCCTCGACTTCTGCTTTGGTAAGGCATTTCAGCACGTTGGCTAAAGAGCGGAATCTGAGTTTTGATATGGAAATAAACGGAGAACTAATAGTCCGCCTGTATCATGAAAATTTTCCGATGGCTGTTGAATGCATGAGTGAACACTTTTACTATTTGGGAAGAGGAATTGCCGGATTTGTCAATATATTCAGCCCTCAACGGATTGTATTGGGAGGAGGGGTTACAGAATCCGGTATTTTCTATTTAGAGAAAATAAGGGAAGTGGTTCGAGAGCATGTTATAGCCGATTGTGCCTTAAATACAGAAATTGTAGCCGCATCATTGGGTAATAAAGCCGGATTTATCGGAGCGGCATCATTAATCTTAAAATGAACGATATATCATGAAAAGTAACAAGAAATGGAGTATGCTGACATTAATCATGATGTTTTGGTTTACTATTTCATTCATTACGAATATTCTCGGGCCGTTAATCCCCGACATTATCCATAACTTTGAACTGAAGGATCTGGCAATGGCAGGGTTTATTCCGACCTCTTTTTTCTTGGCCTATGCCATCATGTCGATACCGGCAGGTATATTAATAGATAAATATGGAGAAAAGCCGGTGCTATTTACCGGCTTCCTAATGCCATTTATAGGTACTACCTTGTTTGCATGTTTCCCTTTTTACCTGATACTGCTTCTGTCTTCTTTCATCATTGGTTTGGGAATGGCCATGTTGCAAACTGTAATCAACCCTTTGCAACGTGTTGTCGGCGGAGAGGAGAATTATGCGTTTATAGCAGAGTTGGCACAGTTTGTATTCGGAGTAGCCTCTTTTATCAGTCCCTTGGTTTACACTTGGCTGATACATGCACTGGAACCGGAAGTTTATCAGCAGGGACAGAACTTTTTGCTGGATATTCTGGCAAAAGTTACTCCGGTTACTCTTCCCTGGGTTTCTCTGTATTGGGTATTTACAGCACTGTTGTTGGCTATGCTGCTCGTTGTGTCATTCGTTCATTTTCCGCGCATTGAATTGAAAGATGATGAACGCAGTGGTTCCTCCTCTTCCTATAAAAAATTGTTCCGTCAAAAATACGTATGGCTTTTCTTTTTGGGAATCTTCTGTTATGTCAGTACAGAACAGGGTGTCTCTATTTTTATGAGTACCTTCTTGGAACAGTATCATGGCATTGATCCAAGAACTGTCGGTGCACAAAGTATCAGTTATTTCTGGGGTTCGATGACCGTCGGTTGCCTATTTGGTATGTTCTTGCTGAAGCTGATAGACAGTAAACGTCTCCTACAAATATCAGGACTGCTTTCCATGAGTTTACTCTTGATCGCATTGTTCGGTTCTGCAAAAGTTGCGGTATGTGCATTTCCGGCAATCGGTTTCTGCATTTCAATGATGTACTCCATCGTATTCTCACTGGCTCTGAACACAGTAGCCCAGAATCACGGTTCTTTTGCCGGTATTCTTTGCTCCGGAATTGTGGGAGGCGCAGGAGGTCCGCTGTTTGTCAGTCTGCTATCCGATACCACTTCATTACGCATAGGAATGCTCCTTATCTTGGTTTTCATGGGATATATTACGTTTATCGGTTTTTGGGCACATCCACTGGTCAACAATAAGACAGTCAGCCTGAAAGAACTGGTTGGTTTCAAAAACAAAAATAAAATACTGAAATGAGAAAGATATTATTAGGCTTACCCGCCTTTTGCCTATTGATGGCATGTGGCAGTTCCGAGCAATCTGCTGTCATAACAGTTTCCGACGAGACATTGATGCACGAAGTTCGTGCAACTCCCTCTCCTGCGAATGGTGCTTGCGTTAAGATGAATCCGCCGCGCTTTATGTGGCCGGATAAATTCCCGCATTTAGGTCCGGTATTGGATGGAGTTCCGGGACAAGTGGATGAAAAACCGAAAGTAGTCTATCGGATTCGTATTTCTCAGGACAAGAACTTTCAAAAGGAAGTGTTGATTGGGGAACGCGCCTGGGCTTTTTTCAATCCTTTCCAGTGCCTGGCTCAGGGAAAATGGTACTGGCAATATGCTTACGTCACTCCTGGAGGTAAAGAAGAATGGTCACCGGTTTATCAATTCCATATAGGTAAAGATACACCGGAATTTAATCCGCCCACATTGGAGAAAGTCTTGGCAAAATATACGTCTCACCACCCACGCGTATTATTGGATGCGGATGATTGGGAGGAAATTATAACGAAGAATAAAAATAATCCGGAAGCTCAGGCCTATATGGACAAAGCTTCCCGGTGCATTTCTCATCCGTTGAAGCATCTTCAGGAAGAGATAGATACAACAAATGTAGTTACATTAACCAATGTAGTACAGCGTGAGTCAGCCCTTATCCGCGAGAGCCGTAAGATTGTGGATAGAGAAGAAGCCAATGTGGAAGCATTGGTACGCGCCTATCTGCTGACGAAAGACAAGAAGTATTATCGTGAAGGCATCAACCGGTTGAGTGAAATCCTTTCCTGGCAAACAAGCAAATACTTTGCAGGTGACTTCAATCTATCCACTTTGCTCTCTATGAGCACATCGGCGTACGACGGGTTCTACAACCTGTTGTCTCCGTCAGAAAAACAGTTATTATTAGATAATATCCGGAATATCGGGAATAAATTCTATAATGAATACGTTAATCATCTGGAGAACCGTATTGCAGACAATCATGTATGGCAAATGACTTTCCGCATTCTTACAATGGCGGCCTTTGCCACAGTTGGTGAGATTCCGGAAGCATCCGTGTGGGCAGATTATTGCTATAATGAATGGATCTCCCGTCTTCCGGGACTGAATAAGGATGGTGCTTGGCATAATGGAGATTCATATTTTCATGTAAATATACGCACACTGATAGAGGTACCGGCCTTTTTCTCCCGTATATCCGGTTTCAATTTCTTTGCCGATCCGTGGTATAACAACAATGCTTTATATGTCATTTACCAGCAACCTCCCTTTTCCAAATCCGGAGGACATGGCAATTCGCATGAGGGACAGCGCACTCCGAATGGAGGTCGCGTAGGATATGCAGATGCGCTGGCACGCGAATGTAACAATCCGTGGGCGGCAGCTTATGTACACGAAATTATGCAGGAAGACCCTGATATTCTGTCGAAAGCTTTTGAAGCCAATCCGGCGGACTTGACCTGGTATCGTTGTACGACAAAAAAGGAGAGGCCTGCTTATAGTAGCAAGCTGTTGGAGCTGCCTCAGTCCAAAGTTTTCAGCCAGACAGGCACTGCACTGATGAACACAGACATAGGACATCACACCAACAATGCCATGCTCTCTTTCCGTAGCAGCCCCTATGGTGCCACTTCCCATGCTTTAGCTAATCAAAACGCCTTCAATACTTTCTTTGGTGGAAAGGCAATTTTCTATAGCAGTGGACATCGTACCGGCTTTACAGATGACCATTGCATGTATGCTTATCGGAATACTCGCGCCCATAATTCCATATTGGTGAATGGTATGGGACAAAAGATTGGAACGGAAGGTTATGGATGGATTCCTCGCTATTATGAAGGAGAAGAAATCTCCTACGTTGTAGGTGATGCTTCTAACGCTTATGGAAAAGTGGTTTCTCCGTTGTGGCTGGAACGTGGGCGCTTGTCTGGTACTCAGTATACACCGGAGAAAGGTTGGGATGAGAATAAACTGGATTTTTTTCGAAGACATATTGTTCAGCTGGGACGTTCGGGTTTGTTCGTTGTTTATGACGAACTGGTTGGTAAAGAACCGGTAGAATGGAATTATCTGCTGCATACGGTAGAACTGCCCATGGAAGTCGCTGAAGAGAAAGACGGATTGCGCATCTTAGGAAAGAACAAGGCAGACGGAGTATCTATAGCTCATCTGTTCTCCTCACAGAAAATGACTTATGCGCAAACAGACACCTTTTTTGTGGCTGCTGTTGATTGGAAAAAACGACTTGGCAAAACTCTCTCCAATCATTATCATTTTACAGCAACGACAGCTTCTTGCAGCAAAATCTGTTTTCTCAATGTGATTGATGTACATGGAAACAACCGTGCCGATGCTGTAATTAATCGTGAAAGGAACCGCATAACAGTAGAAGAATGGGTTATCGAATGTAATCTGGAAGGTGAAGGTAATGCGTTCTTGTATATAGAGAATAAACAGAACGGTGTTTCGCTGGACTTCAATTATGACTCAAACAAAGGTGCTACGACCATCATAGATCGGGTAGACGGAAAGAAAGTAGAAAAAAGGCTGGTTGATGCCTTACCGGAACTTGAAATATGATATCACTTTAAAACAAAATTGAATTATTGAAATAATATGGTAAAAGAAAATTCAATGAAGTATTTGGCTTGTTTTTCGTTGTTATGCTCTTCTATGGCTTCTGCCATCGAACGTCCTAACATCATCTACATCTTCACCGATCAGCAAACGGCCAGCGCCATGAGCTGTGCCGGAAATCCGGATCTGCACACTCCCAACCTTGACCGTTTGGCAGCGGCCGGTATACTATTTAATAACGCTTATTGTACAGCTCCACTCAGTGGCCCCTCACGTGGAGCTATGTTTACAGGGTACTATCCGGATGCAGTAGGGCTGTCTGTCAACGGATCACCGATGCCCGACTCTCTTAAGGCACAAACACTGGGCACTTTAATAAAGAATGCCGGTTATGATTGTGCCTATGGCGGTAAATGGCATCTTCCTTTACTCGAAGTTCCAGACAAAGAATATGGCTTCGACAATATATATAAACATAGTGATGATGGGCTGGCAGAAGCTTGTGCCGAATATCTCTCGCGCAAACATAAAAAGCCGTTTTTTTTGGTGGCTTCCTATGACAACCCACATAATATCTGCGAATATGCACGTCGTCAGAACTTCCCTTATGGAAATATTGATATACCTGATATACGGGATTGTCCGGGATTGCCTGCCAATTTTGCCAAAAACCCGTATGATGCTGACGTCATTGAAAGTGAAAGAATCAATAACTACAATGTATATCCAACCGCTGGTTTTACCCCCGAAGACTGGCGTATGTACCGATATACTTATTATCGCTTGGTAGAAAAAGTAGATAGAGAAATAGGAAAGATTATTGATGCCATCGATCGGAATAATCTTTGGGAAAATACAGTGGTAATCTTTTCCAGCGATCACGGCGATGGTATAGGTGCCCATCGTTGGAACCAGAAGTCTGCTTTATATGAGGAGATTATCAATATCCCTCTTATTGTAACGCTGCCAGGCAAGAAGAATGCAGGCAAAGTGTTACCCCAGCTTATTAGTAACGGTGTAGATTTCTTTGCCTCCGTGTGTGACTGGGCAGGTGCCAAAATGCCGAAGGGAGCAGCAGGAAAGTCTTTCCGGAAAATTGCAGAGGAAGGAAATCCGCAAGCTTTACATCAAGAATATATCATCACCGAAACACGGTTTGACGGTAGCAAGACGAGGGGCTGGGTAGTACGTAGCGAACGTTATAAATATGTGCTTTACGATAAAGGAAGATATCGCGAACAGCTGTTTGATATGCAAAATGACAGAGGGGAAATGAGAAACCTGATAATGGAAAACTCATATGGCCAGAAACTGCAAGAATTACGCGATATTCTTGAGAAATGGATGAGCATCTATAACGTACGTCCAAGTCGCCCGAAACTGCATGATGTCCCTGGGAAAACACTTAAAAATGTTCATAAGTAACGTTTGTCTGATGGCTTAATCACAAGGAGGAGTCGAAATGACCAATCAGTTTTATGCCTAGCTGGCATTGTTTAGGTCTCGTGTTTCTCATTCTGATATGAAGCTTGATTAAGAGATCTTTTCAGTGAAAGGTACCGGGCCCTATCAATCTCAACTTGGCAAATGTAACCCTTCGCTTGGCCATGCTGAAGTTTACAATTATGCTTCAAGTTTTAGAATTGAATATCATCGCTTGTATTGAATAGGTGTTAAGTAACTTCTGTTTATAGAATTTTCAAAGCCACCAGGCTCGAAGGCCGTTTCGGTACACAAAAACAGTATTACTCACTATCGAAAATTAAAGTACGGAACAGGAAAACAGAAATCCTATAGAGGAAGTTGTTAGGCTTCTTCCAAACGGATAAGATTTTAGCTCAGAGAGAGAAAATACAATAAAATGGCATATGAGATGGTAGGAGCAAATCATCTGCATATGCCATCTTACTTTTTTATGACATTTACTGAATATCCCTAATTAAGGGGCTATCTATTTTCGAATAGCCCCTTAATTAGGGATATTATTATAGTAAAATCCTTTTATTCTGAAACTTCATTAAGTTCACTGCTCTTTTTGCCTTTTATCAGTATGTAAGCGATAGGAGATGCAACGAACAGAGAAGACATTGTACCGAATACAACACCCAGAATCATGGCGAATGCGAAGCTGCGGATAGAGTCACCACCGAGGATGAAGATACACAGCAATACAATCAAGGTACTCAGTGAAGTATTGATGGTGCGTGCCAAAGTTGTATTCAATGAGTCATTGAACAACTGGAACTTGTCACGCTTCGGATAGAGACCGAAGAATTCACGTACACGGTCGAAGATTACCACCTTGTCATTGATAGAGTAACCGATAGCTGTCAGGATGGCACCGATAAAGGTCTGGTCGATTTCTAGAGAGAACGGCATCCAGCCCCAACAGATGGAGTAGGCACCCAGGATGATGATGGTATCACAAGCCAATGCGGCTACTGAACCGATACTGTATGCAATATTGCGGAAACGGATCAGGATATAGATACCGATGGCAATCAATGCAAGTACAACAGACCAGATGGCTGAAACCTTGATGTCGTCTGCGATACTCGGACCTACCTTCTGGGAACTGATGATACTTCCGCCCGTATGGTTTTCGCGGTCGATGAAGGTTTCCAAAGTGATGTTCTGAGTCAATACCGGCTTCAGAGTCTCATACAGATATGCTTCGATTTCAGAGTCGATGTTGTTACCTTCTTCTTCAATGCGGTAGTTCGTGCTGATACGTACAGTCTTGCCGTCTGTACCGATAGCGATAACGCTGACATTGGCATCGCCGAACTTGCTGGAGATAAGTTCACGAATCTGTTCCGGTTCCACTTTGTTCTCAAACTGTACCTTGAAGTTACGTCCACCGGTGAAGTCGATGCTCTGGCTCAGTCCACGGGTAGCGAGGAAAGCGATACATAGAACTACGGCAGATCCGGTGATTGTCAACAACAGCTTATTTCTGCCCATGAATTCGAAGTGTACGTTCGACATCAGGTTCTTGGAAATCTTGGAAGAGAATGTCAGGTTCAGCAATTTGTCTTTGCCCATGAAATAATCATAGAACAGACGTGTCATGAACACGGCAGTAAAGAACGAAATCAAGATACCGATAATCAGTGTAGTGGCAAAACCGCGGATAGGACCTGTACCGAAGTTGAACAGGATGATACCGGTGATGATAGACGTCAAGTTGGAGTCGAAGATAGCAGAGAAGGCGTTGGAGTAACCGTCAGCCAATGCTTTCTTCACACCCTTGCCTGCACGGAGTTCTTCTTTGGTACGCTCGTAAATCAATACGTTGGCATCCACAGCCATACCCAGCGCCAACACCATACCGGCAATACCGGACATCGTCAATGCTGCCTGGAAAGAAGAAAGGATACCCAACGTGAAGAACAAGTTCAGCACCAGAGCGCCGTTGGCAACCATACCCGGAATGAATCCGTACATAGAGCACATGTAAACCATCAGCAGAATCAATGCTACGATGAATGACATGATACCGGCATTGATGGAAGCTTGTCCCAGTGAAGGACCTACGATATCTTCTTGTACGATGTGCGCAGGAGCTGGCATCTTACCTGATCTTAACACGTTTGCCAAGTCTTTTGCTTGTTCCGGAGTAAAGTGACCGGTAATTTGTGAGTTACCGCCAGTGATTTCATTGTTTACGTTCGGTGCGGAATAAACATAACCATCCAACACGATAGCGATGCTCTTGCCGATATTCTGTTTGGTGAGCTGAGCCCAGCGACGTGCACCGTCAGTGTTCATAGACATACTTACGGCAGGTTTACCGTAATGGTCGTATTCGTCTTTGGCGCTAACCACTACATCACCTTCCAGAGGCGCCTTGCCGTTACGTTCTGTGGAACGGATGGCATAAAGTTCGAAAGTCTGAGCCTTCGGATCGTATTCATAAGGAGACACGCCCCATTTCAAACGCAGGTCTTTCGGCATTTCGGCCTGAATTTCCGGCATAGAAAGGTATTTGTTGATTTCAGCAGTATCCTTATAGTTGGCATAAGCAACAACCGGACCTTGTCCACTGGGGTTGACTTGCAGTACTGCGAGCAGTGGGTGTTCTTTCTTTATTTGGGCAAAGTCGGCAGTTTGTGCCTTGTTCTCACCCTTTAAAGCGGCAGCAAGACTGTCGGCTGTGCTGGTAGCTTGGGCTACGGCAGGAGCTTCGGTAGCTGCGCTGTCTGCCTCTTCTGCCGGAGTTTCGCTTGCAACGATGGCACGCAACTTGGTGTCGGCAGCTTGCAGATAAGGAGTAACGTCTTTGGCTGTGTATGTTTCCCAGAATTCCAGATTGGCAGAACCTTGTAATAATTTTCTTACACGTTCGGGCTCTTTGATACCCGGAAGTTCCACCATGATACGCCCCATCTTGTCTTCCAGGCTTTGGATATTAGGCTGAACTACACCGAAACGGTCGATACGGGTACGGAGTACATTATAGGAATTCTCAACGGCTGCCTTTACCTCTTCGCGCAATACTTTCTCGACTTCTGCGTCGGTAGACTTCTGAGTCACTTTGTCTTTTAATTGCTGGGTTGCGAACAGTTGTGACAGCGGAGCACCCGGAGCAAGCTTGTGATACTCTCTGATGAATAGGGTGATTACGTCATCCTGGCTTGTGGTAGCTTGTTTGGCGGCAGTGGCCAATGCTTGGTTGAATGCTTCGTCAGTCTTGTTGTCAGCCAATACTTTGATGACATCGGGTACGGAAACTTCAAGGATGACGTTCATACCGCCCTTCAAGTCCAAACCTAAACTGATTTCCATCTCACGACATTGTTTCAGCGTCCAATTGCCAAAATACACTTTCTCATTAGCCAGAGAATCGAGGTAGTCCTGCTCTACTTTCACATCGCCTTTTGCAAACTCTTTGGCCTTACTTGTGTAATGGCGAGTTACAAAAGAGAAGGAGAGATAGAACACACACACCAGTGTGAGCAATATCGCAAAAACCCTTACAAATCCTTTGTTTTGCATGTTACTTTTAGTTTATTATGATTACTTTTTAATTAAATTCTGTTGCATACAAGGCTGCAAATATAGCTTTTTTTTCACAAATCTTACTTCATACCGCGATTTTTTAACATCGGGTCTAATTGAGGCTCAGTTCCTCTGAAGTTTTTATAGAGAGTCATCGGGTCTTCGCTGTCTCCTTTTTCCAGAACATTCTGGCGGAAGAGGTCGGCTGTCTGCTTGTCGAAGATACCGTGTTCCTTGAAAGCTTCGAAGGCATCGTTGTCCAGAACATTGGCCCAGAGATAGCTGTAGTAGCCTGCAGCATAACCGCCGATGATGTGGTTGAAGTATGTGGTACGGTAGCGGGGAGCTATTTCCGGAATCAGCCCCAGTTGGTCCATCGCTTCTTTTTCGTATGCAACGACATCAAGACCTTCGGTATCAGTCAGGTTATGCAGGTTCATGTCGAGGATGGCGGCGGCCAGCAACTCGGTAGTCATGAAACCCTGGTTGAACGTTTTCTGGTTCAGTATCTTTTCAATCAGGCTGTCGGGAATGACCTCGCCGGTCTTGTAATGCTTGGCATACATTTTCAACACTTCGGGTTCGGTAGCCCAATGCTCGTTGATTTGAGAGGGGAGTTCCACGAAGTCGCGCACGACATTGGTGCCTGAAGTACCTTTATACTGGCATTGGGTCAATAATCCGTGCAGGGCATGGCCGAATTCATGGAACAAAGTTTCCACTTCGTCGATGGTCAGCAGGGAAGGAGTGTCGCCTACGGGCTTGGTGAAGCTGCATACGTTGCATACCAATGGACGTATGCTGCCTTGTTGTTCGCGGTAATTGCTCATCCAGGCACCACCGCTTTTGCCGGGACGGGGGAAGTAATCTACATAGAAGATTCCTACTTGTGAGCCGTCTGCGGCTTTCACTTCAAACACTTCTACATCGGGATGATAGACGGGGATACCTTCGAGCTTTGTCAGCGTGATGCCATAGAGCTTATTGGCAACGGCAAAGGCGCCTTCACGTACGTTTTCCAGTTTGAAGTAGGGCTTAATCTCTTCTTCTTCGAGGTTATATTTCTCTTTACGGAGTTTTTCGGTGTAGTACCACCAATCCCATGCTTCCAGTTTCTCTCCTTTGCCTTCCTTGTCCATCAGCTTTTGCAGTTCGGCTGCTTCGGCTTTTGCTTTGGGGAGTGCATAACTCCACAAGTTGTTGAGGAAGTCCATCACGGCGGTGGAATTCTTTGCCATTGTATTGTCCAATACAAAGTTGGAGTAACAGTCGAAACCCAGCAGTTGCGCCTTTTCAAGTCTCAGGCGTACGATGTCGGTAATGATTTTCTTGTTGTCGTTCTTGTCATTGTTATTGCCGCGGTTGATGTAGGCCTTGTACATCTGTTCGCGTAGCGGCCGGTTAGCAGAGTATTGAAGGAAAGGCAGGCGGCTTGCATTATGGAGGGTAAACAGCCATTTGCCTTCCTGTCCGGTGGCACGGGCTTCAGCCATGGCGCTTTCGCGGAACCATTGGGGAAGTCCGGCGAGGTCTTCCTCTTTTCCTACATAAAGCTTGAAGTCGTTGTTTTCGTTCAGGATGTTGTTGCTGAACGTGATTCCGAGTGTGGAAAGCTGCTTGTTGATCTCACGCAGACGGGCTTGTTTGTCGGCCGGAAGATTGGCGCCGGAACGGATAAATTTCTTATGGGTTTTTTCCAGCAGCCTTTGTTGTTCGCGGGTCAGGCCGAGAGCATCTTTCTGGCTGTAGACAGCATCCACTTTCTTGAAAAGCTCCTGGTTGAGGGAGATGTTGTCTTCGTGTTCGGCCAATGTCGGAGCCAGTTTCATGGAAAGGGCTGTCAGTTCATCGGTAGTTTCGGCCTCCGTCAGGTTGAAAAATACACCGCCTACACGGTCCAGGGTGGGAGAGCTGTTGTCGAGGGCAACAATGACATTTTCGAAAGTAGGGGCTTCCGTATTGTCAATGATGGCTTGGATATTGGCGTTCTGCTCTTCTATACCTTTCTGGAATGCGGGTTCATAGTGCTCCAACTTGATTTTATCGAATGGAGGCACGCCATTGGGTGTTTGAAACTCAGTAAGGAACGGATTGCTTTCCGTCTGGGTGGCACAGGAGTACATCATACAACTTGCTGCTAAAATTAGAATACATTTTTTGAACATTGTTTTCTAAGTATTAAATGTTTAAGTATTAATTTTCAATATCTCTTAGTGATATAGCACCATATCGGATAGTGGTCTGACTCTTTGATGGAGCGGTCTACTGTACAATTGTAGGCTCTCAGGTTCTTGCTTGTCAGTATGTTGTCTATCCGGAAATAGAATCTGTTCTGGTTGTAGGAGATGCCCAGCCCCCGTCCTGATTGGGTGAATGCGTCGTCCAAATCCTGGGCGATGGTGCGGTGGGTATAGGAGATGGGGGTATCGTTGAAATCGCCGCATACAATAATGTAAGGATGCGGTGAAGCGGTTATTTCATGTGCAATAGTGTCAGCCTGCGGGGCACGGATGGCCGATGCTTCTGCCAGCTTGCGTATGAGCAGGCGTGCGCCGCTTTTCACTTTTTCCTTTTCGGGAGATTTCAGCATGTCTTCGTACACGACTTTATCGGCTTTGGTCAGCTTGTTGGACTCCAGATGATTGTTGATGAGGGTAACCGTGTCTTCCCCAATCTTGATTTCATAGAGTACCGAACCGTTGTATTCGCTGGGATAATCCAATATGCGTGACGAGAGAATCGGAAATTTAGAGTAACATGCTATCTTGTTGGTATGTCCCTTTCCGCTACCCACTGTGTTGATGCGGTGGTATGGATATGCCTTGAGTTCCCGCTCTACGTCTTTTTGCGAAAGATGCTTTGAGGATTGTACTGTGGAATATTCCTGCAGACAGAGGATATCGGCGCCACTTTCCTTCAAATAGGTCAATATCGGGTTTTTGCCATCTTGTTTGGCGGCACCGTCAAATCCCATAATGTTGTTGGAGAGCAGTTTGTGACTTTTTTCGGGTAAGTGGTCTGTATGGAAGTTGATGGGCTGATTGGTGCGTATCTGAGAATAGCAGAGCAACATCCCTATTAGGGGCAGCAAAGCCGACCTATAGCGCTGGATGACCAGCCAAAAAATGAGGAAGCCGGCATTTATCATCAGGAACACGGGAAATGTCAGCCCCAGGCACGATTGCACCGGATGTGTGACCGGCTGGATGTGCGGACTATAGGCGGTGAACAGTAATAGGCCCGTAAATAAGGCATTGACCGCTAAAATCAGGAGAGCGACAAAATTACCGAGATGCTTCATTATAATAGTTGAAAATTGAAAGGTGAAAACTGAAAATAAGAGTGGCGGTTATATTCTCATTTTTCATTTTCCGTTTTCCATTTTCCATTGGTTTAACGTTTACTCGCGTCGAACAAGCTTTTCTTTTCCTCTGTAGTAAGGCTTTCGTATCCCGATTTCTTTAATTTGTCGAGAATGCGGTCTATCTCGTCGGATTGGGCTTTTTTCCGTGCGTTGTAATCATAATCTTTTTGTTTGCCAGTACCGTAGTGTACTTTCATTTTCGGCTTTCTGGGTTTGAAGCTGACGATGGAATCTATGGCAGCCAGACTTTTGTTTTTCCATGAGGTCATGTCACTACCTTTGCTGTGGGTGATGCGTATGATGTAATCTAAGGTTCCCAGACATTTGTTTATCCATGAGGTCAGGTCACTACCTTTGCTGAGGCTGGCGGCAAACCATACCCCTGCCAGCGCACCTCCTAAATGTGCGATGTGTCCACCGGCATTGCTGGAGGTGATGAACAGTAAATCGGTGCCTATAACGATGAGTGCCAGGTATTTCAGCCGGATGGTTCCGAACAGCAGTAGCCGTATCGGATAGTTGGGCTCGCGATAGGCGGTGGCGGCTACAATGGCAAGTACAGAGGCAGAAGCGCCCAGCATGAAAGAATAGTCTGTCATGGGACGGAAATACGGGAAAATGTTATAGGCGGCCATATAGAGCAGACCGCCGCAAATTCCTCCCAGAATGTATACACCCCGGAGATGCTTTGCAGAGAAGAAACTCAGGAACAGTGCACCGAACCAGTAAAGCCACAGCATATTGAAAAGAATGTGCATGAATCCTGCATGCATGAACATATATGTCAGTAGTGACCATGGTTGCAGGATGAAGCGTAGGACTGATGCCGGCAGTTCCAGCCATTCGAATACGCCTGCTATGCTCCGGTTGAACAACTGGAACATGACTTCGGTTAGCGTAGTAAGTATGAATACCGCTACATTGATGTAAATCAGTTGGATATAAATGTTCCCCCTACGGAAGGTTTCTTTCAAATCAGTTATAATAGTAGCCATTTCCTCTGTTCTTTTTTCTCCAGTACATAATTAGGATAAAGCCGAATACCATACCACCCAGATGTGCGAAGTGAGCCACATTGTCTCCTGCACTGTTTGCAAATCCGGCATAAAGTTCAATCAAGGCATATCCGATAACAAAATATTTGGCCTTGATGGGAACCGGTAACGGGAAGATGAACATTTGCTGGTTGGGGAACAACATGCCGAATGCCAGCAGAATGGCGTATACTGCTCCCGAAGCTCCCACGGTAGTCATCATATTGAGATATTCCTCCATCGGGATGATGGCCATGCCAGTATTTACGCTGTCATAGGCGGAAAGTACTGTCTCATAATGAATATACTGTACCACCTCCTGGATAATTCCGGCTCCTATACCGCACACCAGATAGTAGAACAGAAATCGTTTTGGCCCCCATACCTGCTCTAAAATACGTCCGAACATCCATACAGCAAACATGTTGAAAAATATGTGCGCGAATCCGGCGTGCATGAACATATATGTTATCAATTGTGCTGCATTGAAATCTTCGGCAAGGAAAAAATGCAATCCCAGATATTGGGCGAGGTCGATGCCGTAGCTTTGGGCGACAATGGTGCCCAAAAACATCAGCACATTAATGATTAAAAGGTTTTTGGTTACAGTAGGTATAGTATTCATAATCTGTTGTTTCAATTCATTTTACAGTTCAAAAACAGTTGTCTGTTTTTGCTTTCTCCGGCAAAAATACGAATAAATTCTGTTCTATAACAGAAAAAGCAGATTCTATTCCTTCTTTTTCGCTGTTTTCCAATATTTTTTTAATGTTTTTATTTGATATTCAGAAATATTGCTCTATTTTTGTGGAGGTTTGTGATGAAAAGTAAAAATATCTTTTGTGTAACATATTAATTAATTTTAAGCATTATGAATAAGGCGGAACTTATTAGCGCTATGGCAGCGGAGTCTGGTTTGTCAAAGACTGATTCAAAGAAAGCATTGGATGCATTTATCGCATCAGTCACTAAGGCAATGAAGGCCGGTGATAAAGTATCATTGGTTGGTTTTGGAACTTTCAGTGTGGTGGAAAGAGGAGCGCGTATGGGTATCAACCCCTCTACTAAAAAGCCTATCGAGATTGCTGCAAAGAAAGTTGTTAAATTCAAACCAGGTACGGAATTGACAGCTGAATAAGAACAGTATACTCAACATACAAAGAGGGGACGTTTTACAAAGAGCGTCCCCTCTTTGTATGTTGAATATCTTGTGAGGCCATAAAAACAAGCCTGCTTGTTTTGTACTGATTTCGGTTTACGCTATCTTTGCACGCAGGAAAATACATTTGAATCATGAATATAGAACAGAAACTGGTATCGTCCGTCATCGGCGGACTGAAAGCGCTTTACGGACAGGATGTTCCTGCCGCACAAGTGCAGTTGCAGAAAACCAAGAAAGAATTTGAGGGACACCTCACGCTGGTTGTATTCCCTTTCCTCCGTATGTCCAAGAAAGGACCGGAGCAGACGGCCCAGGAAATTGGTGAATACTTGCAGGCAAACGAGCCTTCGGTTGCAGCATTTAATGTCATCAAGGGCTTCCTGAACCTGACCATTGCCTCCTCTGCGTGGATAGAATTGTTGAATGGCATTCATGCGGACAAGCAGTACGGTATCGTGGCTGCTACTGACAACTCTCCATTGGTGATGATTGAGTATTCTTCTCCCAACACCAACAAACCGCTTCATTTGGGCCATGTACGCAATAATCTTTTGGGAAATGCGCTGGCTAATATAGTGGCTGCCAACGGTAATAAGGTAGTAAAGACAAATATTGTCAATGACCGTGGAATTCATATCTGCAAGTCCATGTTGGCATGGCAGAAGTACGGGAATGGTGAAACTCCCGAATCATCCGGCAAGAAGGGAGACCACTTGATTGGCGATTACTATGTTTCCTTCGACAAGCATTATAAAGCGGAAGTGAAAGAACTGATGGCCAAGTTCCAAAGCGAAGGCATGAATGAGGAAGAAGCCAAAGCCAAGGCGGAAGCTGAATCTCCTTTGATGAAGGAGGCTCGTGAAATGCTGGTAAAGTGGGAGGCCAATGACCCGGAAGTACGTGCGCTCTGGAAGAAGATGAACGACTGGGTGTATGCAGGTTTTGACGAGACTTACCGTATGATGGGTGTAACTTTTGATAAGATATATTACGAATCAAACACGTACCTCGAAGGTAAGGAGAAGGTAATGGAGGGCCTGGAGAAAGGCTTCTTCTACCGGAAAGAAGATGGCTCTGTATGGGCGGACCTCACGGGGGAGGGGCTGGACCACAAGCTGCTGCTGCGTGCGGACGGTACATCCGTCTACATGACGCAGGATATAGGTACTGCCAAACTCCGTTTTGCAGATTATCCCATCGACAAGATGATTTATGTGGTAGGCAACGAACAGAATTACCATTTCCAGGTATTGTCCATCCTGCTCGACAAACTGGGCTTCGAATGGGGTAAAGGGTTGGTGCACTTCTCTTACGGTATGGTGGAACTTCCCGAGGGCAAGATGAAGAGCCGCGAAGGTACCGTGGTTGATGCTGACGACCTGATGGCGGAGATGATTGATACAGCCAAAGAAACCAGCAATGAACTGGGTAAGCTGGATGGTCTGACAAAGGAAGAGGCAGACAATATCGCCCGTATCGTTGGTCTGGGTGCCTTAAAGTACTTCATCCTGAAAGTGGATGCCCGCAAGAACATGACATTCAATCCAAAAGAGTCCATCGACTTTAATGGTAATACGGGGCCGTTCATCCAATATACTTATGCACGTATCCAGTCTGTTCTCCGCAAGGCAAAAGAGGCAGGTATCGAAATTCCTGCCCAGTTGCCTGCCGGCATTGAACTGAGTGAGAAGGAAGAGGGGCTGATACAGATGGTTGCCGACTTTGCCGCTATTGTGAAGCAGGCAGGTGAGGACTACAGTCCGTCCATCATTGCAAACTATACGTATGACCTTGTGAAGGAATATAATCAGTTCTACCATGACTTCAGCATTTTGCGTGAGGAGAACGAAGCAGTGAAGGTATTCCGCCTTGCATTGTCCGAGAATGTAGCCAAGGTGGTACGCTTAGGTATGGGCTTATTGGGAATTGAGGTACCTGACAGAATGTAAGCACCGCACTATAATAAAGAATAAGCCCGAAGATACTTCTTCGGGCTTATTCTTTATATACTTGTGATAGAAATTTGTTTTGTGGCGTACATTGTAATTTTCTTCATTATAGTAGTCAAGATAGATAAGTGTTTATTTGATGGAAGTGACGGAAGGACCTCCTCCTCCAGTGGGGAAACCATAAATATCGTAAATTGCTACTATATCAATATAACTAAGGTTGTTTCTTTGTGCATTAAATGTCGAACCATCTTTCTTGGTCATTGTAGGCTTCGAGTAATCAATAGCAAAAGAATTATAAGAAGGATATAGCATTATAGATTTATAATCAAATAGTACATCAGGAATGTACTTAATCACGGCGTGACTTTCTTCCCATATCTTGAAATTACTTTTTTTATCAGACTGAATATTGTCCCAATTTATATTAATATATTCGTCTCTGTCGCGTCGTTGCTGCTCATGAATTAATCCAAGTGCATGTCCTATTTCGTGTAAAGCAGTACCTTTATTACTGTCATATTTGCTAATGCTAAGAATTTGTTCTCCACCTCTCATTCCGACTGATGAATAATTACCATCTCCATTGATGAACTTGATGTAATTTTTTTGAGATGTTCTTTCTGTGAATGTGATGATTTTAGAAGTTGATTGTTTCCATTCATCCATGGCTTGTTGAATATGTTCTTTAGTCGTTTTTGATATTGCAGAGTCAAATTTGTAATAAACAATCCCATTGGGCTATTTAAAGTCTGGATTATTAACGATTCCGCCTCTGGTCTGAGTAGGATTATTAAAAGAATTAAACATCTTTTCGGATATTATCATATCTCCTCCCCAAATAATTAAATCATTATACCTTTCGAATGATATTCCATTTTGCAAAGTCACAGTTTCTTTAGTCTTATTAGGAAATGCTTCTTCTAAATTAATTACATCAATAGGAATTGTATTTAAAGAAGAGGTTTCTTCTTTTAGCTCATTTGTACAAGCTAATAAAGAAAGTAAAAAAATACAGTTTGAAAAAATGATTTTCTTTTTCATGATTTTCGTTTTTTAATGAAGTATGGTATGTTAGTTTACTACTCTACTTTCATTTTTGAAATTGTATTTAATAATTTGTATTCAAATGAAGGAGCGTCTACAATGTATTCTGGCTTTTCAATTTTTGTTTTTAATAGGCTTAACTTATATTCGTATCCTTCTTGGTATGTAAATTCTTTAATTGCATTTAGAGAAAGTAATACTATTTCATTACTGTTTTCCTCTAATAATTGCATTTTTTTGTTTTCATTAAGCGTAATAGGGTCTACTGTATTTACAGTTTTTGAAAGTATAGTGGCAATAACTAAACTTTCTTGTAGCTTATCATTTTCGCATTGTACAAAAATACAATATGCTATGTATATTAATAGTGTGAGTAAGATTTTCTTCATTTCAAATTTAATTAGAGATGTAGATAATTGGGCGTTTTTGAGTTCTCGTTTATTGTTTTTTTAATTCAAACTATTTTCATGTTTGATTCTATTAGTAGATTTCAAAATAGCCGTAATATTCCTCTTTTCCGTCATTCAACTCTAAAATATAAATTCCTTCTTTTGCACCTCCTATAGAAAAAGCATAGGATTGCTGGGAAGAGAGAGAAATGAACTCTGAAGAAATGATGTTTCCTTTTTCGTCTTTGACGGTCACTTGAAGTTCCTTTATGGAGACATCGGATTGTAGATAGATGGTATTGCCTTCGTGGTTGGCCGTTGGTTCTGTGACTAAAGAACGCGTTTGGGCGTTTTTTTGCTTTCTCTCTAAATATATTTTCGTCTTAGCTGAACATAATCCTATGTAAAGAAGGCAAGAACAAATAATAATAAGCAAACGTTTCATAATTTGATGTATTTGAGTTTTAGTTTGCGAATTTATGGGATTTCAATTTGTTTCTCATTTAAGAACTGTGCGGTTTTTGTGCGGTTCTTGTTTTGACGTGCTATTTTGTGCGATTTTTGTGTGTATAACTGTACCTTTTTATATAGGCATCTATAACGACTGAATAATTTTGTCCCATTGTTCCGGTTTGCCAACTTCCCCGTGTGTCTTTTCATACAGCTTTTTGCGGGCAGAGACAATGGCTGATTTAGTTCTTCTGGTAAGCTGTGCGATACCTGTTACGTTGATTCCTATTTTGAGTAATAGGCAGATTTTCATTTCAATGTCGCTTACGGGGTAGATGGCTTGCAGGCGTGCTGTGAAATCTTTATAGCAACGATCCACTTTGATGCGTAGCATTTCCCAGTCTTGGGCATCAATAGGTTTATTGTCGTTAGCGGCATCTTTGAATTTGCAGTAAATATCGGATTGGCGAAAGGCTATTTCGGCTAAGGATTGTTCTTTTTGGTCTGCTTCTATTTTGCAGTTCATGTGAAGTATCTGCTCTTTTTGTGCCAAGAGCAGCTTTTGCATAGCATTGTTGCTCTGATTGGTTGTTTGCAAATCTTTTTCCAATAGCGCTATTTTGTGCTTATTGTCTTCAATGTATTGTGTACTTCTTTGGTACTGCTCCTCTTTTTGCCGTTTCAGCTCTTTCAAGCTATTCTCCAAACGGGCTTTCTTTTGTTTGTTTGTGTAAAAATAAATAAGGAAGACAAGCACCAGAATACTTAATGTCAAGAGTGAAGATAATATCCAGAACTGTTGGCGGGTACTTTGGTTTTTTAATCGGTTACTTTCTTTTTCATGTAGTTGATAATTGTAAAGTGACTGCATTTTACGGATACTTTCGCTGTCTGTAATGTTTTTGATGGAATCGGTCAATTCATTGTAGTGCTGGAGGTGATATAAAATGGAAGAGCAATTGGAATCTCTTTCTGAGATTTTTGCTAATCCCCAATGAGCGGCTTGTAGGGCATAGATATTATCACTCTTCAGCATGATATTATAGTAGTGCTGTGCAGAATCAAATTTCCCCATTTCGTGATATGAAGCTGCAACGGTTGCATATTGCGCTGTTTCTTGTGGTGGTGTAGAAAGTATGACCGTTTGCAATATGGCTTTGGCTGAATCGTATTGCTTTAGTTGGATATATAGATCAATGAAGCGATAGTGCATCATGGTTATTGATTCTTTATCTTTGTTCTTCTCGGCTTGTGCTAGTGCAAGTGTATAATAGTGTAAAATACTGTCTTGCTTATCGAAAGCCATCCAAGTTGTCCCTATATTGCAGAGGTTGACAATTATACTTCTTTCATCTTTGGTCAATGCACTATACCGATAAGCTTTTTTGTATGTTTTCATCGCCTCTTCATATACTCCCTGATAAAGGAACAATTCTCCCATTTGACTATAAATCACTTTCTGCAATCGGTAATCCGTACTTCCTTCCAACAGGTCTGCGGCTTTCTGATAGTAGTCTAATGCTTGTGGGGCATCGCCTAAGTCGGCATATACTCGCCCGGCATAGTAATATGCTGCGGGTAAATGCGTTTTGTCTTTTTTATCTTCATAATAATGCAGAACTTCCAGGATGAGGCTGTCAGAGGTATGTGTAATATAGGCTTTGTCTCTGGCCTTTATGTTCAGTAGTTGGTAATATATCTGTGTGGCTTTGGGTTCTGTAGTGATACTGTCACGGAGTTGTTCCAGCAATAGGCAGGCACTGTCCGGATTACTATATACCAATTTATCTGCCACTTGCATAGTATGAGGATATGGTTTGTTGTTGCAGGCATAGAGGCATAGCAGCAGGAGTGCCGATAAAAGGTTGATTTGCTTCATGGTATATTGTCTTTTTTGCATCTTGACGGTTGAGTTTTACTTATCCATCTTGCATGCACGGCGAATATATGCAATATTTAACGAAGACACAAGGCTTTTTTACAAAAACTGGCTAAAGGAGTGTTTTCCTCCATTTTATGTAGATAAATCTTTTCCCTCATTTTATGTGGGTAAAATAAGAAGTTGATAATCAGTGCAACTCCACTGCAAAACTACTGCACGCCTTTTGCAGCGCCACTGCAACACTATTGCAGTGACACTGCATAAGATATGCAGTGATGTTGCAGTGGCACTATTGGCTTTCTTTATCCGCATCATCCGTGCCTGAAGAATCGGGCATGCAGAGATGACAAATACCGTGAAAACTCTGGTTGTACAAAAAAGTATTTAGGTACTCTGAACCTTGGGCTTCTTTCGGATTGTCCGAAACTCTTCCGATATGAAAGGAAGAGTAAATCGGCTTCATCCTATTTCGTCTTGCTCGTTTTGGCAGTTGCTTTGGCGGTTGTTTTCGTAGTTTTCGTTGCTTTCACCGCCTTTGCAGTCCGTTTCGACTTGCCCGTATCCTTGTCGCTTTGCAGTTTCACAATCTCCAGACAAGCTTGAAGGTTCAGGTCTTGAGGGATGATGTCTTTAGGAATCTTGTAGTTGCTGCCTTTATAAGCGATGTAAGGGCCATAGCGTCCATTCAGGATTTCCAGTTCCGGTTCTTCCTCAAACTTCTTGATATGTTTCTGGGCTTCTGCTTCTTGTTTCTTTTGCAAAAGTTCAATAGCTTCTTCCAGCGTAACAGTCATCGGGTCCATTGTCTTGGGTAATGAGGCATACAAGCCGTTGTTCTGGATATAAGGTCCGAAACGTCCCGCACCTACGACTACATTCTTGCCTTCGTACTCTCCGAGAGTACGGGGAAGTTTGAACAGCTCCAGCGCTTCTTCCAGCGTAATGGTCTCGATGGACATTTCTTTTTTTACCTGGGCGAAACGGGGCTTTTCCTCATCTTCGGCAGTACCTATCTGTGCTACTGGGCCGAAACGTCCGATTTTTACAGACACTTGTTTTCCGCTGACGGGGTCTGTTCCTAGAATCCGTTCGCCTGCCTTGTGGGCGGTTTTCGCGGCAAGTGTGTTCTCCACCGAAGGATGGAATTTCTTATAGAATGTTTTCAGAATGGCGGTCCATTGCTTGTCACCTTCGGCTATTTCGTCGAATTGCTTTTCGACGCTCGCAGTGAAGTTGTAGTCAAGGATGTCCGGGAAGTACTCTATCAGGAAGTCATTGACCACAATACCGGTGTCTGTCGGCATCAGTTTTGACTTTTCAGCTCCGGTGATTTCTGTATGGTTGTTGTCCGTTATTTCATTACCCTGCAGGTTAAGCACATTGTAGGTGCGTTCTTCACCTGCTTTTTCTCCTTTTATCACGTATTCGCGTTGCTGGATGGTGGAAATGGTCGGAGCATAGGTAGACGGACGTCCGATACCCAGTTCCTCCAATTTGCGCACAAGGCTTGCTTCCGTGTAGCGGGGAGGGTGTTGGGTGAAACGTTCGGTAGCGGTGATACCTTCATGTTCGAGCTTCTGTCCTTTTTTCAGAGGGGGCAGTAGGCGTGCCTCATCTTCCTGGGTTTCTACGTCATCATCGTATGATTCGCGGTAGACACGGAGGAAACCGTCGAATTTCACCACTTCGCCGGTTGCAGTGAAAGTCTCCGTCTCGTTGCTGATAGCAATGGTTACGGTTGTCTTTTCCACTTCGGCATCTGCCATCTGCGAGGCGATGGTACGTTTCCAGATGAGGTCGTACAGCTTTCTTTCCTGCGGGGTACCTTCTATCTTGGCATTCTCCATATAGGTGGGGCGGATAGCTTCGTGGGCTTCTTGCGCTCCTTTGGTCTTGGTGGCGAAGTGGCGGTTGTGTACGTAACGTTCGCCCATCAGGTTGGAGATGGTTTCACGGCTGGCGTTGACGGCAAGTTCGGAAAGGTTGACGGAGTCGGTACGCATGTAGGTTATCAATCCGGATTCGTACAGACGTTGCGCCACCATCATGGTCTGGGCCACGGTGAAGCCCAGTTTGCGGGCAGCCTCCTGCTGTAAGGTAGAGGTGGTGAACGGGGCTGCGGGAGTTTTCTTCAGCGGACGGGTAGTGATGTCGCTGATGGTAAACGTGGCTGCTTTACAGCTCTCCAGCAATTTCCGGGCTTCTGCCTTTGTCTTGAGCCGGTGCGCCAGTTCGGCTTTCATTTCCACTGTTTTGCCGTCAGTGTCCGGAACGAGGAATACGGCGGTAACACGGTAGGATGCTTCGGTCAGGAATGCATGTATCTTGCGTTCGCGCTCTACAATGAGACGGACGGCTACGGACTGTACACGGCCTGCAGAAAGGGCAGGTTTCACTTTCTTCCACAATACCGGTGAGAGTTCAAAACCTACGATACGGTCCAGGATACGTCGGGCTTGCTGGGCATCGACCAGGTTGATGTCAATGTCACGGGGATTTTCTATCGCTTTCAGGATGGCACCTTTGGTGATTTCATGGAAGACGATGCGTCTGGTGTGTTCCGGCTTCAGTTTCAGCACTTCGTACAAGTGCCATGCGATGGCTTCCCCTTCGCGGTCCTCATCGTAAGCCAGCCATACGGTCTCAGCCTGCTCGGCTTCTACTTTCAGCGTGGTTACGATTTTCTTTTTATCCGCCGGTATCTCGTAATGCGGTTTGAAGTCTTTGTCTACGTCAATACTGAATTCTTTTTTCTTCAAATCACGTATATGGCCGTAGCTGGAAAGGACTTTGAAATCTTTTCCAAGGAATTTCTCGATGGTTTTTGCTTTCGCCGGAGACTCGACTATGACAAGGTTTTTCTGCATAAATTTCTGTTTTTTAGTGACTCCCGCCACTGAATTCGCCCGCAAAAGTAGGGAAAAAAGATTCTTCCCACCTTATAATATAAGGAGAATTTAGCAAAAATGACCTTTTTTGTTCAAATTAGAGCTCCGGCTTGTGCTGCCCCTATTAAAAGAGGAAGCTTACTCCGCCTAAGAAACTAAGACCTTCTGAAGGGTATCCACTGTTGTTCTGGGAATCTTTGTTCAGCATGTTGTTCACGCGCGCTTAGACGGTGATTTTTTTGTAGAGTTCGTAGCTGCCGTTTAGATAGAGATTGCTGACGGGGTCCGCCTTGTTGCCCTCCACGCCCTGGCGTGAGATGTGCTGATAGCCGATGCCGACAAGCAGTGGGGAGATGGGGCGTACCTTGAGATTGAGATTGCCTTCTACGGAAGGTTTGAAGCTTACTACGACATCAGAACCGTCTGAGTCCGTTGTCCAATGGCGATAGACGGCATTGGCGGCGAGATAGAAAACATCCTTGTAGTTGTAGCTCAGGTCGGCTCCGGCGTAGAGGTTCTTGGTATCTTCTGTGAGGTAAACATTGCTTATCCCGTCGGACTTGACAGTCGGAGTGTCAATCAGGTCGTTTTTCAAATCTTGATATCCGCCGTATAGGTTGAACCACAATCCGCTGACCGGGCTTGCCTTGAAGCCGATGGCTGCGTTGAGCTGTTCGTAGGTATTGTCAAGCTGCTGGTTTGTAATGCCATAAGGCGTAATGGTTTCCAGACGGCGGAAATCGTTCTGTAGCCGTCCTCCCTTACCTTGTGCGTAGAGGATGTAGCTGTCCGAAAAGATGTATTGTATTTCTACGTCGGGAGCGGCGCGGAACTTCTTGCCGAAACCGAAAGCCAGGTCGACGTGTGCGCCGAGACGTATTTTCAGTCGTCATTCAGAAAGAGATAGTATGGATTGAAGTCTACGTCGGTGTGATTCTCGAAACGTCCGTCGCTGTAGAATGTATTGTCCATGGCAAAAGCCATGCCGATGGTCTGCTCATCGGAGATGGAACCGGTGACATCGGCTTTGGTGCGCACGATATTTTCTTTGATATTGCTCACCATGAGGTCGTGTTGGCGCTGGTAGACCAACAAATTGGTTTCGGCACGGAATTGGAGAGGCATATCGTCGCTCGTGGAACTTACCCCGAAATGTACATCACCCGAAACGAATTTCTGCTTGTTGCTGACGAAGTCGGGCAGGAAGTTGAAATTGCTTTGGTTGAACTTTCCGGCAATATTCAAATCGACTTTGCTGAAAGCATGTACATAATCCATGGCAGCATGGGTACGGTAGTAGAATGAATTCCACTTCCCGCCATTATCCGGCAAGTCCAGTTTGCCATCCATGCCATCCATTGTGAATGTCAGGTTGAGGCGGTCTTTGGGGGATAAGGAGAAGAGGTAGTTGGCACGTACATCGAGGTTACCGTAGTTACCGTATCCCAAGCGTACATATCCGGGCAGCGCTTTCGCCTGCGTCTCTTTTCCGGTATAGGCTTGCATGATACCTGCCGGGATATGGGTTGCCGGCATCAGGGTGGCGTCATATTCCACCGCCTTTTTGCTGACGGTAGGAGGTTCCACCCTGGGAAGCACGTTCACTTTGGAGGCATCCATGATGTCCGGATTATATTCTTGTTCCACGACTACCGTACGGTTCATGGTGGTGTCTTGGGGTTGTGTCTGGGCTTGTGCTCCCAAAGAGAGGGAGACAAGCATAGTTCCTGCGAGGATATATTGTATCTTTTTCATAATGTGCTATATTTCTTACTTCAATTTCTCCAGTCTTTCGTTAATCATGCTTGCTATATCGTCATCGGCCTGGTAGTTCTGCTGCAGGCTCAATAGGTATTGGCGTGCATCGAGCTTCTTGTCCATGGCTACATATACATCAGACAGAAGGATGAAACTGCGTGCCAGCCAGTAGGCATGCGGTGTGCTCTGGTCGATGAAATTAAGGATTTCCTTTTCTGCAGAGGCATAATTACCGGCGTTGTACCATTGTAATGCCACCAGATATTTGGCTTCGGCTCCATAAAGGGTACGGGTGTCTTTGGCCAGCAGCTGAAGGTCATCCATTGCCTTCTTGTCGGCTTTCTGGTTGAGGTATGCCTTGGCACGGTAGTACAATGCCTCGTTCCGGAGCTCCGGAGACAGCTTGGCTTCGGCAAGCAAGGCTGTGGCGGCGTTGATGACTTCCGCATCATCATGCATCAGTGCTCCACAGCGCAGTACACCGATAGCGCCAAGCTGGCGGCGCTCTGCCGTGGTGGCTTTGGCCTGCAATTTCTTGTAGTCGGCCAATGCCAGGTCATATTGCTGGCGGTTGAACAGAATTTCTCCATGCATCAGCAAAGCCTCTTCAGAATATGGGTTATCGGGGTATTCCAGCAGTTTTCCGGCATGTTCCAATACCGCCTCGTCATCTTTCTGCTCTTTGCCTATGACGCAGAGGTAGTAGTGTGCATTCAGGCTGAAAGCGCCTCCCGGATAACTTTGCAGATAGCGGGTGAAGCTCTCTTTGGCAGGTGCGGCTTCGCCTTTCATATATACTTTTTCGGCAGCGATGTAAGTCAGCGAGTCTTGCTCACTGGGTTCGAAGCGGATTTCTCCCGGCATTTGGGCGGCAAGGGCGGCAAACTCATCCACGCGGTTGGCATCTACGTAGATGGACTTCAAGTCGCGCATGGCAAGGCGGGCTTCCTCGCTTCCGGGATATTGGGTGACTACATGTTTGTAGGCTTCTATGGCACGGTCATAGTCGTCGTTCTGGTAGTAAAGCAGGCCGATTTCTGCAGCAGCTTTACGGCTGACGGGACTCTCGGGATACTTGCCGAGCAATTCGCGGAAGGCGGCGATAGCTTGGGGGCTGTTGTTGCTCTGTACGTAGGAGCGCCCTTTTTCGTAAAGAGCATTGATGGCATAAGGCGAATTGGGATATTTGACGGCAAGGCGGTCCAGTAAAGCAACCTTTCCGGAATAGTCTTTTTGCAGGCCGGCTACAAGGGCCAGCTGATAGTAGGAGTAGTCGCCGGCAGGTGTTCCCAGGCTTTCTGCTTTTGTATAGTATTGCTTGGCTTCGTCGAAGCGGCGGACGTGCAGGTTGCAGTCACCGATACGGTTGTAGGCATCTGCCAATGCGGTCGGGTTTTCACCTTTCTCCAGTTGGACAAAGTTGCGGAAACGGTTCTCTGCCGTCGAATAGTCTTTCTGGTGGAAAGCGATGTAGCCCAGGTTATAGTAGGCAAGGGCGAACATCTCCGTATCCCTCTGCCGGGTGAGTGACAGATATTCGTTGAAATTGCGGGCAGCTTCTCTCATCCGGTTCAGGCGGTAATAAGACTCGCCGAGCCAGTAGAGGGCGTCTGCCTTGGTCTGGAGGTTGTATTGCCCCAACGTGACGCTTTGGTTGAAGTAACCGATGGCTTGCTCGAACTGCGTGTTGGCAAAAGACTGGGTCCCGAGTTGGAACAGAATCTTTTGTTTGGCTTCCAGAATGGCTTTGCTGGGATGGGAGATACGGTCGATGGACTTGAGTGCGGCATCATAGCTGCGTGTATTCATGTATACTTCCACCAGGTAGTTGCTGACTTTCTCGGCATAAGGAGAGTTTGGAAATTCGTTTAGGAATTTCTCAAAGACGGTCACCGATTCGCCGAAAGCGGAATAGGAGGTCTCGTGAATGCATAAGGCGTAGTTATAGGCGGCTTGTTCCTTGATTTTCGGGTCGGCATTGGAAGCGGCAGCCTGCTCGAAGGCCATACGTGCCTTGGTCTTGTCGGCCAGTTGCAGGTAAGCCAGTCCCATGTGCAGGTAGGCATTTTGGGAGAGAGCGTCGTTCTCGGTAGTCACTTCGCCAAGGATGGCAGGAACTTGGGAATACACGCCGCATTGATAATAGGACATACCCAGCATGTAGAGGGCATCTCTTCTATGAGTGGCAGATTCGGCATTGTGCTCCAGGTATTGCTCGAAGGACTTTATGGCTTCGTGATATTTCCCGAAATGGTATTCGGCTGTACCGAGGATGCGGTTCAGCTCCGCCGTGTGCGTGTAGCTCAGACCGTCGGGGTGGGCCGACAAAGCATTTTGCGCTACAATTTCTGCCTTGTCGTACTGTTTCTTCAACAAGTAGATTTCGGCGATGTAATAGGGGACCAGGTTCTTGTACTTGGCATTGTCCTGCAGAGGCAGGAAACCGCTGAGCGCTTCGTCATACCGTCCTTGGGTATATCGGATATAAGAGATGTAGTAAGCACAGTCCGCTGAATATTTCCTGCTGGTACTGCGCAGGGTCTCGAACCAGATGGCTGCTTCCTTTACATTGCCCGTCTTCAGATAGCAGGTGGCAAGGCGGTAGGTCATGTCGTCACGCTCCTCGGTACCCAGAAGGTCGAGGCGGGCGGAGTTGAACATGGCGAGGGCATCGTCATAATTGCCTTCGAAGAAATAGGAGGAGGCGATTAATGCATAGATGCGGTTGGCATGGGGAGTATCAGGATATTCGTCCAGGAAGGCGCGGAGCAAGTCTATGCTTTTGGGGTCTCTGAGCTCGTATGCGGCGCATACCAGCATGTATTCCGCTTCTTGCCGCTCGCCGGTATCGGGCAGAGGCTTGCCGTCTGCATTCATCTGGCGTACATAGGCTTGCAACGGAGAGATGGCGGCAGCATAGGCCTTTTGCTGGAACAGCGTTTGTCCTTCCTGGTAGAGTCGCTTGGGAGAAGTACTCTTCTCGCTTGTTTGTGCTGAGGCGAGTAAAGGTGCGCAACAGAGTGCTGTGCACAATATTCGGGAGATTTTATGTTTCATCTTCTTTTGTTAGAATAGGTATTTTACAAAAATACGGGTTTTAACCCGGAAATGTTACACTTGTTTGGCTTTTTTAGGATATATACCATAATAGGAACGAATAATCATTCGCTTTTGTTCTTCCGCATGTCTTCCAGGAAGATACCCACTCCTTTGCGGATGGAGCCGAGCCCGAACTCTTCCGTACGGATATCTTTCAAGGGGAGGAAGAAGAGGTCTGCCGCGTCGTCCATCGCCTTGAAGTGCAAGGTGTCCTCCACCGTACAACGGAAAAACATATCCAGCGTGTGTACGGGGAAGCCGGAATAGATGTAAATATTGGGCAGGGAGAAGAGATATTCGGCCTTTGCCACCTTCATGCCGGTTTCTTCTCTTACTTCGCGGGCAACGCCTTCCTCTCCGGTCTCGGTCATGTCGATGAAGCCTCCGGGGAGGTCCAGCGTCCCTTTGGCAGGCTCTTTGGCGCGGCGGCACACCAGTAGCTCGTCGCGCTCGTTCAGTATCAAGGCGACGGTGGCGGAAGAGGGGTTGAAGTAGTAGACGAAACCGCAGTCGGCGCACTGCTTCGACTTCTCGTTATGAACTTCGAAATGGGCTGAACCGCATTTCGGACAATATTTGAATTGCGAAAGTGGATGTTCCATGATATTTTAGCCTTTGTCCGGGGGACAAAGATAATGGAAACCAGGTGTAGAATGAAAGGAACAGAGTGAATTTTTCGTATATTTGATGTAGTCTGAAGGTATTTAATTGACTACAAATAGATTAAAAGAAACTCGCATGAGAATAGGCAACGG
>ENA-ORLI01000042-ORLI01000042.1-human-gut-metagenome-genome-assembly--contig:-NODE-42-length-31483-cov-6.95316_pt1 | contig 31483 bp, 17 predicted proteins | sample MGYA00243015_ERZ508825 | MGnify/ENA primary metagenome ERZ508825 (study PRJEB26277, sample SAMN04329804) | human gut metagenome | biome: human-associated habitat | host: Homo sapiens | place: USA... | reverse complement strand
CAACCCGCAGCTGTTCAGCGCCCTGGTGAACTCGCTAGTCACGATGGCCGAAGAGAGCGTGCGCCCCTATTTCGAGCGCTGGGAGATCGTCAACGCCTACTCGGGCTGCATGCTGGGCAACCCGGCGCTGTCGGTACTGGCCGACGCCTATGCCAAGGGCATCCGCAGCTACGACGTCGAGAAGGCCTACCGCTATGCCGTGAACTCCTCGAAGCGTTTCGGCAACGACCCGCTGGGCTACACCCCCTCGGAACTGTGCATTTCGCACACGCTCGAATACGCCTATACCGACTGGTGCATCTCGCGCCTGGCCACGCAGCTGGGCAAGCGGGAAGACGCCGCCCTCTACGCCGCCAAAGGGCAGGCCTACCGCAATATCTTCGACCGGGAGAAGGGGTGGTTCCGCCCGCGCCGCGCCGACGGAGGGTGGGAGCCGTGGCCCGGGAACGCCCGCACCACCGAGTGGTACGGCTGCATCGAGTCGAACCCCTATCAGCAGGGATGGTTCGTGCCGCACGACGTCGAGGGCATGGTATCGCTCATGGGCGGGCGCGAAGCCGTCCTGCGCGACCTCACGGAGTTCTTCGACAAAACTCCGTCGGACATGCTTTGGAACGACTACTACAACCACGCCAACGAACCCGTCCACCTCGTGCCGTTCCTCTTCAACCGGCTCGGGCAGCCGTGGCAGACCCAGAAATGGACGCGCCATATCTGCGAAAAGGCCTACGCCGACAAGGTCGAGGGGATCGTGGGCAACGAGGACGCCGGACAGATGTCGGCCTGGTACGTGCTCGCGGCCGCGGGCCTGCATCCCGCCTGCCCGGGCGACACGCGGATGGAGATCACCAGCCCCGTCTTCGACCGCATCGAACTGCGCCTCGACCCGGCCTACGCACCGGGCGGGACATTCACCGTCGTGGCGCACGGGAACAGCCCCTCGAACGTCTACATACAGCGGGCGGTGCTCAACGGCAGGGAGCACACGGCATCCCACATCGACTTCGCCGACATTGCGGCCGGAGGGACGCTCGAACTCTACATGGGCGACACCCCCAACACCCGGTGGGGCATATAGGCAACAACAGAACGAACCTAATCATATCATTAATAACAGACGACAAACCTATGGAAAACACCGTCAACAAAGACCGCAGCCGGCTGCGGTCATCGCTCAGGCGGATCGCCGCGGCAGGCCTCTTCGGCCTCTGCTCGCTGTCGGCCGCCTTCGCGCAGAAACAGGACTACGTGCAATACGTGAACACGCTGCAGGGCACCGACTCGAAATTCGAACTGAGCTACGGCAACACTTACGCCACGACCGGCATGCCCTACGGGATGCACACCTGGGGCGCACAGACCGGCCCCAACGGCGAAGGCTGGAAATACCAGTACTCGGTCGACAAGATCCGCGGATTCCAACAGGCGCACCAGTGCAGCCCGTGGATGAGCGACTATGCGGTCTATTCGCTCATGCCCGAGGTCGGGGAGCTAGTCGTAAACGAGGACGCGCGTGCGTCGAAATTCAGCCACGCCAACGAGATCGCCAAACCGCACTATTACCGGGTGACGCTCGACAACGGCATCACCACCGAAATGGCACCCACCACGCGCGGCGTGCACCTGCGCTTCACCTACCCCCGGAAAGGCGACGCCTACCTGGTGCTGGACGGCTATTTCGCCATGAGCGGAATGAAGATCGACCCCGCCAAACGGCAGATCTCGGGGTGGGTGAACAACCAGCGTTTCGTCAACCACCCCGAAACCTTCCGCAACTATTTCGTCATCCAGTTCGACCGGCCGTTCGAGGAGTACGGGCTCTGGGAGAACGAGCATGACGAACGCTTCCCGGGCATGACCGAGGGCGAAGGCAAGGGCTACGGGGCCTACGTGCGCTTCAAGGCCGGCACCAAAGTGCAGGCCAAGGCCGCCTCGTCCTACATCAGCCCCGAGCAGGCGCTGCTCACGCTCGACCGCGAACTGGGCGCCGACAAGAACCTCGAAGCGACCCGAAAGCGCGGCGCCGAGACGTGGAACGCCCTGCTGGGCCGCATCGCGGTCGAAGGCGGCACCGACGAGGAGATCCGCACCTTCTATTCGTGCCTGTTCCGCGCCAACCTCTTCTCGCGCAAGTTCTACGAACGCGACGCCGAGGGCAACCCCTACTATTACAGCCCCTACGACGGCAAGGTACACGCCGGCTACATGTATACCGACAACGGTTTCTGGGATACGTTCCGTTCGCAGTTCCCGCTGACCAACATCCTGCACCCGACGATGCAGGGACGCTACATGAACGCCCTGCTGGCGGCACAGGAGCAGTGCGGCTGGCTGCCATCGTGGTCGGCGCCCGGCGAGACGGGCGGCATGATCGGCAACCACGCCATTTCGCTGCTGACCGACGCATGGGCCAAAGGCATCCGCACGTTCGACCCCCAAAAGGCGCTGGAAGCCTACGCCAAGGAGGCGATGAACAAAGGCCCGTGGGGCGGTGCCAACGGCCGCGCGGGATGGAAGGAGTACTGGCAGCTGGGATACGTCTCCTACCCCGAGTCGATGGGCTCGACGGCACAGACGCTCGAATACGCCTACGACGATTTCTGCGGCTACCAGCTGGCGCGCATGACCGGCAACAAGTTCTACGAGGAGATCTTCTCGCGCGTGATGTATAACTACCGCAACGTCTTCGACAAGGAGTCGGGCTTCATGCGCGGCCGCCTCAAGGACGGCAGCTGGCTCGCACCCTTCGACCCCTACGAGTGGGGCGGCCCCTACTGCGAAGGCAACGCCTGGCACTATAACTGGTCGGTATTCCACGACGTGCAGGGGCTCATCAACCTCTACGGCAGCGACGAAGCGTTCACCGCCAAGATCGACTCGGTATTCACCGTGCCGAACGTCATCCGTCCGGGCACCTACGGCGGCATGATCCACGAGATGAAGGAGATGGAACTGGCCGGCATGGGGCAATACGCCCACGGCAACCAGCCCATCCAGCATATGATCTACCTGTACAGCTACGCCGGCCAGCCGTGGAAGACCCAATACTGGTCGCGGCAGATCACCGGGCGGCTCTACAACTCCTCGGAGCGCGGCTATCCGGGCGACGAAGACCAGGGCGGCATGTCCTCGTGGTATATTTTGAGTTCGCTGGGCATTTACAGCGTCTGCCCCGGCACCGACCAGTACGTATTGGGCAGCCCCGTATTCCGCAAGGCGACCATCACGATGGAGGACGGCCGGAAGTTCGTCATCGAGGCCGACGGTAACTCGCAGCAGAACGTCTATATCCAGTCCGCGACGCTCAACGGCAAGCCGCTCGACAAGAATTACATCACCTACAAGGACATCGCCGACGGCGGCGTCATGCGCCTGGTAATGGGCCCCGAGCCCAACAAGGAACGCGGCACGGGCAAGGATGCGGCTCCCTTCTCGCTTTCCAGACCAGAATGAACCGATCGACAACCGAAATTCCGAAGGACATGTTCAAATCCCTGAAAACAATATCCCTGTCGCTGGCGGCCCTCTTACTCGGGGCCAGCAGCGCCTGCGGGCAGCAAAGCGACAGCTACGCGCACAAGGTCAACACGCTGATCGGCACCCGGGGCGTGGGGCTGACCTCGGGTTACCTCTATCCCGGGGCGACCTACCCGTTCGGCATGGTACAGTTCACGCCGACCTATTTCGCCAAGCGGGGCGGGTTCGTCATCAACCAGTTGAGCGGCGGCGGGTGCAGCCACATGGGTAATTTCCCGACCTTCCCCGTGACGGGGAGACTCGACTCTTCGCCCGAAAACATCCTCGACTACCGGGTCGGCATCTGCGGAGAACAGGGCCATGCCGGCTACTACGAAGCCACCGTGCAGGAGGCGGTCAAGGCGCGGCTCACCGTCACCGAGCGCACGGGCATGGCCCGCTATGAATACCCCGCGGAGGAGGCGTTCGGCACCGTGATCATCGGCGCGGGCATCGCCGCCACGCCGATCGAACAGGCCGCCGTCGTCATCACCGGCCCCAACAGCTGCGAGGGCTACGCCGAAGGCGGCAGCTTCTGCGGCGTACGCACCCCGTACAAGGTCTACTTCGTCGCCGAGTTCGACACGCGGGCCGTCACAACGGGCATCTGGAAAGAGGATCGGCTCACCCCCGGCGGACGTTTCGCCGAGGGGAGCGAATCGGGCGTCTACTTCACGTTCGACCTCACCGAGAACCGCAACGTACAGTACAAGATCGGCGTTTCGTACGTCTCGGTGGAGAACGCCCGCGCAAACCTCGCGGCCGAAAACGCCGGGTGGGATTTCGCGGCCGTGCAGCACGCCGCCGAACGGAGGTGGAACGACTACCTGGGGCTGATCGAGGCCGAAGGCACCGACCCCGACCGCACGACCCAGTTCTACACGCACCTCTACCGCGTATTGATCCACCCCAACGTATGCAGCGACGTGAACGGCGAGTACATGGGCGCCGATTTCCGGGTGCACCGAAGCCGTTCGAAGCAGTACACCTCGTTCAGCAACTGGGATACCTACCGCACGCAGATCCAGCTGCTCTCGATGCTGGCGCCCGACGTGGCGTCCGACGTGGTACTCTCGCACCAGCATTTCGCCGAGCAGTCGGGCGGCGCCTTTCCCCGCTGGGTGATGGCCAACATCGAGACCGGCATCATGCAGGGCGACCCCACGCCGATCCTGATCGCAAACGCCTGGGCGTTCGGCGCACAGGACTACGACCCCTTCCCGCTGTTCCAGATCATGCGCAGGAACGCCGAGGTGCCGGGTGCCAAATCGCAGGACGTGGAAGAGCGCCCGGGCTTGAAACAATACCTCGAAAAAGGGTACTACAACGCTTCGGAGCAGCTCGAATACACCTCGTCGGACTTCGCCATCGGGCAGTTCGCGCTGCACGCCTGCGGCGACGAATTCGCCAGCTGGCGCTATTTCCACTACGCCCGCTCGTGGAAAAACCTCTACAACCCCCAGACCGGCTGGCTGCAGTCGCGCAATGCCGACGGGTCGTGGAAACCGCTCGGCGAAGACTGGCGCGAATCGACCTATAAAAACTATTTCTGGATGGTGCCCTACGACCTGGCGGGGCTGATCGAAACGATGGGCGGCAAGGCCGCGGCCGAAAAGCGGCTCGACGAATTCTTCGTGCGCCTCGACGCGGGGTACAACGACCCGTGGTTCGCCTCGGGCAACGAGCCGAGCTTCCATATCCCGTGGGTCTACAACTGGCTCGGACGGCCGGACAAGACCTCGAAGGTCATCAACCGCATCCTCAACGAGCAGTACACGAGCGCCCCCGACGGGCTGCCGGGCAACGACGACCTGGGCACGATGGGAGCCTGGTACGTCTTCGCATGCACGGGGCTCTACCCCATGATCCCCGGCGTAGGCGGCTTCACGCTCAGCACCCCGGTCTTCGACAAGGTGGTCATCCACCTCAAGCACGGCGACATCACCATCACCGGGGGCTCGGAGAAACAAATCTACACCACGGCGCTCAAACTCGACGGAAAACCCTACGACAGCACATGGATCGGCTGGGATGCGCTCCGCAACGGCGCGACGCTGGAATATACGACCTCGGCCAGACCGTCCGGGAACTGGGGCCGGACACAACTGCCGCCCTCGTACGAATAAATCGGCTCACCAAAACACAACAAACCGCATAACCATGAAAAGAATCCTTCTATCCCTTGCGGCGGCGCTCTGCATGTGCGCTTCCGCCGCGGCGCAGACCGTAGCGCCGTTCAAGGACGGCGACCGCGCCGTATTCCTCGGCAACAGCATCACCGACGGCGGCCACTACCACTCCTACATCTGGCTCTATTACATGACCCGCTTCCCGTACATGGATTTGCGGGTGATGAACGCCGGCATCGGCGGCGAGACCGCAGGCGACATGTACAAGCGCCTGGACGGCGACGTTCTCAGCAAACGCCCCACGGTGCTGACCGTGACCTTCGGCATGAACGACACGGGCTACATGGAATACAACGGCGACGATGCCGGGGCATTCGGCGAAAAGAAATACCGGGAGTGCTACGACAACTTCAAGAAGATGGAGAAGCGCCTGCAAACCCTCGACGGCGTGCGGGTCGTGATGCTCGGGGGTTCGCCCTACGACGAAACGGCCCAAATCGAGAACAACGCCCCGCTGCGGGGCAAGAACGCCGTGATGGATCGCGTCGTCGGGTTCCAGAAGGAGTCGGCCGCAGCCAACGGCTGGGAGTTCGTGGATTTCAGCGCCCCGATGGTCGAAATCGGCCGGCGCGTGCAGGCCGGACAACCTTCGTTCTCGCTGTCGATGGGCGACCGCATCCACCCGGACAACGACGGACACATGGTGATGGCCTACCTCTACCTCAAGGCACAGGGCTTTGCCGGCAGGGAGGTGGCCGACGTGCAAATCGACGCGGCGAAGGCGAAGGTTCTCAAGGCTGGCAACTGCGAAATCACCGGCCTGCGCAGAAACGGCCGCGAAATCTCGTTCGACTACCTGGCCGAAGCCCTGCCCTACCCGCTCGACACCTTAACGCACGGGATGGGATCCAAGCGCAGCCAGGCCGAGGCCACGAAGCTGGTTCCCTTCATCGAGGAGATGAACCGCGAAATGCTGACCGTCAAGGGGCTGAAAGGCGACTACACGCTTTACATCGACGGCGAGCGGATCGGCACCTGGAGCGGCAAACAGCTGGGCGAAGGCATCAACCTCGCGGAGCTGCAGACGCCGCAGTACCGGCAGGCGATGGAGGTGATGCACCTAAACGAATACCGCTGGGAAATCGAACGCAACTTCCGCGACTACGCCTGGGTGCAGTACGATTTCTTTCAGAACAAGGGGCTGCTCGACGCCAACGACGCACATGCCGTGAGCGTGCTCGACGCGGAAAAAGGAAAGAACATCTGGCTCCAGATCCACCGCGAAAACTACGCCAAGCTCATGCTCCCGCATGTCCGCGAGGCACGCGCGCAGCAGATGGAACTGCTCGTGGAGACCATCTACGAGATCAACAAGCCGCAGACGCGCAAGGTCGTACTGCGCCCGAACTGATCCGGGCAGGCTGCAAACAAGTGAAGGGGAGGCCGATGCGGCCTCCCCTTGTTTTATCCGGATGCTCCCCGGCGGCGTGCATCCGCCGCACGACCGAGGGTGGGGCGGGATTTACTCCTTGTCCTTCCCCAGCGAAGCCTCGTAGGCCCTGCGCAGCGCGAGCAGCTCCTGCGCCTTTTCGGGGTACCTGTCGATCAGGTTCTCCGATTCGGTGCGGTCGATCTTCAGGTTGGTCAGGTACAGCCCTTCGAGCGTCTTGTTCCTGTCGTTGGGCAACACGTCGATCGCATTGCAGATCAGCTTCCAGTCGCCCCGGCGCACGGCCCACTGCCTCTCGAAATCGAAGTGCAGCACGTCGTGCGGCGAAGCTTCGGCTCCGTCGCGGATCAGCGGCACGATGCCCACCCCGTCGACATCGATCCCCGAGGCATCCAGCCCGCACAGGTCGAGCAGCGTCGGGAACCAGTCGATATTCATCGCCACCTGCTCCCGGATCTCCCCTGCCGGAAGGTGCCCCGGCCAGCAACAAGCCGCCGGTACCCAGCATGAGTTGTCTCCTATCCATATCGGTCAATTTTTAAAGTAAGGCAAACCGGAGCCGCTCCGCGGCGGCAGCATTCCCGATACGGGCGGGGCCGCCATACCGGGGGCACAGGCCGGGCCTGTACCCTCCGGCAGCGACGGAGCCCCTCCGCATCGTCCCGGCCCGGGGCTGTCCCTCTTGCCCCCGAGCCGGGTATTCTATTCCGCCTCGGCCCTGTCGAGCGCCCGGATGATGTTCCGGGAGATGCCGATCGAGACGAGCTGGATGATCCCGATGATGAGCAGCGCATAGCGGATCGCAAAGGTATCCGACAGGCAGATCGTCAGGACGATGAACAGCCCGCACCCGAAGAAACGGCCGAGGTAAAGGGCGAATTCGTGGACGAAAATATAGGCGTAGGAGTTGCGGTTCTCCTTCCGGCTCACGTAGTCGATGACCCGCAACTGGATCGGGAAATAGCCCAGATCCATCAGCGGACGCCCCATCACCAGGCACAGCATGAAGACGATCGCGCCCGTTGCCGAATAGAGCACGGCATTGAACGCCCCGCCCAGTGCGAAGAGCAGCAGGCCCGAGGAGAAGATCAGCACCCGGTGCCTGGCCGAAGCGAAGCGCCCCAGCAGGTAGAGCAGCACGGCCGAGACGATGGCGCTGACCGATTGCAGCGTCCCGAGCGTGGATTCGTTCCCGACGAGCGTCATGACCAGCATCGACGGCGCCGTGACGATGTATCCCTGGGCGATCCCCTTCAGGACGGCAAGGCGCATCATCTTGTTCCACAGCACATCGAAGCGCAGATAGATGAACCGCTCCTTCGGGGGATTGGAGAACCTGCCGCGGAATACGACGGCCGAAGCGATGATCGTAAGCGCGAAAACGAAGAGGGTCACCAGTTTATAGGCCAGGTTGATATTTCCCCCGAGCCAGTTGTGGTCGGCCGTGGCGCCCAGGAACGCCCCGATCATACCGGGCACGACGACGCCGGCGACGGTGTTGAAGAAACTTTCCAGACCGTAGTAATAGTTGCGGTTGCCGTCGTCGGTGGAATTCAGGGCGAGAAAATCGCGGTTGGCCCAGAAAAAGCCGTACGATAGCCCCATGATAAGTCCCGCCACGACGATCCCGGCCAGGTCGAGCGTTTCGAGCGACATCATCACGGCCATCGAAACGCCGCTCAGCAGCATCCCGAACGAATAGAGGTGCGAAATCCGGATGCGGCGCATGAGAAAGCCGTTCACCAGGAAGGTGAGCGGGATGCCCGTGTAGACGGCCAGCTGGTAGCCCACCACATACGCCAGCTCCGAACTGTTGCGCATGATGTAAGTGCCGACAAAAAGTTCCACGACGGGGAGGACGAACGCATACAGCATGTTCGTCAGCAGGAGTATCCGCATGTTGAACGGATAGGTTCCGAAATGCCGGATTTCCGAGAAAGCCCTGCCGAGAATGCCGTTGCCCGAGGTCGAGACGGTTGTTTCTTTCATGTCAGTAGTTTAGTATTGCCTTGCAAAATTAAGCCCCCGGGGGCGTTGCAAGGTATACTATTGTAACCGAAACGTATCTTCACGCCGGGAAACGGCACTTTTGCCCGCTCAGCGCTCTTTTTCGCGCATCTCCCTGGGCGACATGTGGTATATTTTGGCGAACTCGCGGTAGAAGTAGGACTTGTTGTTGAAACCCGCGCAGAACATGATTTCCTGGATGGTCATGTTGGTCGTCCGGAGCAGATGCGTCGCATGGCTGATCTTCACCGAGCGGATATATTCGCTCGGCGTCATCTGCGTGATCTCGCGGATCTTGCGGTAGAGGCTCATGCGGCTCACGCACATCTTGTCGCACAGGAAATTCAGCGACAGGTTCTCGTCGGTCATGTTCTGCTCGATGATCCCGGCCAGCTGTACGATGAACTTCTTGTCGTCGGCGTCGATCGTATTCCCCTCGTAGACGTCCGACGAGGAGATCACGGAATTGTAGTAATCCCTCAGCGAGAGGCGGTTGTTGAGTATCTGATGCACGACGGCCAGCAGGTGCTTGGGGTGGAACGGCTTGGAGATATAGGCGTCGCCGCCCAGCTCGTAGCCGCGGATTTCCTGTTCGACATCGTTCTTGAAGGAGAGGAACACGAACGGAATATATTTGGTGATCTCGTTGCCCTTGAGGTATTCGAGCAATTCGAGCCCGTCCACGTTCGGCATACTGACATCGCTGATAATCAGGTCGGGGCGTTTGTGTTTGAGGATCTCGATGGCCTCCGTCCCGTCGGCGGCCTGGATGACGGAATATTCGTCGGAGAGTATCTCGGCGATCAGGTCGCGGATCTGCTTTTCGTCGTCCACCACCAGGATCGAGGCCCCCGCGGCACGCGACTCTCGGGCCTGCCCCGTCCGCATGTCCTCGACGTCGGGCAGCGGATAATCGGGCACGCTCTTCTGTTCGGGTTCGGTCACCAGGTCGCGGCTCACCTCGGGCAACGACAGGGTGAAGGTGGTATATTCGCCGGGGTTGCTGCTCACCGTGATATTTCCCGACAGCATGTCGGCCAGACTCTTGGCGAGCGCCAGCCCGATGCCGTTGCGCATGACCTTGCCCTCGTTGGCCTGCCGTTCGAAATTGTCGAGTATCTCGAAGCGGTTGAAGACATTGCCGATGTCCTCGGGCTTGATACCCTTGCCCGAGTTCCTGACCCTCACGGTCGTACGGCCGGCCTCCGCACGCAGCGCGATGCTGATGTATCCGCCTGCGGGCGTATATTTATAGGCATTGGAAACCAGGTTGTAGAGGATTTTCTCCAGTGCCCCCTGGTCGCTCACGAGGATGACCTCCTGCGCCGGGAAGTCGATGCGCAGGTCGATGCGCCGCTGCTCGTTGACCTCGTTGAAATTGTCGGCAATGGTCGAAATCAGCTCCGTGACGTTGACCAGCACGTACCGGGGCGTGTAATGCCCGGTCTCGACCCGCCGGAACTCCATCAACTCGCCGATCAGGCGCTGCATGCGCGCCGCGTTGTTCTTCACGATGCGGACATGCTTGGCGACGTCGGGCGCGAGGCTGTAACTGTCGAGCCGCTGCTCGCCCGACCCGTAGATCTGCGGCAGGGGTGTGCAGTACTCGGGGGCGAGGCTGGTGAATTTGCGGAGTTTCGCCTCGTAGTTGTCGCTCTGCTGCTGCCGGCTCATCGACTCCATCAGCAGCCTGCGCCGCTGCTCGATCCGGTCGTTGACCACGAACCAGACGACGTACAGCACCACGAACGAGAGCAACAGGTAGACCATGTAGGCCCACACCGTGTTCCACCACGGCGGACGCACCCGGATATGCAGCGAAGCGGTATTGTCGCTCCAGATTTTGTCGCCGTTGGTACATCGCACGCAGAATTCATAGGCCCCGGGCGGCACGTTGGTGAACACCGCCGTGTTGTCGGTGCCGATCTCCACCCAGTCGTCGTTGAACCCCTTGAGGATGTAGGCGTATTCGCAGTTGCCGTTGCGGATGTATTCCAGCGCAGAGAACTGGATGCTGAAAAAGTTTTCGCTGTGCGACAGGACGATCTCGCGGTCGGCACGGAATCCGGGCACGGGCGTCTGCTTGATCAGGAAATTGTTGAGCTGCACGGCCGGGGCATACGTCCGCACGCGGATGTCGCGGGGATCGAACCGGTTGAACCCGGCCACTCCGCCGAAGTACATCCTGTCGTCGCGCGAACGGTAATAGGCACCGTCGGAAAATTCGTTGCTCTGCAACTCCTCGTTGTTGTAATAGCTGATTATCCGGTTGTCGGCAGGGTTCAGCTGCGCCAGCCCCTTGTTGGTACTGAGCCAAAGGTTGCCCGAGTCGTCCTCCAGGATACCGTGGATGGTGTTGTTCGGCAGCCCGTCCTTTTCGATATACCAGCGGAAACCGCCCCGTCCCCCTGCGGTGGGGCTGAGCCGGTTCAGACCGTAGCTCGTCCCGATCCAGAGCGTCGAGTCGCGCCCGGCGTAGAGCGACAGGATGTCGTTGCTGCTGATCGGATAATCGCCCGAGGAGGTCGTGTAATGGGTAAACTTGCCGCTGCGGGTGTCGAAGAGGTTCAACCCGCCGCCGCGCGTTCCGACCCACAGTTTTCCGCCGCCGGCCGGGACGATCGCGAACACCGTATTGTTGCTCAGCGAGGTGGTGTCCTTCTTGTCGTTGACATAGACCCGCTGCCGTCTGATTTCGTAACGCCCGCCCGCCTCGGCCAGTTGCAGCCCGATCAGCCCGTAGCCGTTCGTCCCGAGCCACACGCAGCCGTCCGACGGATCGCGGTAAATCGCATACACCGAACCGAAATAGGTGCCCGGGACGGGTTTGATGGACGAGATGCGCCCCGTGGCACACGAAAGCACATCGAGCCCGGCGCCGTCGTGCCCGATGAACAGGTCGTCGCCGAATCCCCAGGCGAGGGCGTAGACGGAATTATTACCCAGTCCCCCGGATACGTCGCAGACCGCGCCCCGGCTCCCGTCGGGACGCAACATGCCGATGCCGTTGCCTTTCGTGGCGACATAGACGTTCCCGCGGCTGTCCTCGCAGAAGGCGCGCACGGGGCAATTCCTGTCGCCGAAAATCCGGCTGTTGGGAATCTTGTCGAACTGGATGCCGTCGTTGTATACCTGGAAGACGCCCTGCCCGTCGCTGCCGACCCACAGGATGTCCTGGCTGCCGTAGCAGAGCGAAAGGATGTTGATGTCGGGCATTTGCGACATCCGGTGGAACGTCCGCCCGGGCATGCCCTCCCTCCCTCTCTCGGGCGCCCCGCTCTCTATCTGTTTTTCTGTGCCGCCTTTCTTGTGCCCCGCGCTCCCCCCTGCGGGGGGGGGCGTGGAATTTGCCCACCGCCGCCAGCTCCCCGTCACGGCGTTCGTAGCGGTAAATTTCCGCATCGGCCGTAACCAGGTAGAGCGCCGTCCGGCTGTCGAACACCGACTTGACCCCGCCTTCGGGGAAGAGCCCGACCTTTTCCCGCACCTCCATGCTCCCCGTCGCCGACAGCCCGTAACGAATCCGAACCAGCTCCTCCTGTACGGTATGCAGCAGCAGGGTATTCTGCCCGCCGTAGTAAACGGCACGTATCTCCGAAGAGTTGAACTGCGGGACATTGAGCGCCGAAAGCCGGCCCAGCGCCTTGTCGTAGCAGGCGATGCCCCACCCCGTGGCGGCGCAGAAAATTGTGCCGTCGGCCGCGGCCGCGACCGAGAATACCTGCTCGGCCGTGGGGCCGTTGTCCTCATAGCCGGGGTAGAAGCGTTCGATGCGGTCGTTTTCCACGTCGATGCGGTTGATCCCGTAGTCGGTGGCGACCCAGAGGATGCCCTTCGCCTCCTCGACGATGTTGCGGATGACGTTGTTCGAAATCGTATTCGCATTGTCCGGCGCGAACTTGTAAGTCCTGAAGCCGTAACCGTTGTAGGCATTCAGGCCGTCCCATGTCCCGAACCACATCATCAGGGTCGAATCCTGATAGATGCAGTTGACCGAACTGTTCGACAACCCGTCCGCGCTGGTCAGCGTATCGTACTTGAGGGAGGCCACGGCGGAAGGCACGGCAACCCAAACCGCCGCCAGCAACAGGAAAATCAACTTTTTCGACATAACGCTTCGCATGTTGTTACAAAGATATGTTTTTATCCGGAACCGCAAAATCACGCGGCAGGCCGTTTCCCGAAAAAAGCGGGAAGCCGGGGCGGATCATCCGCCCCGCCACAGAACGGGAAAGCCATGGCAGGGCGCACCCTGCCATGACCCTGCGGATGTTCCGTCCGCGCAGTCCGCCCCCCCTGCAGACCGAATCCGGCCCGGAAACGGGGCGGACGGTTTCCTTAATAGCGTTTCGCGCCGTCCGTCCAGTCGTCGGTGCGGAACGGCCCGGCCGGAAGCCCTGCGCCGTTGCTGAGGTTGCAGACCGGGTTGTTGGCCCAGGCATAGCGCACCCCGACGGGGAAGCGCACCCCGTCCGAAGAGACGACGACCGTATTGCCTTCGATGACGGCCTTGGCGGCATGGAACTTATGGTCGGGGCCGGCGATATAGAACCCCCTGACGGGGCCGCCGTCGGAGGTCTTGAGCCCCTTGTCCGTGTGCGAAAAGTCGATGCGGATCGTGTTCCCCTCGATGCGGTAACCCTCGTATACGGGCCCCGAATAGGGAATCTGCTCACCATAGGTCAATGCCCGTGCCACGAGCGAGAGGCGCCGGCCGACCGCCGGTTTGTTTTTCGGATGGAGATCGTCGCCGTCACCGACGTCGATGCACACGGCCAGCCCCGTGTTCTCGAGGCGGAGCGCATGTTTCTGCGCCTCGCGCAACTCGGCCCACTCCGACTCCTCGGGGCCTTCCTGTGCCTTCATGTAGTTGGGAAGCTGCACGATATAGAAGGGAAAGGCATACCCCCAGTGCTGCCGCCAGTCATGGATCATCAGCGGCAGCAGGTCGCGGTACTGCGCCGCGCGCGCCACGTTGGCCTCGCCCTGGTACCAGATGGCGCCGCGGATGGCATAGTCCACGAGCGGGTTGATCATCGCATTGAAGAGGAACGTCGGGTAGTTGGGTTCGGTGGCGGTGTTGACCGGCATGTCGGGGGCGTCGCCCAGCCCCATCGAGACCTTGTATTTCCATTGCCCAGCCAGCGGGAGTTTCTCCGAGTCCGATTTGGCGAGGGCGATGCTGTTCGCATCGCCGAAGATGCCGCCCTTGCCGCCCGTATCCATCTCACGCTCGGCAACGGTCGCCTTGCCGGCCTTGACCAGCGACGCGGGGATCTTATAGCTCCGGAAAGCCATGCAGCCCTCGGTATGCCCCACTTCGACGCCGTTGAAATAGGTGAAATCGTTGTCGTCTATGGCCGCAAGCGTGAGCGTCAGCTCCTTACCGGCCCAGCCGGCCGGGATCTCGACGTCCCTGCGCACCCACATAAAGCCGCTGAACCCGTCGAGGCCCTGATCCTGCACGAACCCCGGAACCGCGATCTCGCCCCACAACGAATCGTCGAACGAACTCTCGGCCCACACCGCTCGGCCGTCCTCGAACGCCATGTCGGCCTGCATCATCCGGAGGCGCCACTCGTCCATGTCGTCGTGGAACATCCTGTTACGCGCCTCCCGGGATTCGGGGATCTGCTTCACCTTCTCGACGCGGGGACGGAAATAGGGCATCTCGGACAGCGCTTCGGCGCTCGTCCACGACTCGGCGTACGTCCCGCCCCAGCACGACTCGATCAATCCGATGGGTATGCCCAGGTTTTTATAGAGTTCCTTGCCGAAGAAGTAACCCGTCGCCGAAAAGTCGGCGATGTGTTCGCCCGAGCACACCTGCCAGCCGCCGTGGCGAACCGAAGCCTCGCCGAGCGGCACCGGGCTGGTGGTGTTGTCGATATGCAGCAGGCGGATATTCCCGTAGGCATCGGCCTCCTTCATCTCCTGTTCGTAGTTCAGCACCCGGTCGGCAACGCGCATCTCCATGTTGGACTGCCCCGAACAGAGCCAGACCTCGCCGATCAATACGTTTTTCAGTTCGACGGGTTTGCCGTCCGAAACCGTGACCGTATAGGGGCCGCCGGCCACGGGGGTCGACACGCGCACCTCCCAGCCGCCCGATGCGGCGGCCGTCGCCGCGTAGGTCTTGCCGTCCCACGAAGTGGTGACTTTCACGGCCTTGCCGGGTTTGGCCCTGCCCCAGATTTTCACATCGCTCTGTTGCTGCAGCACCATGTTGTCGGTGAAGATCGCCGGGAGCGTGACCTTGGCGGAGAGCTGCAGGGGCAGCACGGCCGCCAGCAGGAAAAGTATTCGTTTGAGATTCATGACAGCTTCGGATTAGTAGACGAAATAGTTTTTGTCGGTACCGTTCACCTTGTTGATGGCCGACACGATGATCTTCTCCATGACCTTATAGCCCTCGCCGTTGGGATGGCATCCCTCGGGCGAATATTCCGGGAGCATGGCGTTGTCCTTGTCGGCCATCGCCGAGAAATAGTCGACATACTCCACGCCCTCGGCCGAGTCCGCATACTTCCTGAGCATCGCGTTGAGCTTAGGGATGATCTTCCCGGGCTCCACCTGCGGCCGCCAGTTGTAGCGCACGCACGGCGTGACGGAGCACAGCAGCACCTTTATCCCGTTGAAGCGTGCCAGCTCGCACATCGAAACGATGTTCTGGTAGGTATTTTCCAGGGCGATGTACCCGTTGTTCATCGCAATATCGTTCGTCCCGGCCATGATCGCCACGCACTGCGGGTGCAGTTCGATCACGTCCTGGCGGAAGCGCACCAGCATTTCCGACGAGGTCTGCCCGCCGATGCCGCGGCCCAGGAAGTTGTTTTTCTGAAAGAACTCCGGGTGCTGGTTGAACCACCCCTCGGTGATGGAGTTACCCATGAAAACCACGTCGGGGCGCACGTCGCCCAGCGTTTTGTTCACCTGGGCATAGGCCCTGAGCCCCGCCCAGTCCCGGTAGAGAAGGTCGGAATAGGCCTGGCCGAAAACAACGCCCGCCCCAAACAGGCAAAGCGCACATAACAAGATCAGTTTTTTCATTTCCGCAAAATATTAGATCGGTTCCACAAAGTTAAAAATTATCCGTCCGGAACGGCACTACGGGCTGCCCGAAGGCATCCCACAGGCAGCCGACGCTGCAATTCTTGAAATTATAGCGCAGGTACACGGGGCTGCCCACGTCGTAGTTCGAGACATAGAGCACCGTGGGGTCGGGGCGCCGGCGCACGGCCTTCGCGGGGCGGAACACCCCGTCGCTGCCGGCCAGTTCGAAGCCCTCGATCTCGCCCTTGACGAGGAACCCGCAGTCGCTGCCGTCGAAATGCACCCTCACGACACCGCCTTCGAGCACCTCCATCGACCTGAACCGCGGCCCGATGGTCTTGACCGCATCGCCGTAGCCGTAGTCCCGGCTCAGCGCCCAATAGGCCAGACGCCGCGCGATGGGCTCCTTCTGGCTGGGATGCACGTTCCACGTCTCGTAGTCGTAGACCAGGTCGTTGGTGCAAACCATACCCACGTTGTCGGTCATGTCCATCACCCGCGCCTGCTGCTCACGCACCAGCGCCTCGTTCACGTTCTGCTCGCCGTCCTCATGGGGTGCGATCTCGACGTAGTAGAACGGCTTGCGTTCGCCGCCCCACAACTCCCGCCAGTGGTCGATCATCGCCACCATCTTGTCGGCGTAACAGGTGCTGCGCCCGACATTCGAGCAGCCCTGATACCAGCAGAACCCCTTGATCGCAAAGTTATGCAACGGGTAAATCATCCCGTTGTAAAGGATTTCGACCGTATTCATGCCGCTCTGCCCCTCGCGCGTGGCGACCGACGCCGGGTCGAAATCGGCGAACCCGCGTTGCAGCGACGCCGGGAACCACGCTTCGATCCACGTGCCGCCGCAACTGCTGTTGATGATCCCCACGGGGACGTTCAGCGCCCGGCGGAGGTTGCGGCCGAACAGGTAGCCGATGGCGCTGAAGGTCTTGACGCTCCCGGGCGAGGCTTCGCACCAGGCACCCGTCACATCCTCCCGGGGACGAAGCCCGCCGTCGATTTTCACCGAGAAGAGCCGCACGTCGGGGTACTGCGCACTTTCGGCGATGATCTCCTGCGCATGTTCGATCGGGCAGTCGCGGCCTCCCTGCACGGGGATCTCCATGTTGGACTGCCCCGAACAGAGCCACACCTCGCCGATGAGGATATTCTTCAGCACGACGGGTTCGCCGTCACCGTCGCCGAGGGCGATGCTGCGCGGCTCGAACGAGGCGGCCGGGGTTGCGACCGTCACGCACCAGCGTCCCTTCTTGTCGGCCTGCGTCCGTACGGCGCCGCACCACGAGGGGGCGACACTGACTTCGGCCTCGGGCGCCGCCCAGCCCCAGACCTTTACGTTGCAGGACTGTTGCAGCACCATGTTGTCGCCCACGATGGCGGGCAGCTTGATTTTCGCTTCGGACGGCGTCCATGCCGCGCACAGCAGGAGCACCAGCGCACAAAACCTTCCCATACCCGCAATCAATCGTTATAGGGCCTTGCGACCAGTTTGTAGGTATCCTCCCCGAGCAGCGACTCGTCGATCTCGATGTCGACCTTCCGGGTCTCGCCCCGCAGCAGCGTGAAGTAGTTGTCGTCCATGATGACCGGCAATATCTGCTCCCCGGTCGAGGCGTAGACCGGCATGAGGCGCACGGCAAACGCCACGCTGCGGCCCCGGTTCGTGACGGTCGCGCGGATGATGCGCTTGCCGTCCACCGTTTCGGCTTTCGTGCGTACATCCAGTTTCGCGGGTTCGAGGTCGTTCAGCGCACGGTAGTCGCCCAGGCGGTTCGAACGCCAGTAGAAATTCTCCGAAAGCAGGTTCCCGGCATCGTCGGTCAGCCGCAGGCGGATGAAATGCACGGGCGAAAGTTCTTTGGCCGGGGTTTCCGGGCCGTAAAGCTCCATTTCGAAGAGCAGCAGCAGCCAGGCGGCGGGGGGCGCCGTGCCCTGCTACTTGACATAGCGCGCCGGCACGGGGTCGAGTCGTATCCGGTCGATGGGCGTGCTGGGCTTGCCGCTGGTGTAGACCGTCCGCCACTCTTCGGCGTCGTCCGACGCGAGTACCCCGTATGCTTTGGCCGCTTCGCTCTCCCACGTCAGGACGATGTCCGAAAACTCGGTGGGCGCGCCCAGGTCTACCATGACCCACTGCTCGCCCGGGCCGCCCGAGCGCCACGAGGAGCCCGTATTGCCGTCGGTGACGGACTTGGCGGCATGCGCGCCGTCGTTTTCCGACGACGAGGCGACGGTTTTCTTACCCCGTGCGAGGTTGCGGTCTTCGGGAAACGGCAGCGTCATCACCTTGACAGCCGTATTGGGCAGCGACGACAGGGCGGCCCGCTGCGCGTAACGCTTCACCTCGCTGCCGTCCATATTGTAGACCGCCGCCGTGGCACGCAGGCCGTTGTAGGCCTCGCCGCTGGCGTTGACCACCTTGACCGTGTTGTCGGCGTAACTCCACTGGATATGCAGCGGTTCGCAGGCCTTGCGCACGCCCCAGTAGGCACCGTTCAGGTCGTAATAGTAATCGTAGGTCTGCCATACGAACGACGGGTAGGCCGACTGGCTCATCCAGGTCAGGATGCCCGAAGCGTCGTTCCACAGGTGGTGCTGCCACCCCTCGTACATCGCCTTGTTGACCTCGATGTTGAGCAGCTGCGCCTTGCGGCAGAAATCCTCCGCGCCCGCGGCCTTGCCGTAATTGTACTCCACGGCCGCGAAATAACGGGTCGGGCGCGCATTGCCCGCCGAGTTGCCGAAGAAATGCTTGTCCAGCATCCCGGGCGAAGCCGGCCACCGCTCGGGCTCGGGCATGAACTTCTTATAGCTCTCGTAGTTGGTGAAGACGGCCGAGCCGATCTCCGTGCGGAAGCCCCAGCCGTCGAGCTTGTGGTCTCCGTAGCCCAGCGGGTGGGCCGTGAAGTACCAGATCGGATGGGCGTTCACCCAGGGGCCGCTGCCCGAGAATCCGTACTCGCGCGAAATGGGCTGGTACCAGCGGTCGCCGCCGTCGAAGGCCTTGACATCCTCGCGCAGCCACTCGTTGAGCGGCGCCAGGGGCACGCCCTCGTTGTCGCCGCACCAGACGGCGATCGAAGGATGGTTGCGCAGCCGCTTGATTTTCTCCACGGCGTTGCGGTTGAAGGCGAACACGTCGTCCGGCAGGTTGGGATGCGAATTGAGCCAGAAATCATCGAAGACCATGATGCCGTAGCGGTCGCACGCCTCGTAGAACTCGTCGTCGGTCGTCGAACCGATCCAGTTGCGGATCATGTTGTAGTTCATCTCGCGGTGCAGGCGGATTTTGAGGTCGTACTCGGCGCCCCGGCAGCGGAGCATATACTCGCTCATGCCCCAGTTACCGCCCTTGCAGTAGATGCGCTCGCCGTTGACCGAGAGCTGGAACACACCCTTCACGAAGTCGTAGGAGTACTCCCGGATGCCGAACGTCACCGTCCGGCAGTCGGAAACCTCGCCGTCGACCTCGCACGTCAGCTCGCACGTATAGAGGTTTTGGTCGCCGTACCCGTTGGGCCACCACAGGGCCGGGTCGTCGACGGTCAGCTGCGGGAACTCGCGGGGGTGGACGCCCACGGTGCTCTGCTGGCACGCCCCTATTTTAATTCGCTTCTCGAAGGTGATGTCGCCCGGGCGGATGACGCCCCTCACGACCCCGGTTTTCTCCTGCTGCGAGTGGTTCTTCAGTTCGGTGGTCAGCGAGACGACGCCCTGCTCGCGCGAAGGCACCCTGGTACGCACCCACGGGTCGACGAGCGACACGTCGCCCGACGTGGTGAAATACACGTCGTCGGTGATGCCGCCCAACAGCCCGGGGACGTAGGGCATCCAGTCCCAGCCCGCACTGGAAATATAGGTCGGGCTGGCATGATTGGCGATCGGGTTCGTCGGCACGCGCACCAGCACGGCCAGCACGTTGGGCGCGGCATCCTGCCGCAGCAGGTGCGTGACCTCGAACATGCCGCGATCCATAAACCCGTCGAGCGACCCCAGCCGCGCGCCGTTGAAATAGACCTCGGCCCCGCGGTTCACGCCCTCGAAGCAGATCCAGCGGCGCGCACCGGCGGGCAGGTCTTTGGTCGCGAACTCGGCCCTGTACCAGAAATTGCGGTCGTACTTGCACCTGTCCACCTTGTAGGCATTGTCGCCGAAGTTGGGGTCGGATTCGATCCCCGCCTCGACGAACGACGTGAAGGCCGCCCCCGGGACGACCGCGGCGACCCAACCCGAGGCATCGTAGCCCGCCCCGAGCATGGCTTTCACGTCGGTCACCTCGTCCTGCGCCCGGAGCTGCCATGCGGCAACCCGGCCGTCGCTGTTGAGCGACACTTTCTGCACAGCGGCTGCCAGGGGAAGGCACAGCAACAGCGACGCTGCGATCAACAGATATTTTTTCATTCCTTCGTTTTTTACAGATTATTCGCTCCCGCACGGCTTCAACGCCGCCGGTCATCCGGCACCGCACGGCCGCACGCACGCGAAGGGCGGCAACCCGCCGATGCAGGCCGATCCGGACGGCCCGGCCGGAAAAAATCCCGGCGACGGCGAAGTGAAACAAAAACGATCCACCGCCGTCGCCGGATTATCATACCGCCCCGGGTAACCGGCCGGTACGGCCTTCACAACCGGTTTTTACCAACCGGTATTCTGGTCGAGGTTCGGGTTCTGCGTCGTTTCGGCATAGGGGAACGGCCACAGGTAGAAGCGGTCGCTCCAGGTGCCGCGCGTCGACAGCGGGTCGTAGCGCACTTCGTAGTTGCTCCAATCGGTAGGATCGGTCGTACGCTTGGTCGCGTCCTTGAGCCCGACGAGCCATGCGCATTCGTTACCCCAATGCTCGCTCACACCGTCGATCGAAGTGTCGGTGATGAATTTCTTGTAATCGCCCCAGCGAATCAGGTCGACATAGCGGCTGCAATCCTCCAGCCACAGCTCGAAGCGGCGCTCGGCCTTGATGCCGTACTCGGCGTTATCCATATCCAGCGCGGGGGCGTCGGTCAGGCCCGCACGGCGGCGCACCTTGTTCAGCGCCTCCAGGCCCGAGATATTGGCCGTACCCTCGCCCGACATGCAGACAGCCTCGGCATAGAGCAGCAGTACGTCGGCATAGCGCATCAGCGGGAAGTTCGTCCGGTTGCCGTTGGTCTGGCCGCTTGCGAAACGCTCGGGAACCACGTCGTCCACATAGTCGTAGTATTTCATGCGGAAATAGCCCTCGTTCTCGAACAACATGCTCGACATGACGCCGCGCACGTCCTTGTTCAGGTAGGGGAAGTCGTGGTACACCTCGCTGTAAGTGGCGATGGCCGCACGGCGGCGCACGCTGTTGCCGTCGTGCTTGGCAAATGCATAACCGAACGTGCGGGTCGGGTTGATAAAGCCCCAGCCGTCGGAGGCGGTCGTCGTGTTGCCCGGCAGGTTGACCTCGTCCTTACGCCAGTTCATGTAGGCGCGGAACCAGTAAGGCTCAGTGCGCGTGATCGTCGTCATGGCGCCGTCGATGTCCAGCTCGAGCAGGAACTCGTCGCAGAAATCGGCCTCGGCACGGTAGAGCGTCAGGTATTCGTACTCCTCGCTGCCGTCGCTCCAGTTTTCGTTCTGGCTCTTGGCCAGCTGCTTGTTCGTGCCGTAGCTCGACGGGCCCATGGTCGCGGTCTTATCCCAGAGTTCGTATTTGCCCGAGTTGATCACCTTGGCCAGTTCGACCTTGGCGTTGGCATAATCGTTCTGCCACATGTACCCCTGGCCCTTGTAAGCGTAGCAGGCTTCGGCCGTCCAGCGGCCGCCGATGGCTTTCTGGCCGCCCAGTCCGCTCTTCGAGGGAAGCACGGCAGCAGCCTCGTCGAACTGCGTCATGATCCATTTCCAGTTGTCCTCGGGGTTCGAGTTGCCGGGATAGAACGAATAGTTGATACCGTCCAGCACGTGATCCACGAGCGGGGCCGAGCCCCACAGCTGCGTCAGGCGCATCATCGCCCATGCACGCCAGGCCTTGGCCTCGGCGATCACGCGCTTGCGCTCGGCGGAACCGTCGTTGAGTTTGTCCACGATCATGTTGCATTTGTACATGATCTTGTAGAAACGGGTATACATCTCCTTGTAGGCGTTGTTCTCCGAATCGTCGATCATGGCCGACATGCGGTGGTATTCGGTACCGTCGTTCGGGCCCGAACCGCCCGGCCAGCACTCGGCCGTTTTGGCCGAGGTGGTTGCAATGTAGTGTACGCCCCAGTCGCCCATCATCAGGTACTTGGCCGTGACGTATACGTTCGCGATCAGCTGTTGGGCCGTCATATCGTTCGCCTCCGCATAGGTCTTGTCCACCTCGGTGACCCCGAGGTGCTCCACTTCGTCGAGACGCGCCTGGGAGCACGAAGTCGCCATCATCGCTCCGGCAAGCAGACCGGCTAATGCCAAAATATGCTTTTTCATAATAGTCATAATGTTTTTAGGTTAGAACGAAAGGTTTGCACCGAATGTCAGGGTCTTCGGGGTCGGGTAGTCGCCATAGTCCATGCCGATGCCCGACGTACCGCTGACAGCTTCCGGATCCATACCCCAGTAGGGCGTGATGCAGAAGAAGTTGTCGAGCGAGACATAGACGCGCAGGCGCGAAATGGCGATCTTTTTCGTAAAGGACGAAGGCAGCGTGTAACCCAGCTGGATCTGCTTGATCTTGAAATAGGAACCGCTCTTGAGCCACATGCTCGAGTTTCTGGAAGCCGTATCGCCGATCGGATCGGGATGCGGGTACTTGGCACCGGCACCCTTCACGTCCCACGAATCCGTCCACAGTTCGGAGGGTTTGTTGGCCGAAGGCGTCAGGCGGGCGCCGTAGAGGCTCAGCAGGCCGCCGTGGCTGCCGCTGCCGAATACCGTCAGGTCGAAGCCCTTGTAAGCGGCATTGAGAGTGATACCGTAGGTAAAGTCGGGGATGGCCGAACCCAGGTACACCTTGTCCTTGTCGTCGATCGTACCGCTCTTGTCCTTGTCGTAATACATGGCGCTACCGTCCTCGGGGTTGACACCGAGGTATTTGTAGCCGTAGTAGCTCCACATGGGCTGTCCCTTGTCGAAATAGACGAAATCGGACAGGTCGTTCACGATACGCGTACCTTCCATCTCCTTGACCTCGCTGCTGATGGTGGCAAGATTGGCATTGACACCGTAGGTGAACTCACCGGCCTGATCCTGCCAGCCGAGTTCGAACTCGAAACCGTGGTTGTTGACCTTGCCTATGTTCTTGGCCATGCTCGTGGTACCCGTCGCAAGGGGAGGCGTCAATGTAAGGATCTGGTCGACGGTATTCTTATTGTAGAAGTCCATCCCGAAAGTCAGCCGGTTGTTCAGGAAACGCGCGTCGATACCGGCATCGAACTGCCGTGCCGTCTCCCATTTCAGATCCGGGTTGGCCAGCACATCCGAAGGATAGACGGTGGAAACCAGCGAGCCGTTCATGGGGTAATAATCGCCCACGCTCATCGACGAGCTGTACATGAAAGCGCCCAGCGCGCTGATATTACCGTTGACACCGTACGAAGCGCGGAGCTTCAGGAACGAAATGATCTTGGGGTCGATATCGCGCATGAACCGCTCGTTGGAGATCGTCCACCCGGCCGACACCGAGGGGAAATAGCCCCAGCGGGCTTCCTTCGACAATTTGGAGCGGTCGAAAGCGTCGGCGCGGAAATTGACCATGATGTTGTAACGGTTGTCGAACGTATAGCCGACACGGCCGAAGTAACTGATACTGGAAATTTCGCCTACTCTGCCGCCCACGCCTTTGGTCGCGTCGGTCGAAGCGAAGTCCAAGTGGTGGAAATTGCTGCTGCTGTCGGTCAGGCCGTTGGTCGAACCCGAAGTGAAGTTGCTCCACTCGTACTGGTAGGACATACCGACCATCGCGTTGATCGTGTGCTTGCCGAACGTGTTGTTGTAGTTGGCGAAGTTCTCCCACATGTAGAAGCGGTTCATCGTGGTCTTTCCGTCCAATTGCATCTTCGTGCGCGACGACACGGCGAAGTAGGTCGGCACGCCGTAGAAACTGTAATTGGTCGATTCGAGCCGGTAACCGACACGCGACGTGACGGTAAGGCCCTCGACGGGGGCGAAAACCAGCGACGACGCACCGCGCAGGGCGAAGTTCTTATGCTCGCCCGTGTTGCTGTAATAGTGGGTAAGCGGGTTGACCGCGTCCTTGGCGGCGAACGGAATGCCGACGTAATCGCCCTTCTCGTTCTTCATGAACATGTTGTCGCCCTGCTGTGCGATCAGCTCGGTCATGTATGCCGGCAGGTTGTCCTTGTCCCAGAAAGCGGGCAGCAGCGGATCCATGCCGTAGGGGTTGATGAACTGGTTGCTGTTGCCCAGATTGCTCACGCCGTCGCCGCTGTTCTGCGAACGCGAACTTTCGACCGTATTGTTGGTCGTGAAGGTGAGCCATTTCTTGACCTTGTAGTCGCCGTTGAGCTGGAAGGTGACACGCTTCAGCCAGTCCTTGTTGCCGTAGTACATACCGTCGTTGTCCATATACGACAGCGAAGCGTAAACCGAACCATAGTCGTTGGCCATTTCGACGCCGGCCGTATGGCGCTGGAACGAACCGTTGTCGCCGTAAAGCACGTCGAACCAGTCGGTATCAGTTTTACCGTCCCACGCGGACAGCGACTGGCTGTTGCCGGCGGCCGTCTGATAGGCCACGTACTGCTCGGCATTCATCAGGTCGGCCTTGCGGGCCAGCGAGGTGATGCCGTAGGTGAAATCGTAGAAGATGCGGCCGTCGCCCTTCTTACCCTTTTTGGTGGTGATAAGTACGACGCCGTTACCGGCCTCGACACCGTAGATGGCCGCCGAGGCACCGTCCTTGAGGATCTCCATCGACTCGATCGACGAGGGGTCGAGGTAGGAAATGTCCGACACCTTCAGGCCGTCCACCACATAGAGGGGCTCCGATGCGCCCGAATTGTTCGAGCTGAATCCGCGGATACGGATCGAGGGACTCGAACCCGGAGCGGCCGAAGAGGAGAGCACCTGCACGCCCGGGGCCTTTCCCTGCAGGGCCTGCTGTGCGTTCTCGACCGAACGCGATTCGAACACGTCGCTCTTCACTGAGGTGATCGAACCCGTCACGTCCCTCTTCTTCTGGACACCATAACCGATGACGACCACTTCGTCGAGCGTCTGGTTGTCCTCCTTGAGCACGACCTTCATATTCGTCTGTGAGCCGATCGCAACCGTCTGGGGTTCATAACCGATGAATGTCACCAGGAGGCTCTGGTTCGCCATAACGCCGTTCAGTGCGAAGGAACCGTCGGAACCCGTCGAGGTACCCTTCGTCGTCCCGTCGATCACCACGGCGGCACCCGCAACCGGATTCCCCTGTGCGTCGACGACGGTTCCGGTCAGATTGTGCGTCTGTGCAACAGCCTGACTGCCTGCGAACGGAGCGACAAGCATCAACATCACTGCTGCAAAAGCTAATTTCAGTAAGCTTTGTTTCATAATTTTAATCAATCATTAATGTAGTTCGTTGGTTGTCATTTCTTTGCTTCCCGCGGGAACGCCCGGTTCCCGGCGGATCGGTAGGTTTTACATCTTTTCAGTTTATGGCCAATTAGGTGTTAAGTTAATAAGTAGTTTATAATTAGGTATTTATGAATATCACAACACTTTTTACAGGGTGCAGTCGGAAACACCCGCCGCAGGAATCAGGGGTGTCAGCGTACAGGGTGTGCCCGTCGGGGCACACCGATGCACGCGGCATTCCGCACGATTATTCTACGGGGAGACCCTTATAGGCGCGGTACGTAGCGGCCAGGTCGGCAGTCCTCAGGAACACGTATTTCCGGCCGTCGTTGCGGGCCTCGATCTGCTTTTTGAGCTCGGACGCATAGGTGGTCACATCCTCGCTCGCCGTGCCGATCATGACCGACAGGAACAGCGGTTCGTCTACCGGGGCGCTGTCCAGCACCTTGTTCAGGTATTCGGGACGCGAATTGGTCGTACCGATATGGAAACAGTTGTTGTCCATGTGGTATTCGTCGGAACCGATGCCGCGCCAGTCGGTGCCCGCATAACCGCCTTCGAGGCAGTAGGGCTGTACGTTCCAGGCCACGGCTTCGCCGTCGACCATCTGCTTGAGGGTGTGCATACCGGCCTGCCTGAGGTAATGCCGCGTCAGCGAGCAATAGAACGAGAAACCGCTGTAACGGTCGGTCGTCGGGGAGCCGTCGCCCATCATGGCGCCCATCTCCTGGCCGCCTTCGTTCATCACCTGCTCGTACCAGGTGAAAACACGCGGCGCGAGGTCTACGATGGCGGGGTTGATGATCCACGTCACGGGGACGTCGCCGTAGGCGGCCGACTCCTCGATCGTGTAGGGCATGTAGATCATCGTATGCAGCAGGTTGTCGCCGTCGGAGACGAGCATCGCGATATAAACGGTATTGGGCTCGGCCTTGAGCGCCTTGGGTTCGATGGGCGTACCCTGCACCGAGGGGAACGAAGACATGACGGTCATGTTCTCGACCGAAATGAACGGCACCATGAAATACCCGTATTCGGCGAAGAGCTTGTCGGCCTTCAATTCGTCCGTCCAGCCCATGATCTGGGTGCCGGCGGGGTATTTCTTGACGATGTTCTCGTAATATGCGCACTGGTCATGATCCTGGATGTCGAGGAAATAGGTGAACAGGCGGTTGGCAACCACGTAGTCCTTGTTGGCTGCGCCCCAGCTCTCCTGGAAATCGGTGGTCATGTGCGACCAGGTGAAAGCCACGTCGCGGTTGGCCGTCTCGAAATAGTTTTCCACGAGCCAGTCGACACACTCGATGTTGGTCTTGAACATCCCGCGCAGATCCCGGATCACCGGAAAATCGTACCCCTTCACCTCCTCGTAAAGGCGGGGTGAAACGATCAGGGCGTCGGTCTGTGCCGCGATCGTAGTCGCCGCCTCGATCGTGGCCTCGACCAGTTCGGGGTCATAGATGACTACGCCCTTGATATGCTTCTTATACTGCTCGACAAGCGCCGAGAACCCGGGGTTGGACTTGGTCGCATCGAGCGTGAGGGTCTCCTGCGGAATGTCCTTCAGCACACGGTCGAGCCAGAACTGCCCCATCTGGGCCATGTCGTGCGGGCCGGTCTTCCAGCCGCCGTGGTTGTCCTTGCAACGGCTGTTCATCACATAGATCTTCTGTTCGCTGTCGCGGTTGACGATACCCTGCAGGCCGATGGCAGCGACCTGCCCCTCGATATCGTCGTTTTGCAGGTCTACGATGACAAGCGATTTGGTCGGGATTTTGACTTTCGGATAGAGCCTGCCCGTCAGGTCGACGTCCGTGGCGGCGCGGCCGCAGCACGAACCGCCGTTCTGGCACGAAGCGAGCGTCATCAGACAAAGCAGGGAACCGAAACAATAGGTCAAAGTTTTCTTCATGGGTTTTAAGTAGGTTTTATTGGGATTTCTATTATAAGTCTTTGCGCAGGTTTTCCAGGATTTCGCCTACGGAGAGGTCGGCCCGGCAGATCACCTTGTCCGAAGCCCCGTAGTACAGGGCGATGCGGTCGCCATCGACCAGGTGGCCGTTGGTGAAGATGACATTCCCGAAGAAGCCTTCCAGTTCGTAGGGTTCCTCAGGCTCCATGACGGGCGTGCGGCTGCGCGCCAGCACCTTCGACGGGTCGGCGGCATCGAGCAGCATCGCCCCCAGGCAATAGCGGTTCGAAGCGTCTGCGCCGTGGTAGATCGTCAGCCACCCTTCGCCCGTACGGATCGGGGCACACCCGGCACCTATGCGGGCGCTGTCCCACATCCCCTTGCGGGTACGGGCCACACACCTGTGGTTTCCCCAGTGGCGGAGGTCGGGGCTCTGGGCGATCCAGATATAATTCCCGCCGATCTCGGGGCTGCTCGGGCGGTGCAGCATATAATATAGGTCACCTACCTTCTCGTCGAAGAGCGTGCAGTCCTTATTGTGCGGGGGCAGCACCAGCCCGTAATCGGTGAAACGGCGCCAGTCCGACGTGCTGCGCATCCGCACCGCCACGCCGTTAGCCGAGACGGCCGTATAAGTCAGGTAATACTGCGTCCCGATCTGCGTGACGCGGCAGTCTTCGATCCCGTACGCTTCGTAACGGTCGCTGCCCGTCAGCGGCGGATATCCCGCTTCCTCGCGGAAACGGATGCCGTCGGTGCTGCTCACAAGCCGCAGGTGGGACATCGTCGTGAGGAAATCCTCGCCCTTGTAATTGATGACCCTCGGATCCGAGAGGTCGAGTTCGGGGGAGGCGGCCGGGACACGCATCACCGTCACGTGGTTCTGCGCGTCGAGCAACGGGAAACTGACTTCCCCTTCGGCCTGTGCAGGGCGTTCGGCGACCCTGACCAGCATCCAGACCTTCCCGTCGTAACGGAATACGCCGGGATTCAGCAGGCATTCGATCTGCATCGAGGGTTGGCTCGGACACAAATCTTCGGGGCTCAGGATCGGGTTATGTGCGTAGCGCATGGTCAGTGGTTTTTTTGTAATTCAAAAGTAGATTATATTCCGCGCCGAATTGTATACAATACTACCAAAATGGTATAATCACAGGATACCCGCAAGAACCCGTGAATGTTCCATACGGACACATTAAATACTAATAATCAGCAACAAACAGTATGATTAAGGCACACCTCCCGCCCGAAAAATCCGTATACTCCCTTCCCCGGGCCGCTCCCGGCAGCCCCAAACCCTCCCGCCCGCACATCCCCGTCCGACGGCCGGCCGCCATGCCCGTACCCGCCCCCGAACCCACCCCCTAAGCCGGGGGATTTCACGCGTTGCAAGACCTCCCGCCCCGGGCAGGGGACACTCCCGGGCACGAATATCGACCGGGAGTGATAAAATAATGCCCGACAATGCTAAATTTTCTCATAATTATTCTTAATTTTACCACATATTTTTAGAATGATGACTATTAAACCAAAACTTATTTAATCTAAGGAACACCTATGAACAAACTCTTTGCAAGTGTGCTGCTATGCGCCGCGTTATTGGGTTCCGGGATTCTCCGGGCTGATAACATCGTTATTTCCAACAGGAAAAGCTCTATCCTGATCACGGCCCCAAAGGGTGAATCGCCCCGGATACAGTACTTCGGCCCCCGGCTGGCGAATCCCGGCGACGTATTCGACAGCGGGAGCGCCTTCAACGACCCGGTATACCCCCAGTGCGGCGTCCAGTGCTCGCGTGAAACAGCCATTCAGACAACCCACAACGACGGCAATATGTCGCTCGAACTGGTCGTGGAGTCGGTCACCAGGGAGAACCGCGACGGCGGCCAGGTCACGGCGATCGCGACCCGAGACAAATTCTACCCGTTCTATGTCACCATCTACTACAAGACCTATCCCGACTGCGAGGTGATCGAGACCTGGACGGAGATCCGCCACCTGGAAAAGAAACCCGTCACGCTCTACCGTTTCGCGTCGGCCTTCCTGCCCGTGCGCCGCGGCGACAACTGGCTCTCGCACTTCCACGGCCCCTGGGGCGCCGAGGCATACCTCTACGAGGAAGCGCTGACCGACGGCATGAGGGTCATCAAGGACAAGGACGGCGTACGCAATACGCAGAACAGCTGCCCGTCGTTCATGCTCACGCTCGACGGGCGCCCCGACGAACAGCACGGCATGGTCATCGGCGGCACGCTGGCATGGAGCGTCAACTACCGTAGCGCCAGCGACAACGACAATGCCCACACCACTCGCATCTTCGCCGGCATCAACGAAGACCAGTCGCAATACATCCTCGAACCGAAAGAGGTCTTTACGACCCCCGTATTCGCCTTCACCTTCAGCGACGAGGGCAAGGGCGGCGTCAGCCGCAACTTCCACCGCTGGGCGCGGCTGCACCGGCTCAACCACGGCGGCGAGCAGCGCAGCATCCTGCTCAACAGCTGGGAAGGCGTCTCGATGAACGTCAACCAGGAGGTGATGGATCAGATGATGGCCGACTTCGCCGCCATGGGCGGGGAGATGTTCGTGATGGACGACGGCTGGTTCGGCGACAAATACCCGCGCAACAACGGCACGTCGAGCCTCGGCGACTGGGTGGTCTGCAAGGAGAAACTCCCCGAGGGCATCAAGGGGCTGACGGCCTCGGCCAGGGAGAAAGGGCTCAAGTTCGGCATCTGGATCGAACCCGAGATGACCAACTCGAAGAGCGAGCTTTTCGAGAAGCACCCCGAATGGGTGATCCAGCAGCCCCACCGCGAGATGCACAAGGGTCGCGGAGGCACACAGCTCGTGCTCGACCTGTCGAACCCCGAAGTGCAGGAATTCGTGTTCGGCGTCGTGGACAAGCTGATGACGGAGCACCCCGAAATCGCCTACATCAAGTGGGACGCCAACATGACGCTGTTCAACTACGGGTCGACCTACCTGCCCCGCGACAAACAGTCGCACCTCTACATCGCCTACCACCGCGGCATGGAAAACATCCTCAAGCGTGTCCATGCCAAGTACCCGGATCTGGTGATGCAGGCCTGCGCCAGCGGCGGCGGCCGTATCAACTACGGGTTGCTGCCTTACTACGACGAATTCTGGACGAGCGACAACACCGACGCCCTGCAACGCATCTTCATCCAGTGGGGCGCTTCCAGCTTCTACCCCGCCGAGTCGATGGCCTCGCACGCGAGCGTCGACACCAACTACCTGACCGGCCGCAAGACGCCCCTCAAACTGCGTTTCGACGTGGCGATGAGCGGACGCATGGGCATGGAGCTCCAGCCCGCACACATGACCGACGAGGACAAGGCCTTCGCCCGACGCGCCATCGCCGACTACAAGCTGATCCGCCCCGTCGTGCAGCAGGGCGACCTCTACCGCCTGATCTCGCCCTTCGACAAGACCGGGTACGCATCGCTGATGTACGTCTCGCCCGAAAAAGACCACGCGGCCTATTTCGTCTACAAGCTGGAACAGTACCACAACATGCCCCGGCCGGCGTTCCGGATGGCCGGGCTCGACCCGCAGAAGAGGTACCTCGTCAGGGAGCTCAGCCTCGACGGCAAGCCCATTCCCCAGGACGGCAAGACCTTCACCGGGGCGTTCCTGATGGAGACCGGCCTCGACTTCGAGGTGGGCGGCGACCATGCCAGCCACGTACTTGAACTCAAGGCGGCGGAGTAATCCCGCCAGCCCCGGCCGGGCCGGCATCGGCCCGGCCGGACAAAATACTTGCGCCATGAAAAAACTATTCACCCTGAACGCCGTGCTGGCCCCGCTGTGCGGCGCCGCGGCGCAGCGGCCCCTGCGACTCCTCCCGCGGCCCGG
>ENA-ORLI01000040-ORLI01000040.1-human-gut-metagenome-genome-assembly--contig:-NODE-40-length-32082-cov-6.33422_pt1 | contig 32082 bp, 24 predicted proteins | sample MGYA00243015_ERZ508825 | MGnify/ENA primary metagenome ERZ508825 (study PRJEB26277, sample SAMN04329804) | human gut metagenome | biome: human-associated habitat | host: Homo sapiens | place: USA... | reverse complement strand
ACTCTCTTTTGCCTCGGTCGGTCCTATCGGATAAGCCTCATCGGCATATGCCACATGATGAGAAGTACGGTCGGCATCGGAGAAGACCGCAACCGTAAGCAGTCCCATCTCCCGGCACGAACGCATGACGCGCAAGGCAATCTCACCTCTGTTGGCAATCAATACTTTCTTAATCATTTTACTTTTTCTTTAATATATAAAGGATATATATAGTCACACCACAATGCGGACATACCTTTAACAAAGGCATTCCATTTCTTGTTTAAATGTTCAACTAATATCTTCGTACTGTCTTCCTAACCCACGAGCAAAGGCAGCCTTTAATGAATGGCAGGTCTTCTGACTGACTCCTAATCCTGAAGCCTTCCCGATATTTCAATGCATATCAGTGGCAAGAGTGTTTTTCATGATATAAACGGAGCTTCACAGCAGCGGGACTGTTCGGGATTTACACCCGATTCCCTTTTAATCCAGATGATGGAAACATGCATCCGGAACCAATTCGCGGGCAAAGATAACAAAAATTATCAGGAGTATTCGCAAACCTAATAGTTTTTGTTATCTTTGTCCCAGTTTTGGTTTCACCTCTCCCGGTTCTGTTGGAGATGAGTGATGAAAAAGGGAATCAGGTGCAAATCCTGAACAGACCCGCTGCTGTAAGTCCTTCCAAAATCTTTGAATATTCTACAAGCCACTGTCCGCCCGGCGGATGGGAAGGCATTCAAAGAGGGATAAGTCAGAAGACCTGCCAAGACAACATAGTTTTAGTGCTTTCGGGGAATAAAGCAACAAAACATTGAGTCGGGGCATTCTTTATCCATATAAAGGAATCTTTCTCTTTGTTCATTTTTTTCCTTGAGGGCAAGTTACGAACGCTTATAAGGAACTGAAATGAGATTCATCACAGGACTGCTATTTACATTTATTTGCCTGCTTCCTGCAGGTAGTATGGCACAGAATAAGGTCACCTTATCCGGAAAAGTCATAGACCAGCACGGGACACCGATAGCCCAAGCCACCATCGCTGTGGAAAACACCACCTCCGGCACCTATACGGATGACCGGGGGAAGTATTCACTGCAAGTCGCTCCGGGTAAACATACCTTCGTCGTCTCCTTCCTGGGCTACCAAACCGTGAAACAATCCCTCGACATCCGGCAGGATAAAAAACAGAACTTTACATTGCAGGAAAGCTCCGTAGCATTGAACTCTGTCGAAGTATACGGAAAGACCCAAACGCAGAAAGTGAAGGAAGGAGCCTTTGCAGTCAATGCACTCGACATCAAGCCGATAGTAAACTCACTGAATAACCTCAACGACCTGGTGAACCGTACAACGGGCATCAAGGTGAGAGAGGAAGGCGGAGTTGGCTCGGACTTCGACCTCTCCATCAACGGAATGTCTGGTAATTCCATACGTTATTTCTTAGACGGAATACCATTGGACACAAAAGGCAGCGGCGTTTCATTGGCAAATCTGCCGGTCAATATCATCGACCGGATTGAAATTTATAAAGGAGTAGTACCTGCCAGTCTGGGTACAGATGCATTGGGAGGCGCCATCAATATCATTACAAAACAAGAGAAGAAGAATTATCTGGATGTCTCCTACGGTATCGGTTCCTTCCATACTCACAAGGCAGACTTGAATGCCCAGTTTGTAGAGCCTCGAACCGGACTGATCATTAAACCCACCTTTGGGGTCAATTACTCCAAAAACGATTATATGATGAGAGATGTCGAAGTCTGGGATGAAGACAGCCGCAAATACATTCTGACTGACCGTAGACGCTTCCATGATGACTATTTTTCACTGTTCGGACAAATGGAAATCGGCTTTGCCAATAAGTCCTGGGCAGATGCTTTTTTTGTTTCCGCCTCTTACTCCAAAGTAGACAAGGAGTTGCAGACAGGCTCTGTACAGAGTAAGGTATATGGAATGGCAGAAAGAGGCTCCGATGCATGGAACATTTCAGCCCGCTATCAAAAGCATAATTTCATTTGGAAGAACATGCAGCTGAATGCCGCACTCTCGCACACTTGGGACCATTCATTGACCACAGATACAGCCTACCGTAAGTATGACTGGAACGGAGATTATATCGTAAGCTCACGTAACGAAATCACAGGACGGGGCCGTTCAATGCGCCATTACAAACGTCCCCTGACCATTGGCCGCGCCAATTTGGACTATCGGTTGGACAACCATCACTCCCTCAACCTAAACTATCTATTAAGCCGCATCGGCAATGACCGCTATGATGAAGCGGATACTGATTTTGAAGCCTCCAATGATATTCTGGCAAAACATGTGACAGGCTTCTCCTACAATCAATCCCTTCTCGAAGAAAAAATGAGCAATACCTTTTTTGTAAAAAACTACATCAACCATCTGAATATCCGGCATACGGATTTATCAAGCATCTCCGGGTCGAAGTATGTAAAAGGGACGATAACCATAAAGTATAGGGGCTACGGTATCGGTTCACGCTACACAGCCATAGAACCTTTATCCATTAAAATTTCCTATGAGCACAGCGTCCGGCTGCCCCTTGCCCGCGAATTATTAGGAAACGGTACCACCATATATGCTAATGTAGCCTTGAAACCTGAAAGCAGTGACAACGTCAATCTGGGCATCTTCGGCACATGGCATCCCGCCCCCGGCCATACACTTTATTATGAAGCAAACGGTTTCCTACGCTATGTGGACGACTATATCCAAGCCACCGTAGAAACCAAAGAAGGTATGATGCAATATGAGAATGTTCCGGCTGTATATATCAAGGGCATAGAAGGAGAAGTACGTTACGACTGGCAAAGCAAGTTACAGCTTGCCACCAATGTCAGTTTTCAAGAGGCACGCGACCAGAACAGATACAAGACTGACGGAAAACCTTCTGCAACCTACAACAACCGGGTACCCAACCGCCCCTGGCTTTTCGGAAGTGCAGAAGCAAGCTATCTTTTCCACAATGTGGTTCTGCCCGAAAGCAAATTACGGCTGGGATGCAGTTATCAGTGGGTGCACTGGTTCTTCCTGACATGGGAGGCCTACGGCTCTCGCGAAAGCAAGGCACGCGTCCCGGCACAGCACATTTGCAATGCCGACATCACCTATTCATGGAAACGAGGACGATACAATATTTCGCTGGAATGCTCGAACCTACTCGACAAATTGGCCTATGACAACTATAAACTGCAAAAGCCCGGACGAGCATTCTTCGCCAAATTCAGATTATTCATCAACTAACTAATTTTATTTAAAATGAAACGACTAAATCTTTTATCCGGTATCCTTATGGCCATAGCCATGACCTTATCATTCAGTGCATGTTCCGACAACAACGATCCAGCCCCCACCCCGGATCCAGACCCGCAACCGGAACTTTCCGATTATCACTTTGATATTTTTATGACTATCGGCAAACACGGTGGTATGAACCAGGGTGACGGTACCATTGTAAAAAGTGTAAACAGCCTTACAGCTGATAAGGAAGTTATTGAAATAAAGAATGACGGTGTTGAGTTCAGAAGTGAAAATAACACTTATTCCATGGAAGCCATTGTCAAAGGGAAATACTATTATCAAGAGCCTAACTCAAACGACCGATTCACGAAATTGCAGGTAACCGGTAATTCCATCAAAATAGTCCAAGAACAAACATTTGTACAGAATACCTTCAAAGTACGCGGCTACACACATGCCTGGCTGGATGACCATACCCTGCTTATCATGGCAGCCAATGGTGATGCAGACAAAGTTATCTGGACCAAGCTGAATGCCGATGACATGCGTATCCTTGCCGAAGGAACGCTGGACCTTCCTTTGCCAGAAGGAGCAAAAGTATTCACAGCTTCCGGTATCCTGACCTACAACGAAAAATCCGGTAAATTATATTACTTCTACTTTGGTAAGGATAAAACAGGCAGAGGTGGAAAAGCAACCTCAAACTTCCTGACAGCAGTTATCAATCCCTCGGACATGAAAGTGGAAAGTAACAAGGTCAATACCCTTGCCGGAGAAATGGCGGGAAGCGCTTACGGAGAACTGATGCAAAGTTGCGTGATGTATGATGCAGACGGTAACCTCTACTTGGCTGCATTCACCGATGCCAATGACATGGAACAAGGCCATCTGCTCCGTATCAAGAAAGGTGAAACAGACTTCGATGCAAGCTATGAGGGATATCCCAACGCCGACGGTAAACTGCTCACCATCCAAAACCTGGGTAACGGTAAAGCCCTCGTGTATGCACGTAATGATGCAGCCGGTACTGCCATTGACAGTTACAGCCACTATTACTCTATTATCAACATCAATACCGGGACAAGAGAACGCTTGAGTTATAACGGACAAGAAATACCTTACAGTGGCGGACGATTTGCACAACGCACCGCTATTGTAGACGGTAAGGCATACATCGGCGTAAATACAGAAAAAGCCAATCCTTGTATCTACATCTATGACATAGCAACCGGTAAAGTAGAAAAAGGCGCGGAAATTGCCGAAGGTTATTATTTCGATATGCTTAGAGTGGTTGAAAACGACAAATAATCTATGAACAAGATTCTTTCTTTATTATTTTTACTAAGTACCTCCCTCCTCTGCCATGCGCACGGGGGAGGCAATTACGAGCACAGCGATATGCTTGCAAGTATGAAACCCGGTGACAAAGCTGCCCTGCTCATGGTGCACTTCGGCACTACGCATGACGATACCCGTGCCCTCACCATTGATGCCATCAACGCCAAGGCACAAGCCGCCTTCCCGGAGTTGAAGTTCCTGGAAGCCTATACGTCGCGCATCATTATCCGCCGCTTGAAAGAGCGCGGCATCACGAAGCTGACCCCACTGGATGCCATGCTGAAACTGCGCAGCGAAGGTTACACACACCTCATCGTACAGAGCACCAACATCATTGACGGAGTGGAAATGGAATCACTCCGCCGGGATGTGGAAAGCGCACTGCCTTTCTTCAAGGAAATACGTGTAGGTACTCCCCTTCTCTACTCTGTCGAAGATGCAGAGAAAGTGGCAAGTATTCTGGGCAACCGCTACAACGCCCCGGCACAAGGCAAGAAAGTTTCCAAAGAACACTTCGTCCTTGTGGGTCACGGTACCTATACCCCCAGTACCGCCATCTACAGCCAAATGGATTATATGCTGAAAGCAGGCGGACTGACCAATTTCCATGTGGGCACCATCGAAGGTTATCCTACCTTTGACACCATGCTGGCACAACTGAAAGCCGGGAAAGCCAAACGCGTAACCCTCGTACCTTTCATGTTTGTTGCCGGAGACCATGCCAAGAACGACATTGCCGGAGAGTGGAAGGAGAGGCTCGAGAAAGAAGACTTCATCGTCAGTACACAGCTGGAAGGGCTGGGACAAGTTCCGGAGATTCAAGAAATATTCATTGACCATATCCGTTTCGGACTGAAGCACCGCATGCTGGACATCATGACGAAGAAGGCGGCCTACGCTGCCGGAAAAGACACTGAATAATATACCCATTAGTGGGTATTTAGTGTTCTTGAATCATCTTGTACTTTTGCAGGAAAAACGCAAACGACAATGAATGTTATCACCAAACTGATGTACTCTATTCATAGGATACTGGGCACTTTGCTCTGTATCCTATTTCTTATGTGGTTCCTCTCCGCCTTCGTGATGATGTACCACCGCTTTCCCCGTGTCAGCGCCAAAGAGAAAATGCAAAAGCTGGAAATGCTCTCCCAAAACGGAGCTTCACTTCCGGACATCTCCTCCGTCACGGCCCGTCTGCCTCATGGCGTAAAGGTCAGGTCCACGATGCTAAACCTCAATGCCGGACACCCCGAGTTCAGCTTTAGCACCACAAAAGGTACGTTCCATTTCCTTGCTGATTCCGCCATCTCACGACCACCTCTGGACAGTGAGCACCTGCACCGGACAGCAGCTTTGTGGTGTTCTTCTCCCATTACCCGTATCGACACCCTCCACTCTCTGGACCAATGGATTCCCTTCGCTGAACTGAAAAAGGAAATGCCCATTTATAAAATATACTTTGCCGACGAAGCCGGTACACAACTCTATCTGAGTTCACAAAACGGTGAGGCCTTGCAGTTCTCCTACAGAAGCGAACGCTTCTGGGCATGGCTGGGTGCCATTCCCCACTGGGTATACTTCACCTGGTTGCGGCAGGATACCGTCCTTTGGACCAAAACTGTCATCTGGCTCTCCGCCTTGGGTTGTCTCATGGTCATTGCCGGCATCTGGGTAACTGTAGATGTATGGCGCAAAACACACCGTAACCGTCACTCCAAATTCTCCCCTTACCGTAAAAGATGGTATCACTGGCATTACGTCAGCGGAATTCTTTTCGGCATTTTTGTACTGACCTTTACTTTCAGTGGTATGATGTCTCTGGCAGATATCCCAGAATGGATTCATAAACCGGCATTGAAGAAAGGCAGCCCTACGCGCATACTCCATGCCCGTGGCCCACGCCCGGAAAACTATCCCTTGGACTACCGCCGTGTCATAGCCGCCTATCCCCAAGCTTTGCAGATAGAGTGGCGCAATTTCCGCGAACATCCCTACTACATCGTAAAGGATAGCAAAAACGAGTATTACATCGATGCCGCCGACAGCCTGCCGCGTCCGTTGCAACTCTCCGAAGAAGAAATCCTGAAAGGCGTGGAAAGCATTTATGCCTCCCAGCGTGATTCTTCACAACATATCCCCGGCATACGCATCTCCCTGCTCGAACATTTCGAGACCTACTATCGCGACATGAGCAATATGTATCGCGGACGTCCCCAGCTTCCCGTCTGGAAGATAGTGGTGGACGACCCGGACCGGAGTGTCTATTACATTCACCCGGAAACGGGAAGCATCCGCCATACAGATACTTCCTCCCGCTGGAAATACTGGAGCTATACAGCCCTGCACCGCATGCGTCTGCCCGGTCTGAACTCCAATGCCACCCTGCGCAAGACTGTGCTTTGGGTATTGCTGCTTGGAGGTACAGCCGTTTGCATCACGGGTGTGGCGTTAAGTGTGAATTATATAAGAAGAAAATGTCATAAAAGACAAAAACACTATTAACGAGAATAAACTTGTATGAATAAGAAAAGACTTGGAATATTCCTCAGCAGCATAGCCCTATTGATTGTCTGTAGCTTTGCGGCCTATCAGTACTGGTTTGCTCCTACACGTATACTTATTATCAACGCAACCCTGGCACAAGCTGCCGACATTGCCCTGAACAATGACTGCGCCCGGATAGAAGTCACCTGCATAAAAAAAGAAGAGGTGAAGGACCTTTCCGCCTACGATTCCACCGTGATTTACAGCAGAGGGCTAGACCTTGACGCCGTCCAGACTTCCGAAGTGGACCGGGTGGGTGCCAGCGGAGTACCAGTCTTTACGAATACGTTACGAAATTTCACCCTCTCCCTCAATCACAATGTTACCAATGAACAACAGCATACGCTACGGGAGTATCTCAAGAACGGCAACAAGCACAACTACCGGAATGCCTTACTCTACCTGCGCCACATCGCCACTCCCAACCGTGGTGGACACCTGGACTACGTGCCTCCCTTCCCAGAGCTGTTGATCATGTGCTACCTCCGCGAATACGGCCGCTACTTCAGTACTCCGCAAGAGGTGACTGCCTATCTGAAAGAAAAAAATCTCTACCATGAGGACGGACGCAACCTTGCCCTGATTTCCGGACTCAACTTTCCGATGGAAGGAAACCGTGCCCACGTAGATTCCCTCATCACGTGCTTGACACAAGCAGGCTTCAATGTCTATCCTTTCACAGCCGGAGGTCAACCGCGTGCCGATATGATACGTACCCTCCATCCCGATGCAGTAGTCTACCTGCCTATGGGACGGCTGGGCAATGACTCACTCATCAACTGGCTGCACCAGGAAAACATTCCTTTATTCATGCCCTTCCCGCTGATTCAGCCCCACGAGGAATGGCTGGACCCGGATACCCCCGTCAGCGGTGGCACACTGACCGCCCGTGTAGTGGTGCCTGAGATAGATGGAGGCATGCTACCCCTCTGCATCGCTACCCAAAACGAAAACAAACAAGGATACTATCTGTACACCGCTGAAAATGAACGGATAGATGCCGTAGTGGACCATATTACCAAGTACATGTCCTTGAGAGACATGTCCAACAAAGAAAAGCGCGTTGCTATCTGTTACTTCAAGACTCCGGGAAAAGACGCCCTGCTGGCAAGCGGTATGGAAGTGATTCCTTCACTCTATAACTTCTTGAAACGCCTGCGTTCGGAAGGGTACGACGTCAGTGGACTGCCTGCTACTGTAGAGGAGTTCGGCAAGCGGATACATCGTGACGGTGCCGTCATGGGTTCGTATGCCAAAGGAGCACAAGAACAGTTTTTGAAAACGGCACACCCGATATGGCTTTCTACCGAGCAATACGAACAATGGGCACACGAAGTACTCCTTCCCGAGAAATATCAGGAAGTGACAGACAGATATGGAGATGCGCCCGGCAATCTGCTGGTAACAGAGGACAGTATTGCCATTACCTGCCTGCAATTCGGCAATATCCTACTCTTCCCCCAGCCCCGCCCGGCATTGGGAGATGATGAGTTCAAACTGGTGCATGGAATGCCGGTAGCGCCGCCCCACAGCTACCTGGCTCCTTATCTGTATATGCAAAAAGGATTCAAGGCAGATGCAGTGATTCACTTCGGCACCCACGGCAACTTGGAATCCACGCCCGGAAAGATTGTGCCACAGTCGCAGGCCGACTGGTCGGATGTACTGATTGGTAACCTCCCCCACTTCTATTTCTATACCACCGGAAACGTAGGCGAGGGTATCATTGCCAAACGCCGGACACATGCCGTACTGGTCACCCATCTCACTCCACCCTACGTGGAGAGCGGTATGCGCCAACGCTATTTGGCCTTGCTCGAAGATATTCACAAAGTGCTGGACGAAGGTACCGAAAAACACCGAACCCTAGGAATAAGTATCAAAAAAGAAGCCATGCGTCTGGGACTGCATCGCGACCTCAACCTCGACTCCATCTCCAGTGACCCCTACACAACCAAGGAGTTGGAACGTCTGGATGCCTTCACCGAAGAGATAGCCAACGAAAAGATACTGGGTGCGTACTACACCATGAACGAGCCTTATTCTGACCGCGACCTGCTGACTACCACTCTCGCCGTCGCTGCCGACCCGCTGGCATACGAAACGGCCCGCAAGGACCGCGATAAAGGCAAAATCACCACAGAGCAGTTACAAGACTTCACCTATATAGCCCACCACTACTTGCCTGCCGCCAGGAAAAGACTGACCGCCTTACTCCAGAATCTGCCCAAGGATACTGCATCTGTAGCACCGGAGCTTCGCCCCGCCCTACTCTATCGCGAACAGTTGCTTGCCTCCCCCGTCAACGAACAGAATGCCATGGTGCGTGCACTCAGCGGAGGAACCGTATTCCCTGCGCCGGGAGGTGACCCCGTACTGAACCCGAACGTTCTGCCCACCGGACGCAACATGTACAGCATCAACGCCGAGAATACTCCCAACCCAAGGGCTTGGGAAGATGGAAAGCGATTGGCAGAAGCGACTTTAAAACAGTACATCAGCAAGCACGGCGAATATCCTCGGAAAGTAAGCTATACCTTCTGGGCAGGCGAATTCATCAATACGGAAGGAGCTACGCTGGCCCAGGTATTCTGGATGCTGGGAGTAGAACCCGTACGCGACGCCCAAGGCAGAGGGGGTGACCTGAAACTGGTGCCCAGTGAAGAACTGGGGCGTCCGCGCATCAATGTGCTGGTACAAGTGTCCGGACAGCTACGCGACATAGCCGGTTCCCGCTTGAAGTTACTGACCGATGCTATACGTCTGGCATCGGAAGCCGGAGATGAGACCTATCCCAACTATGTGGCATCGGGTACACTGTTGCAGGAAAAATTACTGGTAGAAAAAGGGGCTTCCCCCAAACGTGCCCGTGAAATGTCTGTGATGCGTGTATTCGGACCGATCAACAGCGGATACAGTACCGGTATGATGGCCTATACCGAGCACAGCGGCTCGTGGGAAAGCGAAAAGGAGATAGCCGAAGGATACCTCAACAATATGGGTGCCTCTTATGGGGACGACGGAAATTGGGGAGACGTCCAGGAAGGTTTGTTTGCCTCGGCACTGTCCGAAACGGATGTTGTCATCCAGCCCCGTCAAAGTAACACATGGGGGCCCATCTCCCTGGATCATGTATATGAATTTACGGGTGGACTCTCGCTCACCGTCAAAACCGTGACCGGCAAGGAACCGGATGCCTATATGGCAGACTACCGCAACCGGACCAACCGCCGCATGCAGGATGCCAAAGAGGCCATTGCCGTAGAGACACGTTCCACCATCTTGAACCCTACCTTTATACAAGAGCGGATGAAAGGCGGGGAAGGTTCGGCGCAGATGTTCGGCGAAATCTTCCGCAACATCTTCGGCTGGCACGTCATGCGTCCGTCGGCCATGGACAAAGAACTGTTCAATGACTTGTATAGAATGTATATAAAGGATGAGAATAAGCTGGGCATTCACGAGTACTTCCTCCGCGTCAATCCCGCCGCATTCCAGGCTATGACAGCCGTCATGCTGGAAAGCGCCCGCAAAGGTTACTGGAAAGCATCTGATGAACAACTGAAAACCACTGCTTCCCTGCATGCACAAATCACACGCGAAAAAGGTGCCGCTTGTACCGAATTCGTTTGCGACAATGACAAGCTACAGTCGTTCGTTGCCGACCAGTTGGATAATAGCGAGAAGCAGACCTATACCCAGAACATGAAGGAGGTACACGAAGCATCCGCAACCGATGGCAAGGATGTCGTACTGAAAGAACACAAACTGACTTCCGAACAAACGGTACGTAAGAACAGGGTGAACGGAGTGATTGCAGGCAGTCTTGTCGTCATCACCTTCATCGGACTGGTCGTACTGTTGAAGAAAAGAAAAAAAGAATAAATAGAAACAGAGTATTATGGAATACGTCATTCATCTGTTAGCCCTATTCATCGCCCTCAATTTTCTATTAAAGGTGGGGTTCTATCCACGCTGGGGAATGTGGACGGTTGCCGCAGGCTGTGCCTTTTTTGCGTGGCTGGTGACTCCATGGATGACGGAACAGTCCAAGACCGTGGTGGCATCTTTTTTTGCCTCCCGTCCACAGATGTTAAACTTGTCGGTATGTGTCACCCTGGAAGCCGCCGTAATGATAACTTTCTGTTTCGACTGTTTCGCAGAAATGCGTACCCGCAACACGGCATTCAAACAAGCAGTCACCCTCTTCCTGAAGCTATATCCCGGCATACTGATAGGCGGAGTAATATGCTATGTCCTGGCACTGCTGCTTTTCACTTTTCCCGGAATAGATTTCGGCAGTCTCTCATGGATAGCAGCCGGCGTTACTTTCCTTGCAGTTTGTGCTGGGAGCCTTCTGCTGCGGCATGCTATCGGTGATAAACCACTGCGCTTGGAAGTACTGTTCATTGTTAATATTTTCATTGTCATATTGAGCATCATTGCTACGGGCTATTGAAATAAATTAAAGAATTAAAAACTAAAAAGATATATGGAAACAATCTCAAACACACTGTTCTGGATTTCAAACGGGCTGCTGGTTCCCGTCGTAGTCCTGCTGCTGCTATTCTTTCTACGTGCCATTATCCTTGCGGGAGGTTTCTTCGGTGAGTTCTACCAGCGGATGAAATTACAGAAGCAATTCACTGAAACACTGGAGAACATCACCCCAGAGAATATAGACGGACTGCTGCAGCAACTCCCATCGGCAGGCAACTCCCCTCTCCTCCGCAACTTGTCCAAATTGTCCGCACACCGGGACGACGCTGCCTACTGCGAACACCTGCTTGCCAACTATGAAATGGAAGCCGAGAAGGAGTTGGGACGTTCGCGTACATTCATCAAACTGGGTCCCATGTTGGGACTGATGGGTACCCTCATCCCGATGGGTCCCGCACTGGTGGGGCTGGCACAAGGAGACATCTCCTCCATGGCCTACAATATGCAGGTGGCTTTTGCCACTACAGTGGTAGGGCTGGTCATTGCTGCTGTCGGCGTCATTACCCTGCAAGTGAAACAACGCTGGTATGCCCGCGAAATGAACGACTTGGAATATCTGTACAAAGTGATAAGCCGCCAAACGGCCGAAAAGGAATAACGGACTAACGATACGAAAACTATGAAGAGTAAGAGAACCAGATTACTGCACAGCGATTCGGACTCCGACCCCATGGGGACGGTAGCCAATCTTTTTGACGTAGCGATGGTCTTTGCCGTAGCCTTGATGGTGGCTCTCGTCTCCCGCTTCAATATGACGGAGATGTTTTCTAAAGAAGACTTCACCATGGTGAAGAATCCCGGAAAGGAAAATATGGAAATCATTACCAAAGAAGGGCAGGAAATCAAGAAATACACTCCCAGCGAAGACCAAAAGACCTCCGGTAAAAGAGGAAAGAAAGTGGGAGTTGCCTATCAGCTTGAAAATGGAGAGATTATCTATGTGCCGGAATAAGGGAATACAGTACCTATTAATAGCTATTTGGCCATCGCAGTATAACAACTATTAAGTATTTCACCCTCCGATAATGGTATGTACATTTGCAGCGTTATATAAAATAAAACAATATATGATAAAGAAAAGACTTCTCACAGCTCTCCTTATGGGAGGAATCATCGCTACCGGTGCCTATGCACAAGCCGAAAAAGGTGACAGCGACGACATGACCAAGAAAACTCACGAGTTGAACCCGGTGGTAGTAACGGGTACAGGTACACATCAGCGACTGAAGAACACCCCGTCTCCGGTATCGGTTATCACTGCCAACGAAATAAAGCGTGCCGGTATCACTGACTTCCAGCAGGCCTAGACCATGATGGTGCCCTCGCTCTCCTTCCGTCCGAACGCGATGGGTTCCTATCTGATGATGAACGGACTCTCCAACAAACACGTGCTGATATTGGTGAACGGACGCAAGGTTACGGGAGACATCACCGGTAACATCGACCTCAACCAAATAGACATGACCCGCGTCAAGCGCATCGAGGTGCTGAACGGAGCCGCTTCTTCCCTTTATGGTTCGGATGCCATCGGCGGTGTAATCAATATCATTACCAACGAGCCTAAAGATGTGGTAGCCTTCAGCAGCAATAGCAGCTATACGAGAAAGAATCAATTCTCCCAAGGCTTGAATCTGGACATCGCCCAAGGAAAAATAGGGTCCTATACTTCCTATAAATACGACCACTCCGACGGTTGGCAAAACAGCCGTCTGACAGAAGACGGGGAAGACATCATCGAAACAATTGCCCCGCTCTCCCTGGGCTACAGCTCGAATAACTTATCGCAGAAGTTTACCTATGATGCTACGGACCGGCTTTCCTTCTATGCCAACGGCGGATACTATAACCGCGGACTCGAACGTCCGGTAGAACGCGAAGATATCACCGGCGGAAGCAAGTACAACACTGCCTACGAAGGTTACAACTGGGGGGCAGGCGTCAAATACAAACTGAGTAAACGCAACGTTATCCAGTTCGACTATTCAGGAAACAATTACGCATCACGCTACAAATACCTGATAGAAAACAGCGGATACCTGCCCGGACAGTATGCGCTTACCAAGCTTCAGAAATTCCATGATGCCGAGTTGAAAGGCATCTTCGGTTTTACAACCAACAGCACTACGGTGTTCGGTGTGGACTATCGCCGTGAAGTGCTTCGCCGTCCCGACTCCGATTTGGACAAAAGTGTCTATACGACATCAGCCTACGGCCAGCATGAAGTGAAGCTATGGAACCATCTGACCGGTGTTGTGGGTGTACGCTACGACCATCACGAACAGACGGGCGGACGCTTCACCCCCAAAGTGGCAACCATGTACAACATAGGCAACTTCAATGTACGTGCCACCTATGCTGCCGTATTCCGCGCTCCGGTATTTGACGAGCTCTACTACCACATGTTCAAGAAGACAATGGCTACACGGGCCACCATCTCATTGGGTGACGAGAACCTCGACCCCGAACACAGCAACTATTACTCCATCAACATGGAATACCGCACCAACCGTTTCAGTGCTTCCGTCACCGGTTACCTGAACTATGTAAAGAACATGGTAACTTCCAAATCCACTAAATTCGATGACCTACCGGAAGCAGAGCAGAACCAGTTGCGTGAAGAGTTCCCCGAAATCGGTGACCTTTCATCCACGAAAAACCTAAGTGTCAAGAACTACTTCAATTTCGAGAAAGCTACCGTCAAAGGCTTTGAAGTGAACTTGAACGGCAATCTATTCCCGGGCTTCACCCTGACCGGAAACTATACCTACGCCTATGGACGCGGTCTGAACGAAGGAGGCTAATGTCAAATCTTCGAGCGCAGCATACGCCATACTGCCACCATCACCGGAAACTATACTCACAGCTGGAGCGACTATACCTTGAACCTCAACCTGAACGGTCGTCTGCAAAGCAAAGTCTATTATCCGGGTGACGCGGACGGCAATGCTCCGGGTTACGGCATCTGGAACCTCAATACCCGCCATACCTTCGACGGCTTCCGCAACTTTGTCATCGAACCGGGCATCGGCATAGACAATATCTTCAACAAGAAGGACAACCGCCCGCTGAACAAGAACTTCGCCTTGTATTCTCCGGGACGTTCGGTAGTAATCAGCCTGGCACTCAGACTAAAATAATCTCTCCATAACGCATTTAGAAACAACAACAATTATGAAACATTTTTTCATCACTCTCTATTTACTCGGCATCAGCCTCTTCTCCTCCGCACAACAAGAGGAGAAGGCTGCTCTGCTCATCACCCATTATGGCAGTTCGGACCCTCAGACACGTGCCTTGACGCTCGACGTCGTGACCCGTGAGGCACAAGAAGCCTTTCCGCAGTTTACAGTGCGCGAAGCATACATCTCGCCGATTGTACGAAAAAGACTTGCCAAGGAGGGTGTGTACAAAGACAGCCCTACGGATGCACTGCTGAAACTTCGCGCTGAAGGCTACCGGACCATCTACGTCCAGAGCACCACCTTGATAGAAGGCAGTGAGATGACCTCCGTCCGCAGGGATGCAGACAAGCTCCGTCCCTTCTTCAAGGAGATAAGAGTGGGAAATCCCCTGCTCTACTCCGTCGAAGATTGCGAGAAGGTAATCGGTATACTGACCGCCGAACAGCCGGAAAAGAAAGAAGACATTGTCTATGTGGGGCACGGCAACCAGCTACCCAGCACGGCTACTTACACCATGCTCGACTTCATGATGAAAGCCCATGGACTGAAGAACTTCCACGTCAGCACCATTGAAGGATATCCTACCCTGGACGCAACCCTGCTGCAACTGAAAGAGACACGCCCCAAGAGCGTGACATTGGTTCCGTTGCTACTGGTATGCGGCAACCATACCAAGGAAGACATTGCCGGCGTGTGGAAGACGGAACTTGAAAAGCAAGGCTATCAAGTGAATGTACGCATGCAGGGACTGGGCGAAAACAAAGCCATCCGCCAGCTCTATATGGAACACATCAAAGCCATGCTAAAAGATTGATAACCAGCGAGCGTAAAAGGGCTACACCTTTTACATACCAAGGCTACACCCTTTGCTCCGGCTGGCTACACCATCCCGGACAAAGGGTGTAGCTCTTTTCAATGTACACAGAATACGGCCATTTGTAACCATATTACGGATTCCTCCTCCTGCGATATGGTACTTTCCGGATTATTCTCTACATTTGTACAAAACTAACAGGAACGTTTATGGAAGAAGTAATCAAGCTCAATGCAGTAGACCAATACAACAAGATGTTCGGTCTCGAAACCCTGCACCCGCTGGTCAGCGTAGTCGACTTGTCCGAAGCCACCGGATATCCCAGGCATTTCACCTTGAACTATGGCGTATACGCCCTTTTCCTCAAAAACACCAAATGCGGAGATATACGCTATGGAAAACAGTTTTACGATTACCAGGAAGGCACGGTAACCAGCTTCGCCCCGGGCCAGGTGACCGAGGTCAACATGCTGGAAGGTATGCAGCCCAGCGCCTTTGGCCTGCTGTTCCATCCCGACCTGATAAAAGGCACCTCGCTGGGACAAGGAATAAAGCAGTATTCCTTCTTTTCCTATTCCTCTACCGAGGCACTGCATTAGTCCGAAGACGAGAAAGAAATCTTCCTCGACTGTCTGAAGAAGATTAAGATGGAAATCCAACGCCCCATCGACAAGCACAGCAAGGGGCTGATTGCGCGCAACATCGAACTGCTGCTGGACTACTGCATGCGTTTCTACGAACGCCAGTTCATCACCCGCTCGGCAGCCAACAAAGACATCCTGATGAAATTTGAAGCACTGATAGACGACTATTTCCAGAGCGACAAACCGCAGACCGAAGGACTGCCTTCCGTGAAATACTTCGCAGACAAAGTGTTCCTCTCCTCCAACTATTTCGGAGATTTGGTGAAGAAGGAAACCGGAAAGACGGCGCAGGAATATATCCAGAACAAAATCATCGACCTGGCCAAAGAAATGATTATAGGAAGCGGGAAGACGGTCAGCCAGAATGCCTATGAGCTGGGATACCAGTATTCGCAGCACTTCAACCGCGTGTTCAAGAAGAACGTAGGCTATACTCCGAGCGAATACCGGCACTTGCAGGTTTAGACAATAAAGTTTCACCACAGATTACGCGGATTAGCACAGAGTTTTTTCGGTTTCGTCAAATATAAGTTCTATCTTTGTATGCCAATAGAACATATGGATATGAAACACCCCAAAATAATTGTTGCCGGCATCGGACCGGGCAATGAATCGGATATAACTCCCGCCGTAATTTCCGCTTTGCAAGAATCAGATGTAGTGGTGGGATATAAGTACTATTTCCAATTTGTAACCCCTTATCTCCACCCCTCAACAGCATGCATAGATACCGGCATGAAGCGTGAGCGCGCCCGTGCCGAGCAGGCTTTCGAGCTGGCAGAGCAGGGAAAGACGGTCTGCGTCATCAGTTCCGGGGATGCGGGCATTTATGGTATGACGCCGCTTGTCTACGAGATGAAGCGGGAAAGGAACAGCGACGTGGAAATCGTTTCGCTGCCGGGCATCAGCGCTTTCCAAAAGGCAGCCTCACTGCTGGGAGCTCCCGTAGGACATGACTTCTGCGTCATCTCCCTTTCGGACCTGATGACTCCCTGGGAGCGTATTGAAAGGCGTATCACCGCAGCCGCTGCCGCCGACTTCGTGACGGCAGTCTACAACCCCAAAAGTGAAGGACGCTACTGGCAGCTTTACCGCTTGAAAGAACTCTTTCTGCAGGAAGGACGCTCACCGGAAACACCCGTGGGATATGTACGCCAGGCAGGACGCCCGGAACAAGCGGTACACATCACCACGCTGGGAGATTTCAATCCCGAAGAGGTGGATATGTTTACAGTCGTATTGATAGGCAACTCACAGTCCTACGAATGGAACGGAGCCTTCATCACTCCGCGCGGCTATTACCGGGACACGAATACCGAAGCCACGGGCATCGGGCAAGACATCATGATTCGTAGTTTCCGTACCATCGAAAAGGAACTGAAGAACAAGCATATTCCCCTCGACCATAAATGGGCTTTACTCCATGCCATACATACCACCGCCGATTTTGAAATGGAGCATCTGCTGCATACGGACGAAGGTGCCGTGGCTTCCTTGTATCAAGCCATCGAGAAAGGCGAAATCAAGACCATTGTCACAGACGTCACGATGGCAGCCAGCGGTATCCGCAAAGGAGCTTTGCAGCGGCTGGGCATAGAGGTGAAATGTTACCTCGGCGACCCGCGCACGGCGACGATGGCTGCAGAGAAAGGCATCACCCGTACCCAGGCAGGCATCCGCCTGGCTGTGGAGGAGCATCCCGATGCATTCTTTGTATTCGGCAATGCACCTACGGCACTTATGGAACTCTGCGACCTGATACGTAAGGGCAAGGCACATCCGGCGGGCATTGTTGCCGCACCGGTAGGCTTCGTGCATGTGCAGGAGTCCAAACACATGGTGAAACCCTTTACGGAAATACCCAAGATTATCGTAGAAGGACGTAAGGGAGGCAGCAACCTGGCTGCCACGCTGGTGAACTCCGTGTTGTGCTACAACGATGCGGAGCTGTTGCGCCCGGGCAGGGATGTGTAAGTGAAAAGAGACATTCCATAACATTACTTGTTACGACCGATAACATTACTTGTTATGCCCCCTTACATTACTTGATATTTTCATAAGATTACTCATTGAATGAAACACAGATTTATAATCATAGGAATGGATGACAACCGTTCCCCCTTCTTTCCACCGGAAGCACTGGCACAGATACGGAAGGGGAAGGTCTTCTCCGGTGGCATACGGCATAAGGAGATTGTCGGTCCTCTGCTGCCTGCCGGAGCCGAATGGATTTCCATCACCGTGCCGCTGGACCGTGTCTTTTCCCGTTATGAAGAAATATTTGCCCACTTCGAAGAGACGGCTACGGACGACTCCATCATTGTATTCGCGTCCGGCGACCCGTTATTCTTCGGTTTTGCCAATACCATAAAGCGTAAGCTTCCCGAGGCAGACATTCTGCTCTATCCCGCTTTCAATTCCTTGCAGACATTGGCACACCGCCTCGTCATGCCGTATGACGACATGCGCACCGTCTCCCTGACAGGACGCCCGTGGCAGGAGTTCGACCGTGCCCTCATAGAGCGTGCACCCAAAATAGGCATCCTCACCGACCGCGAACATACCCCGGTCACCATTGCCGCCCGCATGCTGGAATATGGATACTCCCACTACACACTATACATCAGCGAGCATCTCGGCAATCCCGAAAAGGAACGCATACGCCGGATGACACCCCAGGAAGCGGTTGCCGGCGACTTCGAACATCCTAACTGCCTGCTGCTTGTCAGCCATCCCAGGCAATGCCGCACAACCTCCCTGCACGGCAGCGTACAAGCTCCGGACTTTCCAGTCCGTCCCTTCGGCATCCCCGATGAAGAGTTTGCACATCTTGACGGACGCGCCCGCATGATAACCAAGGCTCCCATCCGCCTGCTCACCCTGCAGGCATTGGAACTGAACCGCCGCCGCGTCTTCTGGGACATCGGTTTCTGTACCGGTTCCGTCTCCATCGAAGCCCGCCTGCAATTTCCTCATCTCGCCGTCATCTCCTTCGAGATACGCCCCGAAGGAAAAGAGCTGATGGACACCAACTCCCGCCGCTTCGGCGCACCGGGCATTACGGCGGTAACCGGAGATTTCCTGCACACCGACCTCACTCCCTTTGCCCGCCCCGATGCCGTCTTCATCGGTGGACACGGCGGACATCTGGAGGAAATGATAGAGAAAGTGAAACAAGTGCTGCACCCCGAAGGCTGCATCGTCTTCAACTCCGTATCGGCAGAAAGCAAGGAGGCGTTCTGCCGAGGAATCGAGCGGAACGGAATGGTGCTCCACCCTTCCACCCATATCGCCTTGAACGAATATAACCCCATTGAAATTATGAAAGCCACGCTTTCTTAAACATACCCATTATGAAAACAGCTATTATTCTAATCTCCGAAGCCGGTTTGAGCATAGCCCAATCACTACTCAACGAACTTCCCGACTCCGAAATCTTCACCCTCAGGCACGAAGAGGGATGCACACATATAGAATCCGCCGGCAAATTCACAGCGGAAAACTTCAACCGCTATGATGCCTTTGTCTTCATTGGCGCCATGGGAATCTGTGTCCGCACCATCGCTCCTTGCGTGAAGAACAAATATACCGACCCTGCCGTGGTTTGCGTGGACAGTACCGGTAAATTTGCCATCTCCGTACTTTCCGGACACATCGGAGGAGCCAACGAACTGACCCACCAGGTAGCGAATATCCTCGGGGCCGAACCGGTAGTCACCACGCAAAGCGACTGCACCGGTCTATGGGGACTCGATACCCTGCCCCAACGTTTCGGGTGGTTTCCGGTCATCAACGCCGAGCCCTCCACCCTCCTGTTGGCAGAACTTGCCAAGACGCCCGAAGAGAAAAAAAGAGTATGCATGAACGAGCATATCAGCCTCTTCGTTTCCGGCAAGCCCACCGCCCTGCTGCTCACGGTGCGCAATGAAGGCACGGACTGGATGGAGGCGCACCTGCCGCCTCATGTAGAAGTATTCTACCGGGTGCAGGACATTAAACCTTCACGCTTCAAACTGATTCTGTGCGTATCTCCCCAAGTCCCCAACTTCCCGGAAATGCCTATGATATGCTACGTGCCCTGTGTCGTACACCTCGGCATCGGCCTTGCCCGGCTGGCAGGTCCCGTGCGGAAAGTGGAGAAAGAGATTATGAACACGCTGAAGGAATACGGCATCATGCCCCAAAGCATCGCCTCCATCTCCACGATTAAAGCCAAAAGTGACGAACCGGTAGTGAAAGCGCTCCAAAAGAAGTTCCCGGTCTACTTCTATACAGCCGAGGAACTGGCAGAGATAGAGGTGCCCCATCCCAGCAAAACCGTCATGAAGCACATGGGCACCCCCAGCGTCAGCGAAGCCGCCGCCTTGCTGAGTGCAAACAACTCCCGGCTGCTGGTGCCCAAGAAGAAAGGAGAGAACTATACCGTGGCCGCCGCCCTCGACATAAGAACTGTGCGCCAGGGCCACATCGAAATAGTGGGTGCCGGCCCGGGCGACCCGGACCTGGTTTCCGTACGCGGACGCCAAATGCTGGAACGCGCCGACCTCATTCTGTATGCCGGCAGTCTCGTTCCCAGGGAGCTGACTCTCTGTGCCAAGGCCGGAGCTACCGTACTCAGCTCCGCTTCCATGGATTTGGAGGAACAATTTGAAGTGATGAAGAAGTTCTATGACAAGGGAAAATTCATCGTACGCCTGCATACGGGTGACCCATGTATCTATGGTGCCATTCAGGAACAGATGAACTACTTTGACCAGCACGGTATGAGCTACCACATCACCCCCGGCATATCCTCCTTCCAGGCGGCGGCAGCTGCCTTGAAGTCGCAGTTCACCATTCCGGAAAAAGTGCAAAGCATCATCCTAACACGCGGCGAAGGACGCACGCCCATGCCCGAACGCGAAAAGCTACATCTCATGGCACGCTCACAAAGTACCATGTGCATCTTCCTCAGTGCAGGCATTGCGGAGCAGGTGCAGGAAGAGCTGTTGCAGGAGTATCCGGAAACTACCCCCGTAGCTGTCTGCTACCACCTGACATGGAAAGACGAACAAATATTCAGGGGAGAACTCAAGGACCTTGCCAGGATAGTGAAGGAAAATAACCTCACCTTGACAACCATGATTGTCGTAGGCGAAGCCATCGGCAACCGTGAAGGTCTGTCACGGCTCTATGCACACGAGTTCAAGCATCTGTACCGGAAATAAATCAACGATTAATCACCCATAACCATTCAAACATGATATTAATATTTGGCGGAACCACCGAAGGACGCATAGCCATCCAAACCCTTGAAGAAGCCGGAAAAACTTTCTACTACTCTACCAAAGGGGATGAGCAGGACGTGCTTCTGCATAATGGCATCCGCCTGCAAGGCGCGATGGATGCAATAGAAATAGAAACATTCTGTGTACAGCATCACATAAAGCTGCTGATAGACGCCGCGCACCCCTTTGCCACACAGCTGCATGAGACTCTGGAACAAGTCTCCGTGGAATCGAATATCCCCGTCATCCGTTTCGAGCGTATCTTCCCGGAACGCGACAAGGAACACATCATCTGGTGCAGGGATTATGACGATGCCATCGAGAAGATACAGAAAGAAACGACTTACATCTAACTTGCTATGACCGGCGTAACGACCATAGGTAAGCTGAAGCCTTTGTGGCAGAACGCCTGCTGTTACTTCCGCATCCTCGACCGCGACAGCTCGCGCAAGCTCGCCCGGGAACAGGGCTTCTCCGAGAAGAACCTCTACTACTACACGCCCGGAGAAGACGAGCAAGTCCTAATGAAACAGCTTCATCCCGAAGCCATCCTCCTCAAAGAAAGCGGGATATCCGGCGGATTCTGCGAGAAGGTGGAAGCTGCCCGGCAACTGGGTATACGCATCTTTGCCATCCGCCGCCCCGAGACATCCGGCAAGTTTATCTGTGTAAACGGCGAGTACGGTCTGCGCCGCATAGTCGAGAAACATTTACCCGACTTCTTCCCCCTGCGTAGTGGACTGACCACCGGAACATGTGCCGCCGCTGCCGCCGTAGCCGCCACCTGGGATGTATTCAATATCTACTTCAAAAAGCGTCCTACGGAATTTCCGGTAGTTCTTCCCAACGGAGAAACCATCCAGGTTCCCGTAGAGCCTCAGCACCATATTCCCCACTCCGACCTTCTGGAAAACGGTGACGGCATGTTCGAGACAAGCGCTACCGTCATCAAGGATGCCGGCGACGACCCGGACATCACCAACGGAATGAAAGTTGTGGCCAATATAGCCATACCTTTCCGCATAGACGACCCGCTGCCGGAAGACACTCCCCAGGACGACTACAACATCATCGTCTGCGGCGGCGAAGGCGTAGGTGTCGTCACCATGCCCGGTCTGGGACTTGAGCTCGGTAGCTCTGCCATCAACGACACCCCACGCGAAATGATAAAGAAGAACGTCAAGCTATGGCTTGAACGCCTCCATATTGCCAAACAGCCCAATCCTATTCTCATTACCATCTCCATCCCCGGTGGAGAAGAAATAGCCAAACGCACCTTCAATCCCCGCCTCGGTATCGAAGGAGGCATTTCCATTATCGGGACCTCCGGCATCGTGAAGCCATTCTCCTCGGAAGCCTTCATCAATTCCATCCGGAAGTCCATGGAAGTGGCAAAGGCAACCCGGAACCCTCGTATCGTCATCAGCTCCGGCGCAAAGAGCGAACGTTTCATCAAGGCGTATTATCCCGACCTCCCCACCCAGGCTTTCGTGCATTACGGCAACTTTATCGGCGAAACCTTGAAAATAGCAGCCGAAGAGCAAGTACCGCACGTCACCCTCGGCGTGATGATGGGAAAGGCCGTGAAACTGGCCGAAGGCAATCTGGATACCCACAGCAAGAAAGTGACCATGAATAAGGAATTCATTCAAGACCTGGCACGCCAGACGGGATGCAGCGAAGAAACACTTGCCGCCATCGGACAGATGAACCTGGCGCGCGAACTCTGGGACATCATTCCCGAAGAGCTGCTGGAAAAGTTTGGCAAGGCACTGATTGAGCTCTGTCACCGGCACTGTGACCCCTTGCTGCCCAACAGCGAACTAACAGTATTACTCATAACCGAAAACGGAAAAATTTACTCATGAAGAAGAAGATAATCATTACCGTCTGTATGGCAATGACCGTACTGACCGGTCTGGCACAAAGCCCGCTGTCCTTTCATGCAAAAGCTGGAATCGGTACCTCCCATTTTCATGGAAAACACTCCAGTAGTGACACCCAAATAGCTTACAAAGCTGGTGTCGGTACAGAATATGTCCTCAACAAGACCTGGGTGCTGCAATCCGCATTGGAATTCGTGTCCATCGGCGGTAAAGACGAGATAAGCCACATCGGCAAGGCCAAAATGCATGAACTGTATCTGCAAATCCCCCTCATGATAGCGGCCCGCCTCCATCTGGGCAAGGATTATCATGCCTTGCTGAGCGTCGGCCCTTATGCGGCCATAGGCGTGGCAGGCAAGACCTCCGGCGAGACCTACGATTATAGCAGCAGTAGTATGCAAGGAGGATACCAGTTCAAGATAGACACTTTCGGCAGTATGGTAGACGGGAAAATGGGTAACAACCGTTTCGATGCAGGTATTGCCCTGGGACTTACTTTTGAATACAGAAGATTCATCATCGGTGCAGAGACACAAGTGGGACTGGTAAAAGTCAATGAGCAGATAAACCAGATGATAGGTCATTCGGAAGAAGGAGGATATTTTCCCAAGAACTTCGCCGCATTCTTCACGCTGGGGTACCGGTTCTGGTAAGGGAACATTTTGCCATACAGAGTTGTTTAGTATACAAACAGATACTCAACAATATAAACTGAATAATATGGCAAAAAGAATTCCTATCCTGCTGGCAGCAATGACAGCCCTCACCTTCGCCCCTCAAACAGCAGAGGCATGTACCGGTCACACCCTGACGGCCATAGACAATGCGCACGTCGTAGCTCGCACCATCGAATGGGGAGACAGTGAGCTGAACAGCCAGTACGTCATCGTACCGCGCGGTTATTCGCAACAATCACTGACACCCGGAGGCAGTCTGTCCGGCATGGAGTTCACCTCACGCTATGGCTACGTAGGCCTGGCAGTGGAGCAAAAGGAGTTCGTGGCCGAAGGTCTGAATGAAGCCGGGCTCTCCGCCGGGCTGTTCTACTTTCCCGGATATGGCAAATATGAGGAGTACGACCCCACACGAAAAGCGTCGAGCATAGCCGATTTACAATTGGTATCATGGCTGTTGGGAAGCTTTTCTACTGTGGACGAGGTAAAGGAGGCTATTGAAAATGTGACGGTCATAGCCATTGACCCGCGCGCCTCCACCGTACATTGGCGGATTGCAGACAAGACCGGCCGCCAACTGGTATTGGAGTTCATCGACGGACAGCCCCGTTTCTATGAAAACAAACTGGGAGTATTGACAAACTCCCCCGGCTTTGACTGGCAGATGACCAACTTAAACAATTATGTGAACCTCTACCCGGGCAGTGCCGAAAGCAAATCGCTGGGCAATGTGACTATAGCCCCTTTCGGTTCGGGAAGCGGCTTTTTGGGAATTCCGGGAGATGTGACTCCCCCTTCCCGCTTTATCCGTGCCGCTTTCTACCAGACTTCTACACCACCTCAGAATACCGCACAGGAAACCGTTCTCCAATGTTTTCAGATACTGAATAACTTTGATATACCCGTAGGCATCGAGTTTCCCCTCGGCCAGGTTCCTGCCAATATTCCAAGTGCCACCCAATGGACATCGGCCACAGATATGACAAACGGTATCATCTACTATCGCACCATGTACAACAGTACAATCAGTAGCATTGATTTGAGACAGATAGACTTCGGGCGCATCGAGTACCATGCAGCTCCCCTCGATAAAGTGAAGCGGCAACCGATAGTTCCCGTGAAAATTGAATAGGGACGCAGAAACTTCAAGATTGCCGCTGTTACAGTTGTTCCGCCTCCTTCCTCTTCATCTCCGCCAGCACCCCGCAGGTCAATGGAATGGCGAGGAAGAAGGTCAGCATGTCCGACGCCGCCTGGCACATTTCCACCCCTTTCAGTCCTAAGAAATAAGGAAGAATGAAGATGAGGGGGATGAAGAACAGCCCTTGACGGGCAGAGGAAAGTATCGTAGCGCGTACGGGCTTGCGGATAGTCTGCAGCATCATGTTGCTGACCACAATCCATGCACCCAACGGATAGGTGTTGAACTGCCAGCGCAATGCTGCCGCACCGGTAGCTACAACAGCAGGGTCTCCCTTGCGGAAGATGGAGACAATCTCCTCGGCATATCCCATACCTGCCACCGCACAAACCAGCAAAAAGAAAAAGCCTACCTTCACACAGAACCAGAATCCTTGGCGCACTCTGGCATACAGCCCGGCACCATAATTGAATCCACATACCGGTTGGAAGCCTTGCCCGAAACCAATTAGGAAAGCATTGATAAACATAGAGATACGCGTCACAATGGACATCCCTGCAATAGCTGCGTCACCATATGCACCGGCCGCCACGTTCAGCAAAATGGTTGCCACGCTTGCCAGTCCCTGCCGGGTGAGTGACGGAGTTCCACCCCCAATAATTTCCTTGATGAAAGCCAGTGTAGGCGTAAAGTTTCTGTAACGTATACGTATATTTCCTCCTCTGCGCCCCATATATAGCAAAAGGATGAAACTACATATCTGGCTGACTACTGTGGCAAGTGCGGCACCGGATATGCCCATATCGCATACAAAAATCAGGATAGGGTCGAGCACCACGTTGATGACCGCCCCACTCACAATCCCCACCATGGCATACGCCGCATTACCTTGAAAACGTATTTGGTTATTCAGCACCAATGAGGCGGTCATAAAAGGAGTACCCAGCAGAATGATTCCCAAATAGCGCTCTGTATACGGAAGAATAGTAGGCGTCGACCCCAAAGCAAGGGAAAGCGGTGTAAGGAACAGCAATCCCAGCACAGCCAGAGCCGCTCCGATAAACAAGGCAAAAAAGAAGCCGGTGGATGCCATCTTCTCGGCACTCTCCGTTTCCTGCGCCCCCAACTTACGGGAGATGTAGTTCCCCGAACCATGACCGAAGAAGAATCCCACAGCCTGGATAATGGACATCACAGAAAACACGATACCTACGGCAGCCGTAGACTGGGTATTTATTTTACCCACAAAATAGGTATCTGCCATGTTGTAGAAGGACGTCACCAGCATGCTGATGATGGTCGGCACAGCCAATGACGTAATCAGCCGGGGGACCGGAGTCGTCGTTAAGTGGACATAATTATCCTTTGCAGAATGGTGCATCATAGGGAATGGAATGACAAGACTATTTGCAGCAATTCCTCAATGGAGTACACCGTTACCGGCTCCTTGCCCGGTCGATGGAATACGAAGCTGCCGTCTCCCTTCAAATCTCCGGTTTCGATATAGATCTCCGATTCAACATTCCGGTTTGCCAGAATCCCGTTTCTTTGGAACGCCTTGCGCACCATGGCATACTTCTGCCCGTGACCCGCCAAACGTATCCGGGAGGTATATTCATTGGCTACCCTGAACAGTCCCGTTTCCAAATCGAAGGCAATACCCTTACGGGCAAAGAAGTTGCTCAGACTGCCGTTCAGCGAAAGGTCCTCGGGTGTACCGATGGTCACTCCGTTCACCTTATCCATCAGCCATATTTTGTCCGCTATCTGCAGGGCCAGTTCCAGGTCGTGAGTAGAAAGGAAAATCGTCTTGTCCGTTTGCCGGCTGAGCTGGTGAAGCAGTTGCATCATCTCTACTTTACTGGGAAAATCAAGGAAAGCTGTCGGTTCATCCAGATAGATGACGGGAGTTTCCTGGGCGAGCGCCTTGGCTATCATCACCTTCTGCCGTTCACCGTCACTCAGCGTATGCACCATGCGGTGTGCCAGATGGGGAATGCCTACCAGGGCGATGGATTTGTCCACCACAGTCTTGTCCTCTTTCGAAAGAGTTCCCCAGAAACCGGTGTAGGGGCTACGCCCCAGACCTATCAGTTCTACGACGGACATATTGCGTATATCGCACTTCTCCGTCAGCACCACACTAATGACGCGCGAAAGCTGCTTGTCGGTATAGTCCCCAATCTCTTTTCCTTCAATAAATATGTTTCCTCCAAGTTTTGGCTGGAAGGCGGACAACGTACGGAGCAGCGTGGACTTCCCCACTCCATTAGCTCCCAACAAGCAAGTCAGCTCACCACTGTTAATTCCGGCGCAAATGCCGTCTGCCACCACTTTCACATCCCCCTTACCGGGGTAACCGATGGAAAGATTCTCTATATGTATGGTTTCCTTATTCATTCAATTCTCCTTTCCGTTTTCTAAAAAGTACAGAAGCCACTACCGGCGCACCTACCAGTGCCGTCACCGAGTTGACCGGCAAAGCTCCCTCGAAGCCGGGCATACGGGCTATCAGATTGCAGACCAATGCCAGGGAAGCGCCTACCAGCAATGTGGCAGGCATCAGTACCCGATGGTCCGAAGAGTGGAAGATGGCACGGCACAGATGGGGAACCGCCAATCCGATAAACATAATCGGACCGCAATAGGCCGTTACAATAGCCACCAGCACGCCGGAGCATGAGATAACCAGCAGGCGTGCCCGCTTGATGTTCAGTCCCAGATTGCGTGCATAGCCATCGCCCAGCAGCAACAGATTCATCGTCTTTATCAGCAGGAAGGACAACGGAAGCAGCACAGCCATGATGCAGACAAACAGCACCATCTGGTCGCCCGAAACACGGGCAAAGCTACCCAATCCCCAAATGACATATGCACGTATATCTTCCTCCACACTGAAATATTTCAATACGCCGATGACGGCACTTGCCACATAGCCTATCATCACACCGATTATCAGCAGCGTCACGTTGCCCTTCACCTTCTGGGAGACATAGACAATGAGCGCCATCACAGCCAGCGCACCGATAATGGCGGCAACCGACAAGGCAACCTCGCCCATATACCCCAAACGGCTCAATGCCACACCGCCCATCGCCCCGGACAGCAATACCACACAAGCCACACCCAGGCTGGCACCTGAACTGATGCCCAATACCGAAGGCCCTGCCAGCGGATTGCGGAACACCGTCTGCATCTGCAGACCGCTGACTGACAGCCCTGCTCCCGCCACCAATGCCGTCAACGCTTGGGGCACGCGGGACTTCCAGATAATATTCTGCCAAATAACGGATTCATCCGTATTTCCCCACAATATGTTCCACACGGAGCGCAGAGGAATGTGAACCGACCCCAAAAGCAGGTTCAGCAGGAAAAAAAGAAAGATAGATGCCAGTGTCAGCAACATCAACGGAAGTACGGGTCTTTTTATCATTTCAGCAGTTCGTAGTAAGTCGGTTTATAGTCGGGCAACAAATCGGGATGGAAAGCATGTATCAAGTCTTCCAATACAATTTCGGGCTGCATGGGCATACTTTCGTAGAAGGGTTTCTCACGCATGTTGCAGTATACCACTCCCTTCTCACGGAACGCACGGAAGTCGGCATAACGCGGGTCGAGGGACTTCAAGGCATCATACGTGAACGTCCCGTCATAGCTGTTGACAATGCGCCAGTAATCGGCACTCTCCGCCTGGCTATATACGGTTTCAAAATCCAGCGTGACACCTCCCGAACGGGGATCGTCTTTCAAGAAATAATCCGCACCGGCATCACGGAACAGTTCGGCAAGAAAGCTCTTTCCTCCCACTGCATACCAGTTGCCTCCCCGTATCTCGCCGCTGAATACCACCGGACGCTTCTTCACGTTGGCAGCCAGCTCCTTCAATTCGTTATAGCGCTTCTCTATCGCAGCAAACTTTTCATTCGCCTCCACTTCCCGGCCAATGAACATGCCGATGAATTTTATCCATTCGGCCTGCCCCAACGGGGTCATCTCCTTGTACCCCAAATGGGGAACCAGTGGAATACCGATTTCCCGCATGGCATCATATCCACCCCGCTTGAAAGGAGAGATAAAGATAACATCCGGATTCATGCTCATTATCACTTCATTATCAAAGTTCCCTTCGATACCAATCTTCACGGTCTCGCCGGACTTCAAACGGTCGTTCATCTCCTTGTTGAAGAGATGGCGCGTACTGGTGATGCCCACCACATAATCGCAGGCATCCAGACGGATGAAGTTGGAAAGTTGCAGGGATGTCATACACATGACGTGCTCTACCGGCGTTTCAATCACCGTATAGTCGCTCGGTATGCCGACAGGCTTTATGCCTTTCGGTACCAGCGCATAGTGGAAAGTGCTGCTGCTTTCTTTTTGAGGGTCGTGTATATCCACCAGACGGACATGGTCCGGCAAGTACTTCACCGTATAGCCTTTGGCATAAAGCGGTACAATGGCAGCCGCCGTATCTGTCGCGATAGGCAAATGGCTTGTTTCTGAAGAGGATGCTGTAGAAGTCTGTTTTGATTTTGAACCGCAAGAGGTTACGCATAAAATGCACAGCAGTGCAATGCCTATGGCAGATATCCGGGTCATGACTATTGGGGTTTATAGAATTCGGGCACAATATTCGTCATTTTTGGGGAGATACGCAAATGCTCTTCCTGCAAATTGACGGATATTGTGCCTAAATAATCTTTAAAAGCCCATCAAGTCATTCAGTGCTTCACTCATGCTGGGATGTGTAAAGACAAAATCACGGAGGAAGGTATATTCCTGCCCGGTCTTCATAGCCATTGCCACCAGGTTGATGACCTCGCTCGATTCCGGACCAAACAGCGTACATCCCACTATCTTGTCCGTATCGGCGTCCACCACCACCTTGAAGAGTCCGTTCGTATCGCCCAAAGTCCTGGCACGCGGAATGGCGGCTACCGGCAGCTTGTTGACCTTTATATTCAATCCCTTCTTGCGTGCTTCCGCTTCGCTCAGCCCGATGCGTGAAAGCGGCGGGTCGATGAATACCGAATAGCTCACCGGGTCACGGTCGGACACCTTGCGTTCTCCCGCCCCGAAAAGGTCTTCGCGCAGAATGCGGTAATCATCCAAAGAAATGTAGGTAAACTGCAAACCGCCCTTTACATCACCGATAGCATGTATCTTGGGGTTGGTAGTCTGCAAATAGTCGTCCACCACAATGGCACCGCGCTCATTCACCTCTACACCTGCCGCCGCCAGATTCAAGCCAGCCGTATTCGGACGCCGGCCGGTAGCCAGCAGGATGGCATCTGCGTGTAACTGATGTTCCTCTCCCGTGACCGCATCCCGGTAAATGACGTCAGAGTCTTTCACGGACTGCACGCGTGCATTCAGCCTGAAAACGATTCCTTTCTGTTCCAATACCTCCCGGACACTGTCCGCAATGTCCCGGTCCTCCCGGGATATCAGTTCGGAAGAGCCCTCGAGCACCGTGACTTGCGAACCGAACGAAACATACATGGAAGCAAATTCTAGTCCGATGTATCCCCCACCTACAATGACGAGCTGTGCCGGCAACTCAGTCAGTTCCATAATGGAGGTGCTGGTATATACCCGTGGGTTACCTTGTATCCCCTCTATCGGTGGAATGACGGTTTCGGCACCCGTATTGATGAATATCCGGGGAGCTTGCAATTGTAACGTCCCTTCCACCATCCCAACTTCCACCACATCCGGACCTGCAAAGGAGCCGATACCCGTATAGACCGTTATATGAGGATTGTCGGCCAGATTGTGATAGTTCTTCTGACGCAGGAAAGAGACGACCTCTTCCTTCCTTGCAATGGACTGACGATAGTATGCCTTCTTGACCTCCCAAGAAGCGTCTTTATCCGCCTGCTTTGCCGCATGCACCAATGTTTTTGTGGGAATGCAACCGATATTGATACATGTCCCTCCGTACATCTTTTCCGAACGCTCCACTACGGCGACGTCCAGCTTCCGTTTTGCCAACTCGGCTGCCAGCGTCTTTCCGCCCTTGCCGAATCCGATGATAATGGCATCATACTGTTTCATACGTCTATTTCCTTAATTGGTTCAATACTCTTTTTGCACTGTCAGACAGTACGACAATGGCACCGGCAAGAATGGCCGTATCCTTGATGACCAAGCGCCCTGCCCCCGTCAGCAACGGAAAGCCGTGCTCCCCGCTTCCCAAGTCGGGCACCCACACTTCAGGGGTTGTCACCAGGAAAGAGAGGGTACCTATTGTCATGACAATGGCCAGTGCGGCTCCCGCCAGTCCGATTTTCGGAGAGAATATCCCCAGAAATGTCAGAATGCCGATGGTCATAATCAGAATGCCCAGACCGTGAGAGAAACCATACGTATTGTTCTCCACGTGCCACTGATGTTTCGCCTCATTGAACTCGCCCTCTTTCAGCTTATTCTCCTTGGACTCCGTGGCACTCTTTGTATAATAGAAGCTCATGAACGGGCTGTTCGCCACAAAAGGGACAATCCCTTCAGCCTCATAATTCCAGAATTTCAACCCACCAATCCATACGAAAATAACCAGGATGGCTACACGGATCAAATTAACACCCAACTTTTGAGTGGAAGCGGCCAGCGTCAACGCAGCCATAAACAAGTTTTGCAATTTCGTTTTCATCTTTGTTCTACTTTTTAAATGGTTTCAGTCATATGACTTGATTTTTGTTTTTGCAAAGTTCCTTGTTTTCCACCACGTACGAAATGGCAATTATTCCGCAACAGTTGGCAATTCTTCCCGTTTCACTCTTTTCCGGTAGTCCGAGACACTCTCGCCGGTCATTTTCTTGAAAAAACGGCTGAACGCGG
>ENA-ORLI01000034-ORLI01000034.1-human-gut-metagenome-genome-assembly--contig:-NODE-34-length-33592-cov-6.46939_pt1 | contig 33592 bp, 16 predicted proteins | sample MGYA00243015_ERZ508825 | MGnify/ENA primary metagenome ERZ508825 (study PRJEB26277, sample SAMN04329804) | human gut metagenome | biome: human-associated habitat | host: Homo sapiens | place: USA... | reverse complement strand
CTTTTGTTTAACTTAATAATTAAAGTATGAAAGACAGAAAGAATTCAAGTCTGTTGGGACATCGATTAAAATTTCGGTGGCTTTTTCTCTTTAGTCTGTTTGCAGGTCCTCTGCCCCTTTCCTTTGGAGGACAGTCGGCAGTAGCTGCAAACAATATTATTCAGCAACAAAAAATATCAGTGACCGGTAAGGTCGTAGATAATTTAGGAGAGCCTATTATTGGTGCCAATGTTGTTGTGCAAGGTCAGACAGTAGGTACTATAACCGACATTGATGGAGTTTTTAAGCTGGATGTTCCTAAAGGAGCTAAGTTATTGATTTCATTCATTGGATATAGTTCCAAAACTGTAGAAGTAAAACAATCTAACATTGAAATAGTTTTGTATGATGATTCTCAAATGTTAGGAGTAGTAGAGGTTGTAGCTTATGGCGTTCAGAAAAAGGTTTCTGTGACTGGAGCTATTTCCAGTGTAAAAGGTGAAGAATTGACAAAAACTCCAACAGGCTCCATTTCTAATATGTTATCAGGGCAAATGGCAGGTTTGACTACCGTACAGTATTCCGGTGAACCGGGGAGTGATGCAGCGAATATTTTTGTCCGTGGTCAAGCTACATGGAATCAATCTGCTCCTCTTATTCAAGTAGACGGTGTGGAACGTAGTATGAATGATATTGATCCTAATGAAATAGAAAGTATTTCTATATTAAAAGATGCTTCTGCTACGGCTGTTTTTGGTGTACGAGGTGCAAATGGCGTTGTTTTAATTACGACTAAAAGAGGTAAGGAAGGAAAGGCTAAGATTTCATTTACGACTTCCTCAAGTATTATTGCCCCGACCGAAAGTATTAAAATGGCTAATTCTTATCAATATGCTACTTTTTATAACCAAATAAATACTGGTGATGGTTTGAATCCTACGTTTTCGGATGAAATAATTCAGAAATTTAAAGATGGTTCAGATCCCGTTCGTTTTCCAAGTGTGGATTGGGTAGACTATTGTTTAAAAGATATGACCCTTCAAACACAGCATAATGTTAATATATCAGGTGGTACAGACCGTGTACGTTATTTTATTTCAGCAGGAGCTTATACACAAGGCGGTTTATTTAAAGAATTTGACTTGCCTTATAATCTGTCTTATCAATATAATCGTTTCAATTACCGTTCAAATCTAGATATTGACGTAACCAAAACGACAACATTATCAATGAATATTGCTGGTAATGTGAATAATGCTTCTAAACCTTATACTGGACTGGGTAGTGCCGGGATGTTAATAAACATGTATTATTCCACTCCGTTTTCTAGCCCGGGACTTGTCGATGGCAAACTGGTTAATGCAAGTACGGACTATCCGGATTTGAGAATGCCTTTTACTGGTGGTAGCGGCATGGGATACTATGGTGGAGGTTTTATGCGAACCAGTAATAACACCTTAAATGCTGATGTCCAATTAAAACAAAAACTGGATTTTATAACTAAAGGATTGTCATTCCATATTAAAGGATCATACAATAGTGGTTTTACATCTTATACACAGGCTAGTGCTAGTGTTGCAACTTATACTCCTGTATTACAAGAAGATGGTACGATTGCTTATAAGAAATATGGACAAAATTCTCAGTTGAAATATGAAGATAAGGATCCGGCTAAATCACGTGATTGGTATATGGAGGCAGCCTTAAACTATGCCCGGGAATTCGGTAACCATCATGTTTCAGCATTATTGTTATACAATCAGTCTAAGATATATTATCCTAGTGCATATTCTGATATTCCTCGTGGGATGGTTGGTATAGTGGGACGTGCAACTTATGATTGGAAAAACCGCTATATGGCAGAATTCAATATTGGATATAATGGTTCCGAGAATTATGCACCCGGCAAACGCTTTGGTACTTTTCCGGCCGGTTCTTTTGGTTGGATTGTTAGTGAGGAAAAATTCTGGAAACCTATAAAATCAGTAGTAAGTTTCTTGAAATTTCGTTATACAATCGGTCTAGTTGGTAATGATAGTTTTGACGGAAACAAGCAACGTTTCCTCTATATGTCTGATCCTTATGTAGTTAATAATTCTTCTTTAATTAACCGTGATGGTCATGGTTTTTTGTTTGGTATCAATAATTCCACAGTAAGTCCTGCTGCTTATGAAAATGGAAAGAATAACCAAGATATTACATGGGAAAAAGCGTTGAAAACCAATTTGGGTGTAGATGCTAATTTCCTTAATGATCGTTTACGCACTTCATTTGATTATTATCATGAAAAACGTACAGACATTATGTTGAGTGACGGTACGGCTCCTTCTGTATTAGGATTTACTCCTCCATTGGCTAATCTTGGGGAAATGAGAAGCTGGGGTTGGGAAATCACTTTAAAATGGAATGATCAAATAGGTGACAATTTCAGGTATAACGTAGGATTGAATTTGATGTACAATCAAAATCGGGTGGTAGAGAGAAAAGAAGCTCCGCAAAATGAAGAGTATATGTATCAAAAAGGACGTCGTCTTGGTTCACGCAGTCAATATAAATTCTTTGAATATTATAATTCGGAAACAACCCCTGCTCATTACAAAGAAGTATATGGTACGGATATGCCAGAACAATTAGTCAGTGATTTAAAAAATGGTGATTGTGTATATGTCGATTTAAATAACGATGGTAAAATAGATTCTAACGATATGTCACGTCAATTTGGTTTCACAGATGATCCGGAATACATGGCCGGTCTTAATATGGGATTCAGTTGGAAGGGATTTGATGTTTCAATGCAATGGACTGCCGCATGGAATGTAAGCCGCAGTATATCAAGTGTATTCCGCCAACCTTTTACAGACCGTACAAACTCAGATCAAGGAGGTTTGTTGGAATATATGTTAGATCATACATGGACTCCAGAGAATCCGAATCCAAATGCGGAATATCCGCGTGCGACATTTATCAACGATACCAATAACTATGCGGAATCAACTTTGTGGGAGAAAGATGCTAAGTATCTTCGTTTGAAAAATCTGCAAATTGCTTATAATTTCAATCTTCCGTTTATGAAAAAACTGAAACTGAATACTATGCAGTTAGCGTTAAGTGGATATAATTTATTGACCTTTACTCCATATTTTTGGAGTGATCCGGAATCAAAGGCTAGTAATTCTCCCTCTTATCCGCTGACAAAAACATATTCATTGAGTTTGAAACTTGGTTTTTAATCTTAATAATGCAATCAAATGAAAAAATATAATAAATGGATTTTTAATGTTGCTTCAGGACTGGCTCTGACATCTGTCATCGCTACTTCATGTGTCGATGAGATTAAGTTTGGCAACTCTTTTTTGGAAAAGGCTCCGGGAGGGTCGGTTACAAAAGATACAGTATTTAATAATGCTGAATATACCCGACAATTTCTGACTAATCTTTATGGCATGCAATATTATGGGCTTCCATATAAGAATGTGGCTAATCAGGAAAGTTCCAATCAATATGTAGGCAAGCCTGAAGCTTTAACAGATTTGTATGTTTTCACTTATCCGTCATGTGGAATCTCAGGACCATATTATAAAGGTACTCACACTGCCAATTATGGTAAACGTTCTGATAAATTTGATTATTTAAGAAATAATGTCTGGGAAGCTGTACGTGGAGTATGGATGTTGATTGAGAATATTGATAATGTACCGGGGCTAGGGGAAGATGAAAAAGCTTCTATGGTGGCACAGGCGAAATGTATTCTTGCTTCCCGTTATTTTGATGTATTTCGTCATTATGGTGGCATTCCTTTAATTAAAGGTACATTCAGTGGAACGGATACAAGCTATGAAATGCCTCGTAACAGTGTGGAAGAAACAGTGAATTATATGGTACAATTGCTGGATGAAGCTGCTGCTGTACTTCCTTGGACTGTAGAAACACCTGCATCTGAATCCGGACGTTGGACTAGAGCGGCAGCTTTAGCTTATAAATGTCGTATTCTTCAATTTGCAGCCTCACCTTTATTTAATTCCGACCAGCCTTATTACCCGGGAGCGACAGGCAATCCTGCTATTTGGTATGGTGGTTATAAACCGGAACTATGGGATCGCTGTCTGGAAGCGTGTGAACAATTCTTTAATGAACTGGCTTCTAAAGGTGGATATAGTTTACAGCAGGCGAAAGGTACTCGTCCAGAAGATTATCGTTTGGCATATCGTGCAGGCTATGCTAATTTGGATAGCCCGGAAGTATTGATAAACACACGTGTAATTGATATTGATGCATTCAAATCAAGTCATTATAATTGGCACCAATGGGGAGATCCTCTTATGAGCATTCATCGTGGTTACAGTCCTACACAAGAATATATGGAAATGTTCCCTTGGAAAGATGGTACGCCGTTTGATTGGGATAAGGCCAAAAGTGAAGGAAAACTGGATGAAATGTTTTTGAAAGGAACGGGCACAACCAGTGACGGACTGATAAATATAGAATTGACCCGTGACCCGCGTATGTATGAAGAAATCATTGTAAACGGTCAGCAAGAATCTTTGGATTGGACCACAGGAAATATGTCAGGTTATTGTTTTGAATCGTGGTTGGGGGGAAAGAGTGCCGGCAATGGTCCTACCAGTCAAACAGGTTCATTTGCTACGGGATATGCACCTATCAAATTCTTAATGGGAAACGATATGCTGCGTAGATATGTACATTGGCCTTGTATCCGTATAGCTGAACTGCATTTAATTTATGCGGAAGCATTGTGTCAAAGTTCACGAGGCAGTATGGATAAAGCTATAGCTCAAGTAGATATTGTACGTGCACGTGTAGGAATGAAAGGATTGGCAGAATGTAATCCGGATAAAAATTTACAAAGTAACAAGGATGCTTTTATCGAAGAACTTCTTCGTGAACGTGCTTGTGAGCTAGGTATGGAAGATGCACGCTTCTTTGACTTGATTCGCTATAAACGAGCAGATATATTTGAAAAACAATTGCATGGACTTTTCATTTATCGTTTGGATGACAACGGAGTACGAAGAGATTTGCCTTGGCGTGGAAACGATGAAGGGAAGATGGCTTATCCGACCCATTTTGAATATGAAAAATTTGAATTGAATAACCCAACTCGTTATTGGTGGACAAATGGATTTGACCCTAAATGGTATCTTTCTCCATTCCCGTCAACAGAAGTTAATAAAGGATACGGGCTTGTTCAAAATCCCGGATGGTAATAACTAATGAATACTTCAATTACAATTTGAATTAATTATTATGAGAAAAAATAGATTAATTATTCCGGCACTCCTTGCTTTTTTGAGTCTGCAAGGGTATGCACAGGAACTCAATGATAGCATAACTTCCGGTAAGCCGGCAAAATATTCCGATGAAGTTGTAGAAATCGGATATCATAAAGCTCAACGTCTGGAAGAATCTACCTCATCAATTTCTACCGTATATAATGAAGATTTCAATAAGCGTAGTGCTAAAAATATAGCTAATTCGCTTTTTGGATATGGTACAGGGTTGACAACTTTGCAAGGTAGCGGACGATATGCAGATGCCGAACCTACATTTTTTATTCGTGGTCTACAAAGTTTATCCACTAATAATCCGTTAATATTGGTAGACGGTATTGAACGTGATATTACAGATGTCACTCCTGAAGAGGTAGAAACTGTCACTATATTGAAAGATGCTGCTGCAGTAGCAATTTACGGGCATAAAGGTATAAATGGTGTAGTAAATATTACTACCAAACGTGGTATTTATAATACACGTGAAATCAAGTTTACTTATGATCATGGTTTCGGTTGGCAAGCACGCAAGCCCAAGTTTGTAGACAGTTATTCTTATGCAAATGCCATGAATGAAGCATTGGCAAATGACGGGTTAACAGCGCGTTATACACAAGATGAATTGAACGCATTTCGTAGTGGTCAATATCCATATCTGTATGCTAATGTGGATTGGCTTGGAGAAACTTATCGCGATATGGATGCTACCAATATATATAATATAAGTTTCCGAGGTGGGGCAAGCAAATTCCGTTATTATGCTATGGCTAACTTGACTACTAATAAAGGGTTTATTGCCAATCCTTATATGAATGATGGATATTCTACACAGGACCAATACTCCAGAGCCAATTTACGTACTAATTTGGATATTGATCTGACAGAAAAAACAAAATTGAAATTAAATGTATTAGGTATCCTGTCAGAAACTAGAACTCCGGGAGCGAATGGTCAGGGAGGTGCTAATTTATGGGATATGATTTATACTTTACCTTCCGCTGCTTTTCCCGCTCGTTTGGAAAATGGTACATGGGGAGGTAGTGCGACTTGGGCTGGGACCAAAAATCCTTTAGCTGTATCACAAGCAGCGGCTTACACAAAGTTCCACGAACGTACATTGTTCGCTGATATGACGCTGACCCAGGATTTATCATCTATAACTCCAGGACTAGGAGCAAGCGGTATGTTATCTTATGATAACTATGCCCAATATTGGGAAAATCATTCTAAAACTTTTGTTTATGGTAGTAATTCGGTAACTGCATGGGAAAATGGTGTACCTTCAAGTACGACTTATTATACTGATGGTAAAGAAAGTTCGATGAGTAGTGATGCTAAATGTATTGCATTTACACGGGTATTCAATTTTGCAGCAACTTTATTTTATGACAAACAGATAAATAAGGACAATAAAATTTATAGTCAATTAAAATGGGACTATGAATACCGTAATACCAAAGGGACCGATCAGACCTGGTATCGTCAGAATGCCTCTTTCTATACTCATTATGGATACAAAGATAAATATTTTGCTGATTTGAGTGTAGTTGCTTCAGCGTCTAATAAATTGGCACCAGGACACCAATGGTCTATATCTCCCACTGTTGGCTTAGCTTGGGTCATGTCAAAAGAAAATTTCATGAAAGATCTTTTTTGGATTAATTTTATGAAACTGAGGGCTTCGTTTGGTGTCATTAATACCGACCGTCTTCCGTTGGATGATGACAGTGAGGTTACTAACTATTGGGAACAAACATATGGTGGCGGTGGTTATTATCCATTTGATACAAATTATTCTGTAGGAACGCAAAGTTGGTCATTAGGTCGTTTGGCTTCTTTGAATTCTACTCATGAAAAAGCATATAAATATAATTTGGGTTTAGATGCCAGTATGTTCAATGGGTTGGACGTATCTTTTGATGCTTATTATGAAAGACGTTCAGATATTTGGGTGTCTTCAAGCGGTCATTATTCAAGTGTCTTAGGATTTACTGCTCCTTATGAGAATGGTGGTATTGTCGATAGTTGGGGAGTAGAAAATGGTGCTAATTATAGTAAAATAATTGCTGACATTACTTTAAATATATGTGCCAATTTTGCTTTAGCCAAAAATGAGATTATCGAGCAAATGGAAGAACCGCGTATGTATGATAATCTTATAACTACAGGTAAGCCTCTGAAGCAAACTTATGGTATGGAAGTTATCGGATATTTTAAGGATCAAGCTGACATTGAGAATAGTCCTAAACAGTCATTTGGTGATGTAAAACCTGGTGATATAAAATATAAAGATGTTAATGGTGACAATATTATTGATGCGAATGATAAAGTTGCTATAGGACATAGTACTACTGCTCCTGAAATTTACTATTCATTCAATTTGGGAGCAGAATGGAAAGGGTTAGGCTTTGATGCTATGTTCCAAGGGACAGGAAGATATTCTGCTGTATTAAATACGAAGAGTTTATACTGGCCGTTAATAAATAATACAACGATTTCACAGGAATATTATGATAACCGGTGGACTCCAGAAAATCAAGATGCTAAATATCCTCGTTTGAGTTCTCAAAGTAATGAGAACAATTATCAAACTAATACTTTGTGGTTGGCAGACCGCTCATTTTTGAAACTTCGTTCAATAGAGTTGTATTACAAGTTTCCACAAATATGGGTAAAGAAAAGCAAGATATTGAGCAATGCAAAGATTTATGTGAGAGGTGTTGATCTTTTGTGCTTTGATAAGATTAATATTGCCGATCCCGAAGTTTATGGAGCGACTTATCCTTTAACTCGTAGTGTAGTGGCTGGATTAACTATTGGCTTTTAATTGTTGAACTTAAATTAAAAACATGATTATGAAAATCAAAAAAATAGTGAGCGGAATAGCATGTATGGTAACTTTGGCTGCATGTAATCTGGATTATCACGAATATGCCAATTACGGAAAAGACTATATAGATGAAAGTTATGAAAATGTAATTGGTATGATTACCAATGTTTATTCCATATTAGACTATGACTTTGGCCAAACATATAAAGGTGGAATGCTGGCATCTGCTTGTGATGAAGCTGAATATGCTTATACAAACAATGATATATGTGATTTTGTAAACGGATCTTGGAGCCCGGCTAATCCAATGTCTAACATCTGGTCTAGTAGCTATAAAGCAATTCAGATATGTAATCAGTATCTGGCTGAATTTCAAGGATTGACATTTGATGAGCTAAAATTGAATGATGACTATCGTGCACAAATGTTCCGTTATACCAACAGTTTCAAGGAAGCTCGTTTTTTGCGTGCATATTTTTATTTTAATTTAGTACGTGCTTATGGAGATGTTCCATATTTTACAGAAATGGTAACTACAGATCAAGTAAACAGTCTGACACGCACCCCTGCACAGGAAATTTTTAACGCCATTATAGCAGAATGTGACAAATTATCTACAGAATTACCTGCAGACTATACAAAACTTGGATTGGACGGAATTGCCCCAGCAGAGAACGGTCGTGTTACTTGTTATGCAGCTTTGGCATTAAAAGCACGTGCTGCTTTATATGCTGCCAGTCTATTATTTAATCCGGGAAATAACAAAGATTTGTGGCGTAGAGCGGCTGAAGCTAATAAAGAGGTAATTGAAACTTGTACAGCTAATGGTTTTAAATTAAGTAAATATTCAGAATTGTGGGGACCTAACAACTGGTCAAATATTGAAATGTTTTTTGATCGTAGATATAATGGTATCATCATCACATTGGAATAATATAATTTTCCGATTGGTGTGCCAGGTGGAAACTCCGGTAATTGCCCAACACAAAATATGGTTGACGCCTATGAAATGAAAGCTACTGGAAAAATGTGGAATGAAACAGGAAGTGGTTATGACGCTTCTAATCCATATGCCGGACGTGATCCACGTTTCGATATGACTATTGTAAAGAATGGAGATACAAAATGGCCGTCAAAGAATGCCAATCCTATTGAAACTTTTTATGGAGGTTTAAATGCTGAACCTCTTTCAGGTGCAACCCCTACCGGATATTATTTGAAAAAATATTTGGATTCAGCCATTGATCTGAGTGCTAATAGTACAACAAAAACCAGCCGCCATTCATGGATCACTTATCGTTTAGGAGAATTTTACTTAAACTATGCAGAAGCCATATTCCAATATACGGGTTCTGCTGATAATGCTGGTGAATTCGGAATGACAGCTTGTGAAGCGGTAAATATCATACGTAATCGTACTGATGTTAAAATGCCGGAATTTCCAACAGGTTTGTCGGCAGATGCCTTTTGGAATAAATATCAGAATGAGCGCATGGTAGAATTGGCTTTTGAGGGACATCGTTTTTATGATCTGAGAAGATGGAAAGATGGTGATAAATTAAAGAGCATCATAGAAATGAAACTTACAAAAAATGAGGATGGTACTATCACTTATAAACGAAATGTTGTCAATCGTGTTTGGGATGATAAAATGTATCTTTTCCCAATTCCACAATCGGAACGTATGAAAAACCCTAATTTGTCTCAAAACGCAGGATGGTAATAGAATAAACGTACAATAATAAGAGGATGCATCAATATGTATAAAGCATCCTCTTTTACCTTTAAATTATAATTTATAGAAATGTCATGAAACAATCTAGATTTTATATCCTCTTTTTCTTTGTAGTTTGTATCGGGCTATTTTGCTCTTGTCTCAGTAATGACGATGATGCGCAATGGTCTAAATTTAATGGTGTATATGTTACGGTTGGTGGAGACAATATTCGTGGCTACAAGTTATACACGGATTTTGGTGCAATTTTAGTTCCAACAGAAGAAAGTCTTAATCGTATACCTTGGTTAAAAGAAGTGCAACGTGCCATAGTTAGTTTTAACTTATTGGATGAAAATGAAAATACAACTCAATTGGAGGACGGAAAAACTTATGATGTTATATTAAACAGTACGAATGGAATGAACCAACAGATTCCTACTTTTACAGTTCATGTTGACACTTTAAGTGAAGAGTATCAAATATTCGGTCAAGACTCTATCCAACTAAAAAATAAGAGTATTTATTCATTAGATAAAACGGCCGGAGCATTCTATATAAAAAATGGTTATATGAATATTGTTCCAACTTTTGAGTATGATTTATATAAGCCGGTTTTCTTTTTATTATACTATGATGGCGAAAAGGATATAGATACTTCTAATAATAAGTTAAATTTAAATTTGTATTTTAATAATAGTATACAAAGTAGTAATAACTCAATTTCTTCGTTTATAAGTCTTGAAATGCCTGGAGAAATTTATTATAAATTTCAAGATAAAGGTATGAATGATGACGATCTTATCGATGTATATTTGAATTCAGAAACCGTTTCCGGGCAAGAACAAATACATTGTAAAATGGCTTTGAAAGATTTTATGCTTCCTTAAAACATTGGATTCTTCATTGTGATAGTTCGTTAAAAATTAGCCAAGTCTAAGCAGCTTTGGCAGTAAAAAAATGAGTTCTTTGAAAAGTTTGTCAATAACTTGTGGGCCTAAGTTAATTTCAAATATGCAAATAAATCGTTCAAGTATATAAGCATTGTGTATAACTGACTTGCAAGAGGAATGGAATATGTTATTCCGGGTTTCTTACATATCGCTTTGACCAAGTTGATGGCAACGAGCGATGCATTGAAGTGAAAATCCAGCTTTCTGAAGTCTGTTGACTGACAGTTGGTGATTCCAGCATGTTGTTTGTTGTCTTTAAAGTAAAAATCCAATTGGAATCTGGTTCTGTTAAATTATAAAAAAAACAACGAATTACGTAATTTTTTCTTCTTTGTTATCAGCTATTTAGTTACTTTTTTATCTACAATTCTTATTGCCTAACCATCTGTTTTTGACAATTTTTCAATGATCTCTTATATGTTTATTGAGCTAGTTTCAGTCTGCTCTATGTTTAACTTTTAACATCCCGGTGAAAATTTACCGAAGTAGTGCTTTTATAAAATAGCCTTTTTATATTTTCTTTGTTTAATCTAATAGTTAATAATATAATCGGAAAAAATAAGACTTTGTTTGCTTATTTTTAATAAAACTGTTGACTATTTTTTTCTAATTTGCTTGAAAGAACAATGCCAACATTGATATTATTTTGAATTCAATACGCTTTAACAAATCGGATTGTAACCTTATATTTTATAATTAAAATTTTGTAGTATGAAATCATTTGTAAGGAAATTGTGCGCCGGATTGGTGTGTGCATGTGGAATGTCTGTTTCTGTTTATGCAACAGATTATTATGTGGCAACTGATAGAAATGACATCAATGAAGGTAGCAATGAAAAACCTTTAGCAACCTTGTCTAAAGCTCTAAAGTTGGTTCAACCTGGTGATAATATATATCTGCGTGGAGGAGAATATAATGTTACTGAAGATTGGATAATGGATAAAAGTGGAAATAAAACTTATGCTAAAGTGTTTGATATTAAACAAAAGGGCAATCCATCAAGTCCAATTTGTGTTATTGGCTATAAGAATGAGCGTCCGGTACTTAATATGGAGCAAATCAAACTTACAGATCGTCGTGTTGCCGTATTCTATATTGCTGGTAGCTATTGGAGATTCAAGAATTTTGAAGTTGTAGGCACTCAAGTAGCAATTAAAGGTCATACTCAGTCTGAAGTTTTTCGTATTGAGGGAGGAAATAATAATATATTGGAAAATATAGATGTACATGATGGTATGGCAATTGGCTTTTATTTGGTAAAAGGTATGAATAATTTAGTTTTGAATTGTGACGCTCATGATAATTATGATGGATATTCTGAAGGTGATTCTGGAAATGTAGATGGATTTGGAGGGCATGCAAATAAGGAAACTAGTACTGGAAATATATTTAGAGGTTGTCGGGCTTGGAACAATGGAGATGATGGTTTTGATTTGATTAATTGTTATGCTTCATATATTATAGAGTATTGTTGGTCATTTCGTAATGGGTATAAGCCCCATTCTATAGAATCTTCTGGTGGAAATGGAGCTGGTTTTAAATCTGGTGGATATGGTATGGGAGACATAAAAAAGGTTCCAAATCCGATACCGCAACATACAGTGCGTTATTGTTTAGCATATTATAATCGTCAGCAAGGATTCTATTCTAATCATCATCTTGGAGGATTGATTTTCGAAAACAATACGGCTTATAAAAATCCAAGTAATTATAATATGTTGAATCGAAAATCGTCAAATGAGGCTGTTGATGTACCTGGATATGGACATATTATTAAAAATAACTTATCATTAAGTCCTCGTAATTCGGGAGGTTTTCCACAACATTTAATTAATTTAGATATAACCCTTTCTGAAATTATAAACAATTCATTTGCACCAAATGATTTGAATTTATCAGAGTCTGATTTTGAAAGTTTGAATGAACAAGAATTAATGGGATCTCGTAAATCTGACGGAAGTCTTCCTGATATAAATTTTTTACGCTTGACAAATCATGCAAATTTTCGTTTTTCTGGTATGGGCTGCTTTATAAATGAAGAGGCTGTTGATTATAGTTGGATACAAGAACCTGCTATTGTATTGGAAAACGGAGTGGCTCGTATTGTTGGTGAAGACTCTAAATCTTTTAATAAATTTTACGTTAATGGAGAAGAAGTAAGTATAGAGAATGGAATTGTGGATTTGACTTCAATGAGTGGTGAATTAAATTTGAAAGCAATAAGTGAAAATGGAGCGGTTACAACTCTTATTATTAATAAATGATAAATATTCATGCTATGAGAAACTTTTTTAACAATCTGTTTTTCTATCTTTTATTTTTAGGAATAGGTACTAATGTGTTAACCTCTTGCAAGGAAGAGGTGGAGAGTATATCTGAGTTATCTCTTGAACAAACTAAAATTCAGATAAAAGAAGGAGAGACAGTTACTGTGAAAATAATTGGTGGAAGTGGAAATTATCAGATTTCTTTATCAGATGAGAAATTAGCTGTTGCACAGATAGAAAATAATGAGATAAATATCCGTGCATTATTGACAGGTTGTGTAACTTTAACTGTTACTGATGAGAACGGTCAAACAGCACTTCTTAATATTATTATTATCTCTAAAATACTGGATTCAGATAAACCAAGGTTTGTTTGGACAAATAGTATTGCTCTAGATGAACCTAACGGTTGGGGATTGACAGTTTTTGGGAATAAGGTTGCTGTTACTTCTTGTGTGGAACAGATTCAATATGTATTAGAATGGGAGGGAGATTCTACAATGGGGAAGAAGTTAAATGCTTTTTTAACTACTTTAAAAAAGGGGGAAGCTCCTGTTAAAATAAAATTAACTGGACTTGAAATATTAGATATTAGGGAACAATGTTACTTTATTACTTTTTCTGTTGATAATAAGATTGGTGAACTTGTTTTTATAAAATAGTCATTAATTCTTTTAAGTTATTTTTATTAATGATTGATTTGCTTCAATTTGACGTGACGCTAATGTTGACAATACTTTGGTAAAAAATTGCTGAAGTATTGTCATTGAATTTGCGTAAGTTTTACCAATGAAAACGGTAGGGGCTTAGTTAATCAAGAAAAATATGATGCAAAACTTGGGAAATGAAATACTGATATATGGATTTTTCAATTGAAAACAATTTGAGCAATCCATATATTAGTATTTTTTTTAAGTCACATCTTTTATAAAGTTAATAGTTTCTAGGTTGAAGTTCTTAGACATCATTCATCTAATAAAGACCATTATTGGGATTATGCAGGAATGTGCAGGTTTTATTATTATTAAAGATACCCAAAGTACATATTGGGAATATGCCAAGATGTTCAGTCAATAACATGGTAATACGGAAAATCTTCTTCTTTTTTATAGATTTATACACTCCTTAAATTCCCAATAAGCATCAAACATCTGTTGACTAAGCATACAAATCTAATAATTGAGTCTTAGTTCTCAATCATGTCAGATCATTGTTTGGACTAAAATTCTCCCTATTTTTATAAAGGGTATTCTACTTTAAAAGAAGAACTATAGTAAAGATCCATCATAAAGTTTTTAGTTTTTTATTTCTGCTTTCATTTTGTATATTCATACTTGAAAAATAAAAATACTTTTAAGAATCGTATCCTATCTTTCCTATGCTTAAAAAGTTATTTAAAAGAATTCGATGTAATGTCAAATTATCGTCAAGGGGAAGGTGTATCAAAAAGCATACCTTCTTTTTTATGGGAGCAGTATATCAGTGAAAAAATCTAGGATATATAGAGAATAGTTGGTTTAAAGTGAACAATTAACCATATAAATGGATAAAATTCTATTTGATATAATTTCTCTCATGCATAAATTTGTCGTATCAGATAAAAAATGACATGCTATGAGAAAGACATTTTTAGCTATTACATTATTTTTAGCTTTTAGTAAAGCCGCATTGGCTCAGTTTGGAAACTGCACTGCATCGGAAATGCGGACTTATGTAGATAGTGCGACCGGCAATACTATCACTATGTTGACCGACACGATGAAGAATGACCGTTTTCTTTATCAGACTGATCCCATGTGGACGGCTGATGGCAAATACTTATTGTTCAGGTCTTCCAGCCGTGGAAATGACAAAGAGGTGGAAAGTACGCTTCCTAACGGAGAAAAACGTAAATGGACTCCTACACAGATTTACTTTATTGAAATGGCCACCGGTAAGATTATTCAAGCTACGGAAGGACCGAACTTGGGCAGTGCTTTTTTGGCTAATAAAACGAATCGTATGTTTGTCAGCCGGAAAGAAAAAGAAAACTGGAACATGTATGTAATGGACTTGAATAAATTCTTTGCCGATGTAAAACAAGGAAAAGTAGGTAAACCATCCGCTTATGAAACTTTCATAGGCACTTTCCCCACTGAGATGGGACGTCCGGGAGGATATGCTGTGGATTGTAATGATGATTATGCCTACATAACTGTTGAGCGTGAGGGTACGGAAGAGGAAAAGGAACGTATGATGAAAAACGCTTTCCTGCCTGAAAGTAACCAGCCGGTAAAGATAAAGCCAACTCTTTGCGGAATTCGTAAAATGAATCTCAGTACGGGAGAAGTAACTAAGGTTATTGATACGGAGTTTAAAACAGGACATATACAAGCCAGCCGTTTTACTCCGGGTGAAATCGTTTTTTGTAACGAAACCGGTGGCGATGCCCATCAGCGTATGTGGTTTTGCACGGCAGATGGAACAGTCTTTAAACCTTTATATAAAGAAACTCCGCTAGATTGGGTGACTCATGAAACTTTTGCAACCAAAGATTTTGTATATTTCAATATCTTAGGATTTCAGCCGCGTCTTCGCAAACAGGCAAGTGGTATTGTGCGTATCAATTTGCGTACGGATGATGTAGAGTTGATAGGGCAGGTGGAATTAGAAAAAGACCGCCAAGCGATTGACGGCCAATTGGTAGGAAGAGGTTTCTGGCATTGTAATGCCAGCCGTGATAATAAATGGGCTGCCGGAGATACTTTTGGAGGAAATGTATGGTTGGTTAATGTACAGACCGGGGAGCGTCATTGGTTGGCGTCGGATACCAAGATGAAACCGGATCATGCACATCCCAGCTTTAGTCCGGATGGTACGAAAGTTCTTTTCCAATCCGGACATTTTACAAATGGAAAAAGATTGAATTTAATGATGGTGGATATTTCATCCTTTAAATAAAGTAAGGTTGGATATGAAAAATACACGTAAGATATTATTTTCCGCAGCTTTGTTGTCTTCAGGGCTTACGATGGCCCAGACTACAACGGCAGAGAAATCGCCCAATGTTATTTATATTATGGCGGATGATTTGGGAATAGGTGATTTGGGATGCTATGGTCAGCGTCAGATTAAGACACCGAATATTGATGGGATAGCTCAGAACGGGATGAAGTTTATGCAGCATTATTCCGGTTCTACGGTCAGTGCTCCGTCCCGTTGTGCTCTGATTACAGGAAAGCATATGGGACATGCCGCAATCAGAGGAAATGCAAAAGTGGCAGGTTCGGATGGATTGTTATATGAAACTCCGCTTCCTGCCGGTGAAGTTACCGTAGCCGATATTTTTAAAACAAAGAATTATGTTACCGGATGTGTAGGCAAATGGGGAATGGGAGGACCGGGTACGGAAGGTATGCCCGGCAAACATGGTTTTGATTATTTCTACGGTTATCTGGGGCAACGTTTTGCTCATAGTTATTACCCTGAGTTTTTGCATGAGAATGAGCAGAAGATTATGCTGGATGGGAAATATTATTCGCATGACTTGATGTTGGAAAAGGCTTTGAATTTTATTGATGAAAATGCGCAGAAACCTTTCTTCCTTTATTTTTCACCGACCATACCCCATGCGGATCTTGATATAATGGGGGAAGCGATGACGGAGTATGAGGGGGAATTTTGTGAAACTCCTTTTGGAGGAAGCAGAGACGGTTATAAATCGCAGCAAACTCCGCGTGCGGCGTATGCGGCGATGGTTACTTATTTGGATAAAAGTGTGGGTTTGATTATTAAAGAGTTGAAAGAGAAAGGTTTGTATGATCATACGATCATTGTTTTTACTTCCGATAATGGAGTCCATTCGGAGGGAGGGCACGATCCATCTTATTTTGACAGTAATGGTCCGTTCAGAGGCCAGAAAAGAGATTTATATGAAGGAGGTATCCGTACTCCGTTCGTCATTCAATGGCCGGGAGTTATTCCACAAGGGGTAGTTACCAATCATATTTCTGCATTTTGGGATTTTTTGCCTACTATAGGTGAATTGGTGCAGGCGGATATTCCTCAAAATATTGATGGTATATCTTATTTGCCTACTCTTACGGGAAAAGGTACTCAGAAGGAGCATGATTGTATTTATTATGAGTTCTTTGAATTTGGAGGAAAGCAATCTATTATGACACCTGATGGTTGGAAGTTGGTGAGACTGGAAGTTAGTGATTCGTCTAAAACTTATGAAGAATTGTATAACATTTATACAGATCCGGCAGAAACTACTAATGTGATAAAGCAATATCCTGATGTGGCAAGGAAATTAAAGAATATGATAGGTGGTCAACGTGTTGAAAATGCCCGTTTCCATTTTTAAACAAGTAAGATTTATGAAGCAATCCTTATTTTTAAAGAAATGCAGTAAGTTCTGTTATGTACTTTTTGCAGTTTGTGGCTGTTTGGCTTGTACACAGAATCAGAAGATTGAATGGCCGCAAGTGACTAACGAGACCAAGCCTTGGACGCGATGGTGGTGGGAAGGCAATGCGGTCAGGACTACTGACTTGGATACGGTTATGCGTAAGTACCAGGAGGCAAATCTGGGTGGATTAGAGATCACTCCTATTTATGGAATACATGGTTATGAGGACCGCTTTAAAGATTTTCTTTCTTCGGAATGGGTTGATTTGTTTCTGTATACTTTGCAGGAAGCAAAGCAGTTGGGGTTAGGAATTGATTTGGCTAATGCTTCGGGATGGCCGTTTGGAGGACCTTGGGTTACTCCCGAAGATGCGTGCAAGACGGTGGGTTATAAAACTTATCAATTGAAAGAAGGCGAACAATTAGGTGAACCTGTCCGATATAAGGAAGAAGGCTTTGTCAGATTGGCAGGGCATACTCCGGTAAAACTGGAGGATTTGAAAGAACCGGTCAGTGCGAATGCTGATTTACAGACATTGGCATTGGATCAGGTACGATATAAAAAGGAACTTCCTTTGATTATAGTGACTGCTAATAGTGATAAAGGTGAATGTCTTGACTTGACTTCAAAAATAAAGCCGGATGGTACATTGGACTGGACGGCTCCTCAAGGTGACTGGACTATTTGCGCTCTGTTCCAAGGTCATCATGGAAAAATGGTAGAACGTGCAGGACCTGGTGGTGAAGGTGATGTGATAGATCATTTTTCAGCTTCGGCCATTGATCATTATCTCAGTAAATTTGATGAGGCTTTTAAAGGAAAGGATATCAGTTATCTGAGGTATTATTTTAATGACTCTTATGAAGTGGACGATGCAAGAGGCGAGTCGAATTGGACTCCTGCTTTTTTTGACGAATTCCAAAAATATAGAGGATATGACTTGCGTCAGCATTTACCCGCATTGTTAGGTATGGATACACCGGACAAGAATGCAAGGGTGTTGTATGATTATAGACAAACCATAAACGATTTATTGATAAATCATTATTCTATTCGTTGGCAACATTGGGCGGCAAAACAAGGAAAGGGTATAAGGAATCAGGCTCATGGTTCTCCTGCCAATATTCTGGATTTGTATGCAGTGAGTGATGTGCCCGAAATAGAAGGGCGTGATTTGGTCAGTATAAAAGCGGCTCCGTCTGTAGCCCATACGGAAGGAAAGAAACTCTCATCTTCGGAAAGTGCGACTTGGCTGTATGAACATTTCCAATCGAATCTGGGAGATGTAAAGAAAGCACTTGATCTTTTCTTTTTGGGTGGGGTGAATCATATTTTTTATCATGGCACTTGTTTCAGTCCGCAGGAGGCTCCCTGGCCGGGATGGTTATTTTATGCGGCAGTCCATTTTCATCCGAATAATCCGTTTTGGGAGGATTTTAAATATTTGAATCAGTATGTTACTCGCGTGCAGTCATTTTTACAGGATGGCACTCCTGACAATGATGTTCTTTTATACTATAACATAGCCGATGTGATGTCTGAACAAGGGAACAGAAGTCTTCAGCATTTTAGCGGATTGGATCGTAATATGTTGGAATCTTCGGTCAGAGAAAGTGCGGTAACTTTAACAGAGAATGGTTATGCGTGGGATATGATTTCTGACAAGCAACTTCTTAAAACTAATATTGAGAAAGAAATGATTGTAACGCCCGGTGCCGCATATAAAACCGTTCTTGTTTCGGCGGCGCAATATATTCCTTATGAAACAATGGAAAAACTGATGGCTTTGGCTGATGAAGGTGCTACCGTTGTGTTTTATAAGGGAATTCCTCAAGATATGGCCGGAATGATTCTTTCGGAAGAGAAACAGGCTCATTTTAAAGAAATGCTGGATGCTTTGGACTTTCATGCTGAAGGTGCTGTTAAATGTGCACGGGTAGGTAAGGGGAAGATTTGTTTGTCAGATGATATTAATGCTCTGATGGATGAGGCGAATGTGGGTGCTGAGAAAATGTATCAGGCAGGTCTGCAATGTATCCGAAGAAATAGTGCGACGGGAAAATATTACTTTATAGAAAATAGTAGCGACCGTAAAATAGAGGATTGGATTCCACTTCGTACAGAAGCTCGGAGTGCGGCGATTTTCAATCCAATGACTGGTGCTAGTGGTTTGGCTGCTATGAAACGCAATGACGGGCAAACAGATGTTTATCTGGAATTGAATCCGGGTGAAACTGTCATTGTATCAACTTCCGGTCAGCATTTTACAGGAGATGCCTATGCTTATTATCAAAATGCAGGTGAGCCCAATCCTGTTTCCGGCAGTTGGACTGTTTCTTTTGTTCAAGGAGGTCCTCAACTTCCTGCTTCTATAACGGTTGACAGTTTGGGCTCATGGACTGATTTTGTAGGGGATGAATATAAAGCTTTTTCTGGAACAGCCGTTTATACGACTACTATAAATAAGGTGCCTGTAGCGGATGTGATCAAATTGGATCTTGGCTCTGTAGCGGAAAATGCATCTGTCTATTTGAATGGAGATTATATCGGTACAGTGATTGACTCTCCTTATCAATTGTATATCCCTGCTGAAAAATTCAAAGGACAGGATGAGTTAGTTGTCAGAGTAGCCAACTCTATGGCGAATCGAATTGCTTATATGGATAAGAAGGGAGTGGACTGGAAGATTTTCTATAATGTAAATATGTCTGCAAGAAAAAAGGAAAATGTGAAAAATGGTATCTTTGATGCTTCTGATTGGGAACCAAAATCTTCAGGGCTATTGGGACCTGTAACGTTGACTCCGGCTATGGTGAAGCAATGAATTATATAGTCCTGATGTTGCAACCTATAGAATAAATGTTTCAGGGTATTTGTGTAATATGTTGAGTATTAATGTGATATGTGAATATGCGCAACATGAATACCCTGAAATTTCGTTTTGAACGAATTTCTATATAAATGTATCTTATTCTATGGTAGGCAAGAGGACTTTATGCTAGTTTTGCAACAAACAATTTGAGATAGCTATGAGAAACAAAATTCTTTTATTTTTATTGACTTTTATAGGAATAAGTCAGATTGCGGCAGCATCATCTGTCCGTGATAAATACAATTTTAATTCTGAATGGTTACTTTATGTTGGCGATATACAGGAAGCCAAAGAGGTACGTTTTCAGGATGCGGATTGGAAAAAAGTAACATTACCTCGTCCTTTTAATGAAGATGAGGCTTTTCGTTTGAGTATAGAGCAATTGACGGATACTGTGATGTGGTATCGTAAACATTTCCGTCTGCCTGCCGGCAGCAAGAACAAAAAAGTCTTTGTTGAATTTGAAGGTGTCCGTCAAGGAGCTGATTTTTATATCAATGGCGAATATATCGGCTTGCATGAAAATGGTGCGATGGCTGTAGGTTTCGATTTGACTCCTTATATTAAATATGGACAAGAGAATGTAATGGCGGTCCGTATTGATAACAATTGGAATTATAAGGAACGTACTACCGGCACCAAATATCAATGGAGTGACCGTAATTTCAACGCCAATTATGGAGGTATACCAAAGAATGTATGGCTTCATGTTACTGATAAACTTTATCAGACACTTCCCTTGTATAGTAATTTAAAAACGACCGGTGTCTATATCTATGCGGAAGATATCCGTGTGAAGTCTCGTAAGGCTGTGGTTCATGCGGAGTCTGAAATAAAAAATGAATATAATCGGGATAAGAAAGTCGCTTATAAGGTTGAAGTGTTTGATCGTGACGGGAAAAGCATAAAAAGTTTTGAGGGTACTCAGACGGTAGTAAAACCGGGTGAAACTGCGACTTTGGAAGCTTCAGCAGAAATAGACGGACTTCATTTCTGGAGTTGGGGATACGGATATTTGTACACAGTAAAAACCAGTTTATGGGTGGATGGCAGAAAAGTAGATGAAGTGGCTACCCGTACCGGTTTCCGTAAAACTCGTTTCGGCAAAGGAATGATTTGGTTGAATGACCGGGTGATTCAGATGAAAGGTTTTGCACAGCGTACCAGTAATGAATGGCCGGGAGTCGGTATGAGTGTTCCTGCATGGCTGAGTGATTATAGCAACGGTCTGATGGTGGAAGATAATGCCAACTTGGTTCGTTGGATGCATATCACCCCTTGGAAGCAGGATATTGAATCGTGTGACCGTGTCGGATTGATTCAGGCAATGCAGGCCGGTGATGCAGAAAAGGATCGTGAAGGCCGTCAATGGGAACAACGTACAGAATTGATGCGTGATGCCATTATTTACAACCGTAATAATCCGAGTATTTTATTCTATGAATGTGGAAACGAATCAATCAGTCGTGAACACATGATAGAAATGAAAGCGATTCGTGATAAGTATGACCCTCATGGAGGCCGTGCCATCGGTTCCCGTGAAATGCTTGATATTCGTGAAGCCGAATATGGTGGCGAGATGCTTTATATCAATAAGAGCAAACATCATCCGATGTGGGCCATGGAATACTGCCGTGATGAAGGTCTGCGTAAATATTGGGATGAATATTCTTATCCATATCATAAAAATGGGGAAGGAAATAATTCATTCCGTTCTGCAATGACTAATAAGGTCCAGAAAAAGGTGGATGCCCGTGCTTATAATCACAATCAGGATTCCTTTACTATTGAGAATGTGATTCGTTGGTTTGATTATTGGCGTGAACGCCCGGGTACAGGTGACCGTGTCAGCTCAGGAGGTGTGAAAATCATCTTCTCGGATACGAATACACATTATCGCGGTGTGGAGAATTATCGTCGTAGTGGTGTGACAGATGCCATGCGCATCCCTAAAGATCCTTTCTATGCACATCAGGTGATGTGGGACGGATGGGTGGATATAGAGAATCCCCGTATTCATATCGTTGGTCATTGGAACTATAAAGAAGATGTGGTGAAACCTGTTTATGTGGTATCCAGTGCAGAAAAAGTGGAATTGTTCCTGAATGGCAAATCTTTAGGAAACGGTCAAAGAGATTATCATTTCTTGTATACTTTCAAAGATGTGGCATTTGTTCCGGGCAAGTTGGAAGCTGTAGGGTATGATAAGAATGGAAAAGAATATTGCCGCGCTGAATTGCAGACTGCCGGCAAGCCGGAACAGATTAAACTCAGTGTGATTCAAAGCCCTAAAGGCTGGAAAGCGGATGGAGCTGATATGGTATTGCTTCAAGTGGAAGTGATGGATAAAGATGGCAGACGTTGCCCGCTGGCTAATGATCTGATACATTTTGACGTAGAGGGACCGGCTGAATGGCGTGGTGGAATAGCACAGGGCAAAGATAATTATATTCTTTCAATAGATTTGCCTGTAGAATGTGGAATCAACCGGGCTTTGATACGCTCTCTTACGACTCCGGGAACAGTTCGTATAACAGCCAAGGCTGATGGATTGCAATCTGCCGAAATCAGTCTTTCTTCCGCACCGGTTGAAGTGAAGAATGGCTTGAGCAATTATATTCCGGGAGATGAACTGGAGGGCAGGCTGACCCGTGGAGAAACTCCGTTGACTCCTTCTTACAAAGATACGAAAGTCGATGTGAATATCTTATCGGCGGTTGCCGGAGCCAACCAGGATGAAGCGATAAAAAGTTTCGATGATAATGAATTGAGTGAATGGAAGAATGATGGCAGACTGAACAGTGCATGGATAACTTATAGTTTGGAACGTGCGGCCCGTGTGGATGAAATTTGCATGAAACTTACCGGTTGGCGTTTGCGTAGCTATCCGTTGGAAATATATGCAGGTGATGAACTGATTTGGAGGGGTGAGACTGAAAAGAGTTTGGGATATATCCACCTGAATGTAAAACCTGTATTGACAAATGAGATAACCATTCGTTTGAAAGGTGCCAGCAAGGAAGGTGACGGTTTCGGACAAATTGTAGAAGTTGCTGCCCCTGCTGCGGGTGAGTTGGATTTGTTTAAGGCAAAAAATGGCGATAAAACCAATCACGAGTTACGCATTGTTGAAATTGAGTTTAAAGAGAATTTGTGGCAATAGAGATGTGGATATTTTTTAGAGGTAAAGATTGATAGACAGGAGTTTCTTTTTTAAGTAGATAGGCGGGGAAACTCCCCGCTTGTATTAAGGTTTTATAAATTGTTAGATGAAACATTGGGTTATGATGAATATGCTTCTGCTTGTCGGAAGCATATTCGCTTTCTCCCAACCTTATAGTGGAGAAAAGCTTTCAAGAGGATTGATTGGAATTCCTACAGAGGAAGGAATGTATTTTAGCTGGCGCATGACCTTGGAGGATGCAGCCGGATTACAATTTGATTTATACCGTAGTTCCAATGGAGGTGCGGAGGTAAAGTTAAATAAAGAACCAATAGATCGGACTTCCGATTTTTTAGATCGCACGGTTGATTACACGGTGGATAATCGTTGGACTTTAAAAGCAACTACCGGGGAAGTTGCTACCTGGACTCGTCTGAAGGGAGAGGAACGGAATCCTTATTTAAGTATTCCTATTTGTAAACCGGAAGACGGAGAAATAGCAGGTGAGCCATTTACTTATACAGCTAATGATTGTAGCGTGGGCGATCTGGATGGTGATGGAGAGTATGAGATTATTTTAAAATGGTCTCCTTCTAATTCAAAGCGACCGCCACAGCGGGGCTTTACCGGTAATACCTATTTGGATGCATATAAAATGGATGGAACCAGGTTGTGGCGTATTGATTTGGGGCCGAATGTACGTTCCGGAGCAGCCACGACTAATTTTCTGGTCTTTGATTTTGATGGAGATGGATGTGCGGAAATTTGTTGTAAAACGGGAGATGGTACTGTCGATGGACTGGGACATCGGATAGGAGATGCCCAAGTCGACTGGAGGACATGGGATAAAAAGAGTCCTACGTATGGTAAGATAGTAAATGGTCCGGAATATCTCACGGTTTTTGAAGGACGTACCGGAAAAGAACTGGATTCGAAAGAATATATTCCAACCCGTTATCCTTTGGATGGTTGGGGAGGTGTAGGTGGCAATTGTGGTAATGACAATACTGGTGGTCGTTCAGACCGTTTTACAGCCGGAGTAGCTTTTCTGGATGGAAAAACGCCTTCACCTGTCATGGTAAGAGGATGGTACGGACGGACGGTGGTAGCTGCATGGACTTTTACAAACGGGGCATTGAAACATACATGGACTTTTGATAGCGCGGCACCGGGTTGGGAGACCTATTCGGGTATGGGAAATCATAGTGTGACCGTAGCGGATTTTGATGGTGATGGTTGTGACGAAATCTGTGTGGGGGCTATGACTGTAGACCATGACGGTAAAGGACTGTTTACTACGGGCTTGCGTCACGGGGATGCCTTGCATGCCGGACGTTTTATTCCTTCCCGTCAAGGTATGCAGGTTTTTGGCGTGCATGAAAATGAAGGCGATAATGAAATTGTAAAGCGTACTCCTGCCGTAGCTATGTTTGATGGAGCGACCGGAGAAATTATCTGGCAGGATGGCTTGGGACAAGATGCCGGCCGTGGAGTAGCTGCCGATATCGATCCGCGTTATGATGGAGCAGAGTGTTGGTGCAATATAGGAGGTTTGAGAAGAGGGGACACCGGAGAAATAATCTGTAATAGAAAGCCTGATTCCTGCAATTTTACCATTTATTGGGACGCCGATCCTTTGGCGGAACTACTGGATCATGTTTCCATCAGTAAATGGAATTGGAATGCGGAAAGTACGGATTTATTATTGAAAGCCGAGGGAGTTGTTTCCAATAATGGAACAAAAGGTAATCCGTGTTTGTCGGGTGATATTTTAGGAGATTGGCGGGAAGAGGTCATTTGGCCTTCCGAAGACCAGACGGAATTACGTATTTATTCTACTACCATACCGGCTGTGGACAGACGTGCCACATGGATGAATGACCGTCAGTACAGGTTGGCGATAGCTTGGCAGAATGTAGCGTATAACCAACCGCCGCACCCTAGTTTCTAGCCTTGTCGCTACTCTGATTAGGATATATGTACTATTGGTTGAACGAATAAACAGGAAAATGAATGAATTTCTATTCTCCGGTTTGTTCGTTCATCTTATTTTTGTGAGAAATTTGAAATGCAATAAAAGAAAAACACTATAAATGTCATGAAAGGAAACAAACTTTGTTTATGCTTTTTGTTAGCTGCCGGAGTAGGATTGGGAGCACATGCTCAAAATAAAATAGCTGCTCCGATGAAGGATGTGAATCAAGTCGTTGATAATACACTTGATAGTTTGAATGTGGCGCGTTCCGCCCGTCCTGTTTCAGGTTCCAGCCGGAAAGGGGATAATCCGGTGTTGTTCCTTGTTGGAAATTCAACGATGCGTACCGGTACGTTGGGCAATGGAAATAACGGTCAATGGGGATGGGGATATTTTGAACACGAGTATTTTGATGAAAATAAGATAACCGTTGAAAATCATGCATTGGGAGGAACCAGCAGCCGTACTTTTTATAACCGGTTATGGCCTGATGTCTTGAAAGGAGTTCGTAAAGGTGACTGGGTTATCATAGAATTGGGACATAATGACAATGGTCCGTACGATAGTGGCCGTGCCCGTGCCTCTATTCCGGGAATTGGCAAAGACAGTCTGAATGTGACTATTAAAGAGACAGGAGCAAAAGAGACCGTATATACGTATGGGGAATATATGCGTCGTTTTATTCATGATGTGAAGAAAAAAGGCGCTCATCCTATTTTGATGTCCCTGACTCCTCGCAACGCTTGGGAAGATGCAGACAGCACTATTATTACCCGGGTAAATCAGACATTTGGATTATGGGCGAAGCAGGTAGCTAAAAAAGCGAGAGTTCCTTTTATAGATCTGAATGATATCTCGGCGCGCAAATTTGAGAAATTCGGCAAAGAAAAAGTAAAGTATATGTTCTATCTGGACCGCATTCACACAAGTGCTTTTGGCGCACGTGTCAATGCAGAATCAGCAGCCGAAGGAATCCGTAATTATAAAGGGTTGGAACTGGCGCGTTATTTGAAACCGGTAGAAAAAGATACGGTTACGGGGGCTACCCGTAAAAAGGGGAATCCTGTATTGTTTACGGTGGGAGACAGTACTGTGAAAAATGCCGATAAAGATGAAAAGGGTATGTGGGGATGGGGAAGTGTGATTCACGAACTGTTTGACACGGAAAGGATCTCTGTAGAGAATCATGCGAAAGCGGGCCGCAGTGCGCGTACTTATTTAGATGAAGGGCGTTGGGATAAAATCTATCATGCACTTCAGCCGGGAGATTTTGTTTTGATACAATTCGGACATAATGATGCAGGTGACATAAACACAGGGAAAGCGCGTGCGGAATTACCCGGTTCAGGAAATGAAAGCAAGGTCTTCAAAATGGAGAAAACCGGCAGCTATCAAGTGGTTTATTCTTTCGGCTGGTATTTGCGTAAGTTTATTATGGATGTAAAAGAAAAGGGAGCTGTTCCTATTGTCCTGAGTCATACACCCCGCAATAAGTTTGATAATGGTGAGATAGAGCGCAATACCAGTTCTTTTGGTAAATGGACGCGTGAAGCGGCAGAAGCGGCCGGGGCTTATTTTATAGATTTGAATAAAATATCAGGAGACAAGCTCCAGGATATGGGATACAATCAAGGTTTGCGTGTAGTAGGAACGTATTTCAATCATGACCATACCCATACCTCTTTGAAAGGTGCCCGTATGAATGCCCGGAGTATTGCTGACGGGCTGAAAGCTACGGACTGTCCGTTAAAAGACTTTTTAAAGTAAATGAAAACAAAACAACATCGTATGAAAAATCTGTTTCTGTTTTTATTTCTATTAGTTGTCTTTACGTCAAAGGCACAGGATAATAGGGTTTCCGGTTTAAATTCCCGTCAGTTTACTAAATACTGGAAGGTTGAATCGGAATCGCCTGATTATAAAGTGACGTTTCAGGGAGATACCGCTGAGATAGTATCTCCCAAGGGATTGACTCTTTGGAGAAAAGAGAAAATGAGTGGAAAAGTGACCATTGAATATGATGCATGTGTGGTGGTGGAGTCGGATGGAGATCGTCTGAGTGATTTGAACTGCTTCTGGATGGCATCAGACCCTCAATATCCCGATAATTTATGGAAGCGAGAAAAATGGCGTAGCGGTATATTCCTGAATTGTTATTCTTTACAGCTTTACTATTTGGGATATGGTGGCAATCATAACTCTACTACACGTTTCCGTCGTTATGATGGGGATGAGTCGGGTATTACAAATCCTAAAGCCCGTCCTGCTATTCTAAAGGAATATACGGATGCCGGACATTTGCTGAAACCGAATCATTGGTATCACATCAAGATTACCAACGAGAACAATAGGGTTAGTTATTACATAGACGGTGAGCGCTTGGTGGACTTCAGGGATGCTGAACCGTTACGGGAAGGCTGGTTTGGTTTTCGTACCACCTTGTCGCGTACTCGTATTACAAATTTCAGTTATGAATGCTCATCGCAAGAGGCGGCTGCTGTTCCTTTGCAATGGATTGGTGAGACTCCCCGGCAGGATAAGGCCGTAAGTTTCGGAGTGCCTTTTGATAAAGGGGAAGTTTTTCCGGAAAACAAGTTACGGCTATCTGCAGAAAGTGGTGAGGATATTCCTATTGATACCTGGACTTTGGCTTATTGGACGGATGGTTCTGTAAAGTGGGGAGGAATAGCAGGAGTTATTCCTGCCGGAACAGAAAAACTGACTCTGGAAAAGGCGGTAAAGAAATCTAAAGCGAAATCCAAACTGCCGGATACAGATAAAAAGAAGTCCGTTTCTGTTACAGAAACATCACAGGGTATTCATATTTCTACCGGAGCCATTTCAGCATATATACCTCGTCAAGGCGAATTTTTGATAGATAGTCTGTTATATAAAGGTGTGAAAGTAGGAGGAAAGGCTAGGCTTATCTGCCATACGCAAAGTGAACCGGTACTTGAAAGTACTTCTCAAGTTTCTTTCACTAATTATATAGGAGAACTGAAATCTGTAACTGTAGAGCGTGCCGGTTCTGTGCGTGCGCTTGTTAAATTGGAAGGGGTACACAAAAGTCCGAAGGGTCGTGAGTGGTTGCCCTTTGTGGTACGGCTTTATTTTTATGGTGGCAGTGAGCAAGTGAAAATGGTGCATAGCTTTGTATATGACGGAGATCAGAACAAAGATTTCATTCGCGCCTTGGGAGTTCGTTTTGACGTTCCTATGCGTGAGGCTTTATACAATCGCCATGTAGCTTTCTCTTGTGCCGATGGTGGAGTCTGGAGCGAGCCCGTTCAGCCTTTGGTGGGACGACGCATACTTACATTGGGTAAAACCGGAAATGGAGAATCTTCGTTACAGCAACAGCAGATGGAAGGAAAACGCATTCCTCCTTATGAAGCTTTTGACGAAAAGAACCGTGCTTTGCTTGATCATTGGGCTTCTTGGGACAGCTATCGTCTGTCCCAACTGACAGCGGATGCATTTTCAATCCGTAAACGTGCCAATGACAATAATCCTTGGATAGGTACTTTTTCCGGTACACGTAGTGAGGGTTATGCCTTTGCCGGAGATATAACCGGAGGCATAGGGCTTGGGTTGCATGATTTCTGGCAGTCTTATCCGTCTTCTATTGAAATCTCGGATGCAAAAACTCCGGTGGCTGCTCTTACCGCATGGATTTGGAGTCCGGATGCTGAACCGATGGACTTGCGCCATTATGATAATGTGGCCCATGACTTGAATGCCAGTTACGAAGATGTGCAAGAAGGAATGAGCACCCCTTACGGGATTGCCCGTACAACGACTCTTACCTTGATACCTCAGGGTGGTTATAGCGGAAAGAAAGCTTTTGCAGAACAAGCTAAACAACTTGCCGGACCGGGAGTGCTGATGCCTGTACCTGACTATTTGCATGCCAAGCAGGCGTTTGGTGTTTGGAGCCTTCCCGATCGTAGTACTCCTTTCCGTGCCCGGGTGGAAGACAGGCTGGATGCTTATATCAGCTTCTATCAAAAAGCGATAGAGCAAAACAAATGGTATGGTTTCTGGAATTATGGGGATGTGATGCATGCATACGATCCTGTCCGCCATACCTGGCGTTATGATATCGGAGGTTTTGCATGGGATAACACGGAACTGGCTTCTAATATGTGGCTATGGTATAATTTCCTGCGTACCGGACGTGCTGATATCTGGCGCATGGCAGAAGCCATGACCCGTCATACGGCGGAAGTGGATGTATATCATATCGGTCCGAATGCAGGATTGGGTAGCCGGCACAACGTCAGTCATTGGGGGTGTGGAGCTAAAGAAGCACGGATCAGTCAGGCTGCCTGGAATCGTTTCTACTATTATCTTACTACGGACGACCGATGCGGTGATTTAATGACCGAAGTAAAAGATGCCGATCAGAAATTGTACACGCTGGACCCCATGCGTCTGGCGCAACCTCGCAGTCAGTATCCTTGTACGGCACCTGCACGTCTCCGCATCGGTCCCGACTGGTTGGCATACGCCGGAAACTGGATGACTGAATGGGAACGTACCGGCAATACGGTTTACCGTGACAAAATTATAGCCGGGATGAAAAGTATTGTGGCACTGCCCAACCGTATCTTTACAGGTCCGTTGGCTTTAGGTTATGATCCGGCTACAGGGATTATTACCAGCGAATGTGATCCCAAGTTAGAAAGTACAAATCATTTGATGACCATCATGGGAGGTTTTGAAGTCATGAATGAAATGATCCGTATGGTTGATTATCCCGAATGGAATGAGGCATGGCTTGATCTTGCCGCCCGTTATAAGCAGAAAGCATGGGAGTTAAGGAAGAATCGTTTCCGTATATCCCGTTTGTTGGGATATGCAGCCTATCATACCCGTAATGCAAAAATGGCGGAAGAGGCTTGGACAGATTTGTTTTCCCGCTTGGAACATACTCCGGCTCCACCTTTCCGTATAGAAACAGTTCTTCCGCCGGAAGTTCCCGCTCCTTTGGATGAATGTACAAGTATCAGTACCAATGATGCCGCCCTTTGGAGCCTGGATGCCATTTATATGCAGGAAGTGATTCCCGTGGATGATATGAGATAGGATATTTTCGTATCTGTTTGATGATATCATTATATAGCTTATCATCCTGAACATGAGTGAAGAATCTGTTTACAACAACTCTTTTATTGTTTACAGATTCTTCACTGATATTCAAAATAATAGAAATGACAGAATCATTATTCAACAATCCATTTTTCAATATTCCGTGTTTCAGCACTGAAGTTCACTCCTATTTTAAACAGTCTTCGTCCGTCTGTTTCAAAAGGAAGTGCGTAATGCTTGTCGTTAATCTGCTGTAAGGCTTCTTCCGCTGTTCCGTTCAGTTTAAACTCCATTATATAGATAAACTTGTCTGTCTGCAAAACGAGGTCTATGCGGCCCCTGCTGGTGTGATACTCCACTTTGACATAGAAACCTACCAGCTTAAAGATGATGAAAAGTACATTCTCGTAATGCAGTTCCTGTTCACGGATAATCTCGTATGTAGTGTCTGCAAAGAAGCTTTGCAGGCGTTGGAAGAAAGAATTGTAGTCGCCTGAACGTATTTCACGGACAAACTTTTGTATCTCAAATGGAGATTCAACGTTGTTCATGCTGGTATAATAAGGTACAAGAAACTGTATGAACCCTTCTTCCACTTCTTTGTTTGGAAAGCCCAAATGATAGATACCGAACTCTTCATCATATCCTTTTATAGTAAGATATCCACTTTGATAGATAACAGGAATGGGACTGGTTGACTCCGAATCAATGCTGTTCAACACTTGGGCATTGGTCTCTTCGTGTGCCATCCGTTCCAGATTGTAATGATGTCTTTTTAGCAGTTCCACCAAGTAAGTAGGAGTCCCCGTCTCGAACCAGTAACTGCCAAATTCCTTGCGCTTGAAAGCATTGAGCAGACTGAACGGATTATACATGCCGATGGAGTTGTGGGTGAAGTGATAGCCATCATAATATTGTCTTAGTTTTTCGCAGAAGCTGTCATAGGTCATCTTCTGTACATCTGCAAATTCATGAAGTTCGGTTTCCAAATTCTTATGAATTTCTTTTTCGCTGATGCCACATAATTCTATATATTCATTCCACATCGAAATATCATCCAGGTTATTCAGATCACTGAATACACTTACTTTTCCAAACTTAGTTACTCCTGTCAGCATGGCGAATTTGATGCAGCCATCCTTGCTTTTCAATGCTCCGTAGAATGCTTTAAGTGTTTCGCGAAAACTATTTTGCAATTCTTTATTGCCGATGGCTTGCAACATGGGCTTGTCATATTCGTCTACCAGAATCACTACACGTTGGCCTGTTTGTTCATAAGCGCGCTGAATGGTGCCTTCAAAACGCATGGACAAGGAATCTTCGGCAGGCTCGTTTCCATATAGCTTTTCCCAGGTTACCAATGTACGGTTCAGTTTGCTTTCCAAACTTTGCGGACTATCATATTTCTGTGTATTCAGGTCAATGTGCAGTATGGGATATTTTGTCCAGTCCTTTTCCAGTTTTTCCATAGCCAGTCCTTGAAAAAGTTCCTTTTTCCCTTGGAAATAAGCTTCCAGAGTGGAGATAAGCAGGCTTTTTCCGAAGCGGCGTGGGCGGCTCAGGAAATAATAGCGTCCGGATTTCACCAATTGATAAATCAATGCTGTTTTATCAATATAGAAATAGCCATCCAGGCGGAGACTTTCAAAATTCTGTATACCGATAGGATAAATCTTATTGCCCATACTTTTTTGTTTTTAAATGATAACATACAAAGTTACTGATTTCCTTTTTATTTCCTGTATTTTCAGCGAATTCTTTTGGAATAATGTTTTGTTTTTAAGTAGGTATGTCACAGAGGGGAATACAGAAACTTTTCATCTTTTGTTCTCTCCTAAAAGGATTTTATGATCTTTTGTTTCTTAATTTATGTCGATGGTTGATGTGGATAAAGTATAATTTATGAGATACCTTATTAGAAATAATCAGTAACAGGCAAAAATGGGTTCATCTGAAGAAATTTATTGGAACATGGCAAAAAATAATAGAAAGTTGGACGCGAAAATGCCCTCATGCCCTCATTTTTGCTATAACTTATTTATAATGAACTGCTTATTAGTGGTTGTAGCATCGGTGTTAGTGAGGGCATTGCCCTCACTAACACCGATGCTTAAAATTAAATTATTCAGACTTTATCGCATGATACAAAGTACTTTTATTGCTGGCTTTTGGGTGAATGCTCAGCTTGCAGAGAATGCGTCTGGAATAATTTATATTGTTGATTTATAGTTCTTTTTATGCGTATGTCCTTTCGGGTAATTGAAAATCTTCATGAGCGGTCTCCCTTCTTCCTTCTTCTCTGAAGTAGCAGAAGAAAAGTGATATTTGAAAAACTGCTCCAAAGGCAAAATTTGCTCAAATTCGGTGTTGTTTTGCCACAATACCCTACTCTTTTTCATCATTCACCCCCTAACGTTCGTTCTTATAAAGCAGCTGCATGGCTTGTGAATCGAGTTGGTGGTAGTCTATGTGTGCATATTTCCCTGTCTCTTATTTCTTTTCTTTCTTTTCTTTTCCTACTTTTTATATGTTTGTAATTGCTTATCTACCTAGGTGGTTAAGTATAACCACAAGAGTGGTTAAAGTTAATCACAAAGGTGACTAGACTTAATCACGTCCGTGGTTATGGCGGATGCATTATGTTTTTTACTATATTATTCCTTGTTATTTATTTGTTATATTGTTGATTATTAATGCGTTATTATTTGATTATGTCGATTGTTTTTCTTGTCTTTATAAGATATATTAAAACATAAACTAACATGAAAATTGGTATAATTGACCTTTGTAAACAAATAGAAGATCCTAGTATGAACCGCAAGAAAGTCCATAAAATGGAAACTAGTATCTATATATTCATTGCTGCTGTAATCTGTGAGGTCCAGTCCTGGAATGAAATTGAGGAATTTGGCAATTCGAAAATGACTTTTTTCAAGAGTCGCATACCCGGCCTGGAGTTCATCCCCAGTCATGATACTTTTAACAGATTCTTCAGTATGATAAAGCCCGATTATTTTGAGTTGATCTTCCGTAATTGGGTAAAACAAGTCTGTCAGGAGGTGAAAG
>ENA-ORLI01000011-ORLI01000011.1-human-gut-metagenome-genome-assembly--contig:-NODE-11-length-52727-cov-7.225_pt1 | contig 52727 bp, 35 predicted proteins | sample MGYA00243015_ERZ508825 | MGnify/ENA primary metagenome ERZ508825 (study PRJEB26277, sample SAMN04329804) | human gut metagenome | biome: human-associated habitat | host: Homo sapiens | place: USA... | reverse complement strand
AGCCCAGGAGATTATAGAAACCGGCAAAGGAGACTTCCAGGAAGAGGTGCTCCAACTGGATAAGCTTGCCAAAATACTGCGTGAGAACCGCTTTAAGGCAGGAGCCATCAACTTCGACCGCTACGAAGTGAAGTTCGAAATTGACGAGAAGGGCAAACCCGTCAGCGTCTACTTCAAGGAGTCGAAAGATGCCAACAAGCTGATAGAGGAGTTCATGCTGCTTGCCAACCGCACCGTAGCCGAAAAGATAGGCCGCGTGCCCAAAGGCAAGAAAGCCAAAGTGTTGCCATACCGTATTCACGACCTCCCCGACCCGGAGAAGCTGGACAACCTGGCACAGTTCATCGCCCGTTTCGGCTACAAGCTGCGTACCAGCGGTACAAAGACCGACATCTCCAAGTCCATCAACCACCTGCTGGACGACATCCAGGGCAAGAAGGAGGAGAACTTGATTGAAACCGTCTCCATCCGCGCCATGCAGAAGGCACGCTACTCCGTGCATAACGTGGGGCACTATGGTTTGGCTTTCGATTACTATACCCATTTCACCTCGCCCATCCGCCGCTATCCGGATATGATGGTACACCGTCTGCTCACCAAGTACTTGGACCAGGGAGGCCGCACCGTGTCCGAACAGAAATACGAAGCCCTCTGCGAACACAGCAGCAGCATGGAGCAGATAGCCTCCAACGCGGAACGCGCCTCCATCAAGTACAAGCAAGTAGAATTCATGACCGAACGCCTGGGACAGACCTTCGACGGCGTCATCTCCGGCGTAACGGAATGGGGACTCTACGTGGAGCTGAATGAGAACAAGTGCGAAGGCATGATTCCTATCCGCGACCTCGACGATGACTATTACGAATTCGACGAAAAGAACTACTGCCTGCGCGGACGCCGCAAAAATAAAATTTATAGTCTGGGAGATGCCATTACCATTAAGGTGGCACGCGCTAACTTGGAAAAGAAGCAGCTGGACTTTGCACTGGTGTAACCTCACCCCCGACCCCTCTCCGAAAGAGAGGGGAGAGGAGAGCAATGAATTGAAAACTTGCGAAACTTGAGTGAAGTGAAATAAAGAATAACCCTACAATATTAAATATCCCCACTTCCCCACTCCCCTCTCTTTCGGAGAGGGGCCGGGGGTGAGGCTTTGCACATGAAGACAATTACTATTACAGACCCTACACAGATTGAGGAAATTATCCGTAAATGCCCATACTGCATAGTGGGCATCACAGACCTTGAAGGAAACCCATATACGGTTCCCATGAACTTTGCCTATCAAGACGGGGTAATATACTTGCATTCCGGCCCGGAAGGCAGTAAAGTGGAGATGGTAACAAAGCACCCGCAAGTTTGCATCACCTTCTGCGAAGGACACGAGCTGGTTTATATGCACCGGCAAGTGGCATGCAGCTACAGCATGAAGTCGCGCAGTGTTATCTGTCGTGGGAAAGTACACTTCGTGGAAGACATGGAAGAGAAGCGACGCGTACTCGACATGCTGATGAAGCAATATACGGAAAATGAATGCAAATATGCTGAACCCGCCGTACGCAATGTCAAGATATGGGAAGTAAAAGTAGAGAAAATAAGCTGCCGGTCATTCGGGTTAAGACCAAGCGAACTATAAATACCATCTGCCGGTCACCTGCTCCACATTGATGGAGCGGATAACCGGCAGAAATATTTACTTTTACAACGGATATTCCTCAAATGCATACAACAGCGTCGAAAGATACCGTTCTCCCGTATCGGGCAGCAGCGCTACAATCGTCTTTCCTTCATTCTCGGGCAACCGTGCCAAGCGGGTAGCTGCAGCAACGGCAGCTCCCGAAGAGATGCCGACCAGCAGTCCCTCATACTTCGCCAGTTCGCGACCCGTACGGATGGCGTCATCATTGGATACCAGCAGCACTTCGTCTATCACGGCACTGTTATAGTTCTTCGGCACAAATCCGGCACCGATACCTTGTATTTTATGGGGACCGGGCTTCCCACCGGAAAGTACGGGAGAATCTTCGGGCTCCACAGCCACAATCCTTACCTTTGGGTTATTGGCTTTCAAGGCTGCACCCACACCACTCACTGTGCCTCCCGTACCTACACCGGCCACGAAAATATCCACCCGGCCGTCTGTATCACGCCAGATTTCTTGTCCGGTAGTACGCTCGTGCATTGCCGGATTGGCAGGGTTGTCAAATTGCTGTAGAATCAGCGAGCCGGGGTTGGCGGCTTTCAGTTCTTCGGCACGGGCTATGGCGCCTTTCATACCGTCGGCACCCGGAGTCAGTACCAATTCCGCACCGAGGGCTTTCAAAAGGTTGCGGCGTTCCAAGCTCATTGTGTCGGGCATCGTCAGTATCAGCTTGTAACCTTTGGCGGCGGCTACAAAAGCCAGCCCCACGCCCGTATTGCCACTGGTAGGCTCGATGAGGGTGGCGCCGGGCTTCAACAGCCCTTTTGCCTCGGCATCTTCTATCATGGCAAGCGCCACGCGGTCCTTCACACTGCCGGCGGGGTTAAAATATTCCAATTTGGCGATAACACGGGCTTTCAGACGCTTATTCTTGTTATAATTATTCAACTCCAGCAAGGGAGTGTTGCCTACCAGGTCGGTAAGGCGTTCTGCTATCTTCTTCATAATCCAACTGTTTTTAAATTCCTCATTCCCCTAAGGGAAAAGACTAACAATCCGGAGTGGAACGAGGTATGTTATTTCTTACAAGACAAAAGTAGCGCAAAATTGGTTCGTAGAAAATACCACAAATATGGTAAATACGTACTATAAATGAGGGATATGTAGGATATTTGACGAGTATTTCCTATCTTTGTTGCCACTTTTAAACTTAAGGATATCATAATGAGTCCACTCAACTTTACCCACATTTTGACACAAGCAGTCGATGAGCTATCGGAAAGCGAATCATACAAAGGACTGTTTCACCAGCATACGGACGGCAACCCGCTGCCTTCGGCAAAAGTGCTGCGCGACATCATCGAACTGGCGCGAGCCATCATCTTCCCCGGATATTTCGGAAATTCTACGGTCAACAGCCGTACGGTGACTTACCATATCGGTGTCAATGTCGAACGCTTGTTCGACCTGCTGACCGAGCAAATCCTTGCCGGCCTCTGCTTTGCAGGCGACGGCGAATGCAACTGTTGTACCGAGCTCCAACGGGAAGAAGCCGCCTTATTGGCTGCCAAGTTCATCAGCAACCTGCCGGCAATGAGACGTACACTCGCCACAGATGTGGAAGCCGCCTACAACGGTGACCCCGCCGCACAGTCGTTCGGCGAAGTCATCAGCTGCTATCCGGCCATCCGCGCCATCAGCAACTACCGCATCGCACACGAGTTGCTCAAGTTGGGTGTTCCCCTCATTCCCCGCATCATCACCGAGATGGCGCACAGTGAAACGGGAATCGATATCCATCCAGGAGCGGAAATAGGTGGTTATTTTACCATCGACCACGGTACGGGTGTGGTAATCGGCGAGACCTGCATCATCGGCAACAACGTGAAGCTGTACCAGGGTGTGACCCTCGGTGCCAAGAGCTTCCCGCTAGACGAAGACGGCAAGCCCATCAAGGGTATTCCCCGCCATCCCATTCTGGAAGACAATGTGATAGTCTATTCCAACGCCACCATATTGGGACGCATCACCATCGGACAAGGAGCCACCGTAGGCGGCAATATCTGGGTGACAGAAGATGTTCCCGCAGGAGCAAGGATTGTACAGACAAAGGCCAAGAAGTAAGTCACAAACAACCAATAAACAATTAAAATCGTAAATAACTCAAATCAGCAGTTCAAGTAGTTAAATGGTTATCAGCCACTAATGAGAGAAACGAGTGACAACTACCCAGATTGCCGATTCACATAAAGTAAATGCATAGATGAGCGAACAATCTTTTGAAATGATTGCCAAAACCTTCCAAGGACTGGAAGAGATACTGGCACAAGAGCTGACTGCACTGGGCGCCAACGAAATAGAAATAGGCCGCCGCATGGTATCTTTCAGTGGTGATAAGGAAATGATGTACAAGGCAAACTTCTGCCTGCGTACAGCCATCCGGATACTGAAACCCATCAAACACTTCACAGCCAAGGATGCCGACGAGGTTTACGAACAGATTAAAGCCATCCGATGGGAAGACTATCTGGATACGGACAAGACCTTTGCCGTGGACGCGGTTGTATTCAGTGAAGAGTTCCGTCATTCCAAGTTCGTTTCCTACAAGGTGAAGGATGCCATCGTGGACTATTTCCGCGAGAAGACCGGCGAACGTCCCGGCGTGCGTGTCAACAAACCGGACGTGCTGCTGAACATACACATTGCCGAAACCAAATGTACGCTGTCTCTCGACTCCAGCGGCGAATCGCTGCACCGCCGCGGTTATCGCCAGGAAGCAGTAGAGGCCCCGCTGAATGAGGTGCTGGCCGCCGGCATGATATTGATGACCGGCTGGCGTGGCGAATGTGACCTGATAGACCCGATGTGTGGTTCGGGAACCATTCCCATCGAAGCGGCGCTGATTGCACGCAACATCGCTCCGGGCGTATTCCGCAAGGAGTTCGCTTTCGAGAAGTGGGTGGATTTTGACCAGGAGCTGTTCGACACGATATACAATGACGACAGCCAGGAACGTGAATTTACGCATAAGATATACGGTTACGACAACAGCCCGAAGGCAAACGAAATTGCCACACACAATATAAAGGCTGCCGGCGTAAGCAAGGACGTGGTATTGAAGCTGCAACCTTTCCAGCAATTCGAGCAACCTGCGGAGAAATCCATCATCATCACCAATCCTCCCTACGGTGAGCGTATCTCTACCAACGACCTGCTGGGCCTTTACTCCATGATTGGCGAGCGTCTGAAACATGCCTTTACGGGCAACACCGCATGGATTCTTTCTTACCGGGAAGAGTGCTTCGACCAAATCGGGCTAAAAGCCACCTCCAAGATACCTTTATTCAATGGTGCGCTGGAATGCGAATTCCGCCAGTACGAAATCTTCGATGGAAAGTACAAGGAATTCCGTGCCGAAGGCGAGGAGTTGAGCAAGGAGCGCAAAGAATTTCGTCCGGCTTCTGGGGAACGGAAAGAGTTCAAACCCGGAGAAAGACGCGAATTCCGTCCCCGATTCAGCGGAGAGAGACGTGAATTCGGTAGCGAAAGACGCGAGTTCAACGGCGAACGCAGACCAAAAGAATTCAAGGACGGCGAAAAGCGCGAATTCCGTCCGCGTGAAAGAAGAGAGTTCAAAGACGGGGAAAGACGGGAGTTCAAGCCGAGGGAAAGACGTGAATTCGGTGGAGAACGCAGAACAAGGTTGGGTGAGTCTTACCCGGAAAGCAAAAGAAGAGAGGCGGGAAAGAAGGAAGAAGAATAACACGAACAATGACAAGGAGAATGAATGCAAAGAAAATAAGTAAGAGCATTCTTGCACTGCTGATAACAGTACCTGCTCTGCTTGCAACAAACGCTATGGCACAAGAACTGAAAAAGCCGACCCTGGAAGATCTGATTCCCGGAGGTGAGACCTACCACAAACCGGAAAACAAATCGTACCAGTGGTGGGGCGATGCCGCTTGTCTGGAACTTGGCATCGACAATATAGAAGGTACATGGGCTGTCAAAGGATTAGGTGCCAAGCCCGGAGAGAAATTCACTGCCATCACATTGGAAGAAGCCAACGCGCTGCTGGAAGAAAAAGGACTTGGAAAACTGCGTCACTTTCATGCTGCAAAGGCTGTCAACGTACCCCGAGGCGTCAATCTGGGTATTCAAGTCCAAATAGACCCACTCCTGCTGCTGAACACCGGCAAGTACCGTGCCCTCGTCGACTGGAAGAAGAAAAAAGTCATCTGGAGCCAGCCTTGCCCCGCCCAAGCCGCAAATGAGGATTGGAACGAGGTAAGCCGCCATTTGGCTTATACTATCGGCAATAATCTCTATGTGATGACCGGTGACGGGCAAACCCTGAAAGTCACCAACGAACCGGAAGGTATCGTCTGCGGACAAAGTGTGCACCGCAATGAATTCGGCATTTCAAAAGGCACTTTCTGGAATCCTGCCGGGGACCTGCAATGAATTCGGCATTTCAAAAGGCACTTTCTGGAATCCTGCCGGGGACCTGCTTGCCTTTTATCGAATGAACGATAGCATGGTCACCCCCTATCCATTGGTTGACATCACGACAAGAATAGCACTGGTGGATAAAATACGCTACCCCATGGCCGGCATGCTCAGCCATCAGGTAAAGGTAGGTATCTACAATCCGGCTACTCAAAAGACCATCTACCTGGACATGGGCGACCCAAAAGACCGCTACTTCACCAACATCACCTGGGCACCGGATGGCAAAAGCCTCTATCTGATAGAGCTAAACCGAGACCAAAACCACTCCGAACTGTGCCGGTACGATGCTGAAAGCGGAAAGCTGCAACAAGTGCTCATCGAAGAGAGACATCCCAAATATGTGGAGCCGCAATCTCCCATTCTATTCCTGCCATGGGACAGCCACAAGTTCATCTATCAAAGCCAGCGTGACGGCTTCAACCATCTGTACCTATACAATACGGAAGGGGAACTGCTGAAGCAACTCGCCTCCGGCCCCTGGCTTGTACAAGACATCGTAGGTTTTAACCGGAACACGAAAGAGCTCATCATCAAGAGTACGGAAATCTCTCCTTTGCAGAGCAACCTTTACGCTGTCAACCTGAAGAATGGCAAACGCAGCTTGATAGGAGACCCAACCGGCATGCACTCGGCACAAATTTCCGGTTTCATGGGAACTTACCTCATCGACAATGCCTCTTCGCCCACTTGCCCCCGTATCATAAAACTGATGTCCACCAACCCGAAAAAACAACGGGAACACACACTGCTGACAGCCAAGAACCCCTACGAAGGCTTTGAAATGCCCAGCATAGAAGTAGGCACCATCAAAGCCGCCGACGGCAAGACAGACTTGTACTACCGCCTGATAAAGCCTGCCGACTTCGACCCGGCAAAGAAGTATCCCGCCATCGTCTACGTATACGGCGGCCCGCACGCCCAGATGATAACGAACGGCTGGATGAACGATGCCCGCGGCTGGGACATCTACATGGCAAACAAAGGCTACATCATGTTCAGCCTCGACAACCGTGGCAGCAGCAACCGTGGACTGGAGTTTGAAAACGCCACCTTCCGCCAGCTGGGCATCGAAGAGGGCAAAGACCAGGTGAAGGGCGTAGAATTCCTGAAAAGCCAGCCTTATGTGGACGGAGAGCGTATCGGAGTGCACGGCTGGAGCTTCGGAGGACACATGACTACGGCGCTGATGCTGCGCTATCCCGAAATTTTCAAGGTAGGCGTTGCCGGCGGACCGGTTATCGACTGGGGATACTACGAGATAATGTACGGTGAGCGCTATATGGACACTCCGCAAGCGAACCCGGAAGGCTACAAGCAGACAAATCTGAAAAACCTTGCCGGTAACTTGAAAGGACATCTGCTCATCATACACGACGACCACGACGACACCTGCGTGCCGCAGCACACCCTTTCATTCATGAAGGCGTGCGTGGATGCCCGTACCTATCCCGATTTGTTTATCTATCCCACGCACAAGCACAACGTCCTGGGACGCGACCGTGTGCATCTGCACGAGAAGATAACAAGATATTTTGAAGAATATCTTTAATGTACAATGTACAATTAGCTATGCAGTGCGGGCGTGCAAATAGGGAGTAGATGGTAGAAGAAAGAAGAGAATAAAAGAGAGAATAAATCATTAAGTATAACAATCTGTACAACTTACCTGATGCCCCACAGCACAGACAAATTGTACATTGTAAATTGTAAATGAACCCATGAAAGTATTATTATTAGGCTCCGGTGGCCGCGAACACGCTCTGGCATGGAAGATTGCCCAAAGCCCGAAAGTAGAGAAACTATATATTGCGCCCGGCAATGCAGGTACAAGCGAAGCAGGCGAGAATGTGAACCTGAAGGCGACAGACTTTCCCGCACTCAAGGCCTTTGCCCTTGAGAAAGAAATCGACATGATTGTTGTGGGTCCCGAAGACCCGTTGGTACAAGGCATCTTCGACAGCTTCAAGGAAGACCCTGCCACCTGCCATATCGACATCATCGGCCCCACCGCCAAAGGTGCTACACTGGAAGGTAGCAAGGAATTTGCCAAAGGCTTCATGATGCGCCACAACATCCCCACTGCCCGCTACAAGAGCATCACCGCCGACAACTTGCAGGAGGGACTCGACTTCCTCGCTTCCCTCGAAGCGCCTTACGTACTGAAGGCCGACGGACTGTGTGCAGGCAAGGGCGTGCTGATTCTCCCCACACTGGAAGAAGCTCAGAAAGAGCTGAAGGAAATGCTGGACGGCATGTTCGGCGATGCCAGCGCCACGGTAGTCATTGAAGAGTTCCTCAGCGGCATCGAATGTTCCGTATTCGTGATGACAGACGGCCGCCACTATAAGGTATTGCCCGTAGCCAAAGATTACAAGCGTATCGGCGAAGGCGACAAAGGCCTCAACACCGGCGGTATGGGCAGCGTTACTCCCGTACCTTTTGCCAACGAAACATTTATGGAAAAAGTACGCACCCGCATCATCGAACCTACCGTAAACGGTCTGCTGGAAGAAGAAATCGGCTACCAAGGCTTCATCTTCCTGGGACTTATCAACGTGAAGAAGAAGAAAACGGCTACCAATGCTTCATCTTCATGGGACTTATCAACGTGAAGGGCGAACCGATGGTGATTGAATACAACGACCGCATGGGCGACCCCGAAACCGAAAGTGTAATGCTGCGTATCAAGAGCGACCTGGTAGACCTACTCGAAGGCGTTGCCCAGGGCGGCCTCGACCAGCGTACACTGGAATTCGACCCACGCACAGCCGCTTGCGTCATGCTGGTGAGCGGAGGATATCCGGAAGCCTACGAAAAGGGCAAGGTGATGACCGGATTCGAGAAGGCTGCCGAAACAGACAGCATCCTCTTCCATGCCGGAACAGCCACCAAAGACGGACAGACCGTAACCTCCGGTGGCCGTGTCATCGCCGTCTGCTCCTATGGTGAAACGAAGGAAGAAGCCTTGCAGAAGAGCTACCGCGTGGCCGACATGATAGACTTCGAGAAGAAATATTTCCGTCGCGACATCGGATTTGACTTATAAATGAGAACGAAGAGATTCCAGAACCGGATAACGGCAGGGCGGTTCACACTACCCACCGCTATCCTGATTTCAGTATCCTGCTGGATACTGACCGCTGTTCTGTTGCCCGAGACGGAGACACAGCAAAGCGGATATTCCCTTTGGGAAACATTCTGCGACTTCTGCATCCCCACCTGGGCAAACCGTCTCTTCAGCTTTATTCTGTATGCCGTCATCGGGTACTTCCTGATACAGCTCAACAATACGTTCGCCATCATCCGGATGCGGGCATCGGTACAGACTTCTGTCTACTTCCTGCTGATATCCGTCTGCCCCAGCCTGCACATGCTGTATGCGGGAGACTTGGCAGCCGCCTCCTTCCTGGTGGCACTGTTTTTCCTCTTCAAGAGCTACCAGCAGGCACGGCCCACAGGCAGTCTCTTCCACGCCTTTGTCTTCATCGGACTGGGCAGCCTGCTTTTTCCGCAGCTCATGCTGTTTGTCCCCATCTTCTGGATAGGTGCCTACAACTTCCAGTCTCTCCAACCCAAAAGTTTCTTCGCCTCCTTGGTAGGATGGAGCGTACCCTACTGGCTGTTGCTGGGACACGCCCTCTACTACGGGCAAATGGAACTCTTCTGCCAGCCCTTCCGCGAGCTGGTGACCTTCGCTCCCACCCGGTTCGACTATCAGCCGTGGGAACTCGCCACCCTCGGGTATCTCCTTGTTCTGTTCATCGTCAGCGCGGCACACTGTCTCATTGCCGGCTATGAAGACAAGATACGCACCCGGAGCTATCTACACTTCCTCATCCTGCTGAATTTCTGCATCTTTGTCTATATCGGACTGCAACCGGTATTGAGTGTCCACCTGATGTCCTTCCTGCTCATCGGTGTCAGCATCCTGGCGGGACACTTGTTTGTACTGACAAATAGCCGCAGTTCCAATATATTCTTCATTTGTGCATTTATCGGATTATTCATTCTATTAGGATTCAATATATGGACGCTTTTGTAGATACACTCGTACAGCTGCTGATTGACTGGGGATATGTCGGTCTGTTCATCTCTGCCCTATTGGCAGGAAGCATCATTCCGTTCAGTTCCGAGATAGTGATGGTAGCACTGGTCAAGGTCGGTCTGAGCCCGGCACTGTGCGTACTCTCCGCCACCTTGGGAAATACGCTGGGAGGCATGACGTGCTACTACATGGGACGTCTGGGACGTATAGACTGGATTGAGAAATATTTCAAGGTAAAAAGGGAAAAGATAGAACGGATGCAGCATTTCCTCCAAGGGAAAGGGGCACTGATGGCTTTCTTCGCCTTTCTGCCTTTTGTGGGAGAGGCTATAGCCATTGCACTGGGCTTCATGCGCAGTAATCTGATGCTGACCACCACGTCCATGTTTGCAGGGAAACTGGTGCGCTACATAGCTATGCTGTGGGCACTGCAAGGAGCCATTTCGATGATGAATTATTGACATGTAGTGAGTTTGAGCAATAGATGTATAGATACAACGCGTTGGATGTATAGATGCAACGTGCTGGATGTATAGATGCAGCACGCTGGATATATAGGCGCAACAACACGCTGAATCACAGAGAATTAAACTAAATAAAAACATTCAACAAAAGCAGAAGTGATGCAACGAATCATAGAGAAGACGGAAGACGGAAGTGCGACACTGTTTGTACCGGAACTGAATGAACATTATCATTCGGTAAAGGGGGCACGTACAGAGTCACAGCACATCTTCATCGACATGGGACTGAAAGCATCCGCTACTGCCCGCCCGCATATCCTTGAAATCGGTTTCGGCACCGGACTGAATGCCCTGCTTACACTGGAAACTGCCGAAAAGGAAAAGAGACCTGTGCACTATATCGGTATTGAACTCTATCCGCTTGCATGGCCGGAGGTGGATGCGCTAAAATATAGCGACAATCCTCTGTTCGAGGAACTGCATCGGGCTGCGTGGGAAGAAGAAGTTGCCATAACTCCTTATTTCACACTGAGAAAAGTGCGGGCAGATGTCGAAACAATAAGCATTGACAGTTTGTTAATGATTAATAAATCTCCGTTCGATGTTGTCTACTTCGATGCCTTTGCACCCGAAAAGCAACCGGGAATGTGGGAGGAAAAAGTCTTCCGGAATATCCATGCCGCCATGAGCACCGATGGCGTGCTGACCACCTACTGCGCCAAAGGAGTAATACGCCGCATGCTGCAAGCCGTAGGATTCAAGGTAGAGCGTCTCCCAGGTCCCCCCGGAGGGAAACGGGAGATACTGAGGGGAAGGAAAGAGGAAGTGATAAATGGATAAGGAATAGTTGATAATGAATAGTTGATGCACACTGCCACAGCGCAGCCAAATTGTAAATTGTAAATAGTAAATTGTAAATGAAAAAGTTTTGTTTTTTACTCCTCATAGCCACCTTGCTCTTCTCGTGCAAGCAAGGAGGCCAACAGAACAAGAAGAATGACGATAAACCCGTGATTACCGTCACCATCGAGCCGCTGCGGTATTTCACCGAAGCCATTGCCGGCGATGAATTCACCGTCGTCAGCATGGTGCCCAAAGGTTCAAGTCCGGAAACCTACGACCCCACGCCCCAGCAGCTTGTCGACCTTGCCCAAAGCAAGGCCTATTTCCGCATCGGCTACATCGGTTTCGAGCAGACATGGACGGAAAAACTGACGGACAATGCTCCCCACCTGCAATTCTTCGATATGTCCGAGAATGTGGAACTTATTCTGGACGATACCCATGCACATCATCATAAAGACGGGCATGTACACGAAGGCCATACGCACGCCGGTGGTGTGGAACCCCACATCTGGAATTCCACCATCAACGCCCAAATCATTGCCGGAAATATTCTGAATGCACTCTGCGCCATAGACAAAGCCAATGAAAACGCCTACATGGAACGTTACAACGCACTCATCCGGCGGATAGAGCATACAGACAGCCTCATCTGCCAGATGCTTTCCAGCCCGAATGCCGACCGTGCCTTCATGATTTATCATCCGGCACTTTCCTACTTTGCCCGCGACTACAACCTGCACCAGATTCCTATCGAAGCCGGTGGAAAGGAACCCTCTCCCACCCATCTGAAGAACCTGATAAACTCCTGCAAGAAGGAGAAGGTACGCGTCATCTTTGTACAGCCGGAATTCGACCGCCGCAATGCCGACCTTATCGCCCAGCAGACCGGAACCCGGGTGGTGGCTATCAATCCCCTCTCATACGACTGGGAGGAGGAGATGATGAATACGGCCCAAGCACTGCTCACCCCTCGTTCCCCTAAAGGAGAAGGAGAATAAAGAAAAAAACATGCTCGCATCTCCTATTATAGAAATAAAGAACCTCAGTGCCGGATACGATAACCGGACTGTGTTGCACGATGTAAACCTGACTATCTACGAACGTGATTTTCTGGGTATCATCGGCCCCAACGGTGGAGGAAAGACCACACTTATCAAGTGCATCCTGGGACTGCTGAAGCCCACTGCCGGAGAGATACTTTATCATACCGATTCCCCGTCACCCGAAGTAGCCGGTTCTCAATGCCTACCCCTCAACACTCGATTATCCATGGGGTATCTGCCCCAGTACAGCAGCATCGACCGGAAGTTTCCCATTACAGTAGAAGAAGTCATCCTTTCAGGCCTCAGCAGCCAAAAGCCACTTGCTTCGCGCTTCAATACCCGACACCGGGAAAAGGCCCGCCATGTGATAGCCCGCATGGGACTGGAAGGCATGGAACAACGCGCCATAGGTGCCTTGAGCGGCGGACAGTTGCAACGCGCCTTGCTGGGACGTGCCATCATCTCCGACCCACAGGTCGTGATTCTTGATGAGCCCAGTACCTACATTGACAAGCGTTTTGAAGCCCGCCTCTACGAACTACTGACAGAAATCAATGAAGAATGTGCCATCATCCTCGTCAGCCATGACATCGGTACGGTATTGCAGCAAGTCAAGTCTATCGCTTGCGTCAACGAAACGCTGGATTACCACCCCGACACCGGTGTCACGGAGGAGTGGCTGGAACGGAACTTCAACTGCCCGATAGAGTTATTGGGACACGGAACACTGCCACACAGAATACTGGGGGAGCATAAGCATGCTCATGAATAAGCAAAGGAGGTTGGTTTTACAGTAAACCAGCCTCCTTGCTCTTTCAAATAGTCACCCGGCAATCTTCTTACCCATTATTTATATCGGAATGCCTTATATGAATGGGGCAACAGTAATAAACGGAAAGAATTCTTAGGCGTAACCGGACGTCTGGTCTGTATCACCGGTCCGGCAGGAAGAGGACTCAAAACAGTCCCATCCTCCAAGCTTTCCAGCTTCATCACCTTATCACCGGTCACGATACGCACCTCTACCGGTTCGTCATTGAAGTTCTCTACCACCAGCGTTTTATTGTCATATACAAACAGGCCTACTTTGGAGGGAGCTTCCAGACAGACTCCTATGTCCTTACTCATAATGCGACGAATTTCATTCAAGGCATTGGCCGGAAAATCATACAGATTGCCCATATCGTCGGGAATGGTAAGAACATACAGATTACCGGTAGCATACGGGGCTCTCAACAGAATAGGATAGCCCGAAACTCCACCCGTCAGCGGACGACCGGCACTGACCATCTCCCAAGCATCATTCGTATAATACTGCACCTGCGGAATCAACAGGTCACGTCCGGACTGCCCGTAACGGCCGAAATCATTGACAAGAGCCTTCAAATCAGTACAACGCAACTCGGCTACCTCTGTAAGCTTCTCAGGAATGGCTTTCAGCAAACTGCTCGTAACCACCACATCACGCCCGCTTTGCAGTTGTCTCTTGATTTTAGCCATAATTTCCGTATCCTGTGCAGCTTGTGCAGTCAGCAGAACCACTTGCTGGTCTTCCGGAAAAACAGGACGCATATCCATCGGCAAACCTATCATGCCCAAATAGTTCTGAAGGAAATCATCACCGGCGGCATGAAAAGGCTTGTAGGAGTTTATACCCACCGGATTCCCCAGCTTATGAATCAACTTATCCGTTTGTTTCAGCACAACACCGGCTATACGGGCCATCGTGGTAGGTTCTACCAAAGAGCCGTCTTCCAACCGGATGGGAGCGGTCACCTCATCATAGTTAAAGCTGGTACCCATTCCCTGCCAGGGAGTACGGTATTTAGGAGACAACTTCACATCCAGAAGCTGGTGATAGGCAAAGAGAATAATCTCGGGAGCCTTGGCAAGCATGGTCAAATGAAGCTGTTCGGCATACCGGTCCATACCCATGTTCAGTCCACCTACATCGACCCATCCCCCACCGTTATAACCCGGACGCAGGTTATCGAAATAACGGATAATATTATAACTCAGATAGTTCTGCAAATGCTGATTACCTGCCGGGTCCCTTGTTTCAGTACCGGTCCAGACACCGTCAAAGAGCTGGGGACCTTCCTCCAAATTAAATCCCAAACCTTGAAAGTGATCATACCAGTTGGGATATTTGATAATCACCTTTACCTGAGGATTCACTTTCTTGGCAGGTTTCAGCACGAGGTCACGACCGGCCTCGGTCATCAGCTTCAAGCGGTAGTCCGTCCAGCTCTGCATTCCTTTTGCCTTTATTTCTATGTCGGACTTGCAGCTGGTGAAGAAGAAATCATCCAGAATAAACTCATCAAAGTGTTTCGCCGTGTGTTCCGCAATCTTTTGCACCATCTTGCGGTGTTCGGGATTGGAATAGCAGAATGTCTCGAAACTGTTTGCCTCGTTGATGGTATAGGTAATACCTCCAGCTGTCTCTATACCCCGGTCATGAAAGAATTTCTTTGCCTGCTCCAGAGTGGCATCCTCCACAACCAGCAAGTCCCGGTGTGTTTCCAGATAAATCTTGTCCACTTCCAACTGTTGTGAAATCACATTCCAGGTAGAATCCAGCCAATGGATGTCCTTCATCTTGTCTACCTCGTAAGCACGGACATAAATGGATACTTTGAAACTCTCGTAAGCTTTTGCCTGCATGGTCATATTACAAACCATGCAGAGCAGAAAAACTACAATTACAAACTTATCTACCTTTATTTTACTATTCATTGCAATTCAATATTTTATTAGACGCCAATACCATATACATAAACCACGTAGCATGTCCACCCAGGCAATACTCACCTTCCTGCCACAAGAACGGAAAATGAAGCAGTTCCGGTAGATCGGGACGAATCAGATTAGTACCCGGAGAAACTCCACCCGGGATATAAGACCAATCAGCACGATTGACACCATAGGCGGCCTTCATCGTTTCGGCACCAACCCCCGTTACAAAAGCTGCCTGGTTACGTCCCGGATGCATACCCAGCAGATACTGGACGGCATTAAAAATGTAGTCCGGTGTAAATAAGTCAGGATAAGCAGCATGTAAATAACAGTAGTTATAGCCCAAATGCTGAGGCTCCCATGAACCGGAAGAACGGTTACCTCTGTCGTGTGGCACTCCATACGGGGTTTTACTGCTATACTCCTGATACATGGCCTGTAACTCCGGCAATGCCTTACGAATAGCCTTGCTGAAACGGACATTGCCCACAGCCTGGTCGAACCGTCCGATGAACCAGCCCGTCTGACGGATATTCTTGCAGATGAAATCCTGCTGCTGCAAAACGAAATCGCGGTACCCGGCTTCCTTCGTTGCCAGATAAAGCTCTACGGCGGCATGTACTTTCGTTGTCAGTATCCAATTGTTATCACAACGTGTAATCTTAAACAGCTCACGGGCTATTTCCAGACAATCTGCCGCCAGTGTATCATTATGTCCAGACAATCTGCCGCCAGAGTATCATTATGTCCCTTCAGCACGCGTGAAATACCTGCCAGCCAAGCGGCCACCTGTAACTCACGTCCCGGATTGTCTTCCGTAAACACCCAACGGTCATCAGCCGTTCCACTGACATGATCAGTATGGGCCGAAGCATCTCCCAAGTGTGCATATTGCCGTACAGTAGGACACAAAATTCCTCTATAGAGGCGTCCCAATGCCTTCCAACCGGCTACTACGGTCAAAGCCCCGTTTTCCACTTGCTGTAACAAGTCGTTTTTCCCGTCAGGCTGGTGTATCTCTACAATCCGTTTTTCGAAATCAATGGAAGTCTCGTCCCAGTAGGCACCGAAATTCTCACAAGCCATAGCGAGGATATAGGCTTCACCTGCCTGCGACTCCACACGCAGGTCATAATCGCCTGCATCGTGCCAACCGCCTACGTTCAATCCCGGAACAAGATCGCCCGGCTGATATTTACACAGAGTAGAAGGTCCCTGGCTATATCCGTCAATGTGATTGATATTCGTTTGGGCCATTCGGGCATCGTCCTGGTGACAGAAGTCATGCCATACACGATACTTCTCGTTGACACGCATGTGACACATCTGTACCGGCAGGAAATATTCCACCTCCGCCTGCCAGATTCCTTTATCCCAAACATCCTTTGCAATACGGAACACCGGAGAAGCCGCATCACCGTACATCACCTGATAAAGTCCCTCTTCCGTAATTTCCGTAAAGTCGAACTGCAAATAATGGTAACGCTGGAAATCTCCCCAATCCTTGGCAGCCTGCTGTTTCACCAGTTTCCTGCCGTCGGCCGCAATACGGTAGAGGGCAGGTTGCCGGAAATCTGTATCCCGTTTGTCCAATTCGATGACAGCCACTTTCTTCTGTCCGGGATGATAACCCACTTGAGAGGCCTGTACCACCGGTGCATAGCGCCACTCCTTGGTAACTGTGGGACGGATAATCCATCTCACCGCATTCCCTTTCGTTCCTGCCGGAAATTCCGAACGAAGCACAAACCAACCGTTATTATGGTTTATCCGTCCGTCATACAGCATCAAATCTCCCTTCTCACTCTCAATCGTAATCTTTGCCAACTCATCCTGCGGATTGAGCACAAACTTTTTTCCCGCGGCAAGAGGGGCAGAGACAATATCATCGGCAATCATCGGATTATAAGTCTTCCGGTCCAGAAGCAACTGGTCCAGGCTGGCTTTCCCCTTAGGATTGAAGTCTCCGATATGCTCCATATTGGAGGTCTGCTTCATGGTGGGCCCCATCGCCTGATGAGGGAAAACACCCGTCCGGTTATCCATAATCCAGGGCTTGCCCAACAAGGTAGAAGGCACCAGCTCCAGATTGAAACCGAGTTTCCCGGCAAAGCGCTCCGGAACCGGCCGGTCCAAATCAACAGTCAATACCAGATAGTCCTTTTCCCCTTTCACCTTGATAGTATAGCCGAAAGCAAAATCCGGATAGAGCATCGGATTGAACCCCGCCATATGCTTGGCCGAGTCAGGATAGCTCAGTGTGACACGGATTTCGTTAGCAGCCTCATCCACCACCCGTTTCCTCATCTTGGGCAATCCCTGCCACTGCCCCTGCGAAATCTCGAAACGCACATCACCGCCTGCGGCCCTGCGGTCTCCATTCAAAACCAAGGTGACACCCCCTTGGTGTCCTTCAGGATAGACATCACTGAAAACCATCACATTGGCCCCGTGGTTTTCAAAATACCCCGACGGGTTAATCTTGAAGTCCTGGGCTTGCAAACCTGCACAAAGCATCAGTGATGCCGCACCTATTATCAATTTCTTCATACGTATTATTTTAAACGATTATACATTTCCACTCCCAAGCGTACCGTATGATATGGACAACGCCACATACTTACTTTGGGAGCCTCCTTTTTAGGCTCTCCGTCGAAACAGTCGCTATACCATTCCCCGTATTCCTTGTCCACCATATGGTCTTTGACAAAAGTCCAGACCGTATCAACCGATTGTAGATAAACGTCACTCCCGCTGATTTGCCAAGCATTGACACAAGCTATCACCGTTTCAATCTGGCCCCACCATGAGGCATGCTTGGTTTTTCTGTCACCTTTCTTCTCGTAAATCATATAGCCTTTATCACTCATTCCTTCAGCCAGACAAGCTTCCGTCACATCCAATGCAAGCTGATTTGTCTGTTCTATCAAGTCCTGATTTTCCAGCGTACGGGCAGCCTCACAAAGCAACCATCCGGTCTCAACATCATGTCCGTAAGAATCCATTTCGACCAGACTGTTCCACTCATTATCAAAGAACAGATTGAAATGCTTCCTTGACGGGTCGTAAATGCGGTTCATGAACAAATCGACGCAAAACTCAAGCCTTTTCTTCAAGCCATTGTCTTTCCAGCACTGATATAGAAGGGTATAAGCTTCCAACACATGCAGATGGGCATTCATGGTCTTGGGAGCATTATTGTCATATCGCTCCAATTTCTTCCAATTTTCGGTAAAGGATTCCACATAACCGTCATATTGCGGTTCGCGACCTTTTTCTTCCAAGACATGATACAAACTAATAGCAGTTTTCAGACTTTCGTCGTTACCCGTCGCCAGATAGTGCTCTGCCAGTCCATAGATGGCATAGGTCATGGCATAAGTATATTTAGAAGCATTCACTATCTCACCATCGGGATTGACCAGCCAATATACCCCACCGTTCTTCTTATCAATAAATGTATCGATAAAATAGCGCTGAGACTTGTTGGCAAGTTTCAGATAAGATTCATCTCCAAATGTACGGTATGCAGCAGAAAAACTCCACAGAATCCGGGCATTCAACACTCCTCCTCTGGGAGCATCTACCACCGGAGTACCATTCCGCAATACAGTCCCATAAAAACCGCCGTCAGGCGCCACTGCATAATCCATCCAAAATGGCAGTACACTGTCCCGGACATTGGCAACAATTTCCGCACACAATGTCGACCGTAACGAATTATGCCGAACAGTACATGCACACACGCCCATACATATAAATAGAAGGAAACAAAATGTTTTTCTTGCCATACTTAACTACAAGTTTAAATTGTGGACACTTAATCATCTGATTTGCTCATTCAGGAATACATACCCCAAACATAGTGAAGAATCTCTTTTCTGTAGAAGAGATTCTTCACTTCGTTCAGAATAACAGAACAATATAATTGTCTATTCTTAGCACAATTTTAGAGTCATCAATATCCCTCATTCTGGTCCTCCGAATTGATGAGAGGATTATTAAGAATCTCATTAGTAGGTATTGGGAAAATCTCCTGATATTTCTGATGCTCAAAATAACGGAAAGAATCGCCAGTTTCCCAGCACTCCTCCGGTGTAGAATTGGCTTTCGTTTTCGGATATTCGCATCTGAACCATTCTTCTGCCAGCCCCATGCGGCAAAGGTCGAAATATAAAGAGAACTCTGCATTGAGTTCGTGACGGCGCTCTTGTGTCAAAGCCACTTTCCATACATCACTTGTATACCCTTTCCGCGTCTTATATTCGGCATAGACAGTCTTTGCATCGGGCACATCGACAATAGTTGTACTCAACATAGATTGCGGAAAATCAATGGCTTGTACACCAATTTCCAAGTTCCCCCACGCACGATTACGCACTTGCCTGATCATCTCCCAACCGGTTGCTTCCTCGCCCGTCTCGAAACAACATTCGGCATAATCCAGCAATACGCCTGCATAACGTTTGAAAGTCAATGAAATCGGGCAATACACAAACCCGTCCTTACCCGGTTGCTTTCTCCAATACTTCAGTGAATATACACAAGGTACATTTTCAGAGCCTTGTACATATCCGCTGTAAGAGGGATTGGTACCCAGTTTTTCATTGGTAATAGGATGTACGTCACCCGTACCTACACAAGTATACTCCTTGCGCTTGTCTCCCTGCTCAGTATATACACAATTATACTCCGAGCGCGTGTCTCCCTGCTCATAAGAGCTATAATACTCCCAAGACAGAGCCAAGGACCCCCAACCGCCATACTCGGGAGCGGCACACATATAGCCATACCATATCTTGCCGTCATCGTGGCTGTTGCCTCCCCAATTCATATTGCCGTGAATATGATAAGCCACCTCAAAAATGGATTCTTTTGTCCAATGGTTGTCCCAGGCATGAAGATTGGCATAGCACGGCTCCAATGCATAGGTATTACTGGTAATAATGTCATTCAATTCCTTCTTGGCTTCAGTAAATTTCTTCTGATACATATAGAGTTCTGCCAAAAATGCCTTGCAGAAACCTTTCGTAATACGACCGTATTCTCCATCGGCAGGTTCCCAATCCAGCTTTTCCATGGCAAACTTAAGGTCTTCCTCAATAACCTGATAAGTGCCTTCCAGATTTTCAGGACGCGCCTTTCCTGCACTGGTTGTATAAGTCTCACCCGTAAGCAACATGGGGACAGGGCCAAAGACTTTTGACAAATACAAGTAATTGTATGCACGAATGGCACGCGCCTCGGCTTCAAACTGCACTTTCTTTTCGGCAGAAAGCACGGAAACGTCCACATTCTGCAATCCGGCCAGAAAACGGTTGGCACGGTCAATACCCTTATAGCTCATACGCCAAGCCGTATCCAGCGAACCTTTATTGGCTAATACCGCATGACGTTGCCATTCGGCATCCCAGCCGGACGCCTGGCAATCCATCGTACTGTGTCCGGCAATAAATACATTGGGCTTAAATCCCCATGTCGTATCATCGCCACTATTATCACTGCCTTGATAGGTATAAAAAGTATCATAAATACCATAAAGCCCCGACTTTATATTTGCCTCATTCCGGTACATGAAATCTTCGGGCAGAATATCGTAATGATCGACTTCCAAATAGTCATCACAAGAACTGGTAGTACCCAAGGTGAGAGCACCCAACAACAATATATGGTAAAAACTTTTTCTCATAATATGATTTGTTTATCTGTTAAGTATTAGATTAGAATTGTACACTCACACCGAAAGAGACGGATAACGGGAACGGATAGCGTCCGCCATCGAAACCTGTCAGCAGCACTCTGTCCGAACCGACTTCCGGATCACCCCATTTGTTATACGAAGAAAGCGTCAATATGTTGTCTGCACTGACAAACATGCGGGCATTCTCCATCTTCGCGTGCTTTACCAAATTCTTCGGGAAAGTATAGCCAAACTGAATGTTCGAAATCTTCAAATAATCGCCTTTCTTAATGAAAGCGTCACTGGAACGGTGATTCTTATTGTGGTCGCCCTTGGTGATACGCGGATATTTGCCATTGGGATTCTCAAGAGTCCAGGCATTCTTCACATATTCTGCCAGAACGTTCTGGTAACCGCCGTCAGGACCATACATAGAAGTCAGACGGGCAGCGCTGTAAGAATAGACATCCATTCCGGCTACCCCATACATATTCATTGAAAAGTCGAAATTCTTGTAAGAGGCAGTAAGGTTCAAACCGTAGGAAAGAGTCGGGAAACCATTACCGATAACCGTACGGTCTTCGTCTGTAATCTGGCCGTCGCCATTCAGGTCGATATACTTGAAGTCACCCGGAGCGGTGTCACCATCCTGGTACTTGCCTGTAGGCGATTGAGCATTCAAGGCATCAATCTCCTGCTGGTTCTGAAAAATACCGGCCACTTTCCAGCCATAATAAGAACCTACGGCATAACCGTTCTGTGTGATGGAGTGATTGTCCCAGTCATCACCATCCTGCGTACCATAACTGTTGTTTTTATAGAAAATAGGGTCACCCACCTCTACCGCCTCATTTTACAAGGAAGAACCATATACCAGCGTACCATAACTGATATTTATATAGAAAAAAGGATCACCCACCTCTACCGCCTCATATTTCAAGGTAGAACCATTTACACGTACTCCTACATTCCAATCACCGAAACTTTTATTCCACGCAGCACTAACCTCAAAACCTTTGTTACGGATATGTCCGGCATTGGTATAGACAGACGTAAAACCGGTAGAAGGACGGATCTGACGATAAATAAGCAAATCTTTCGAGTCACGGATAAAGTAGTCCACCGAGAATGAAAGCTCGTTGTTCATAAAGGCCATGTCCAGACCGATGTTGGTCTGCTCGTTGGTCTCCCACTTCAGGTTGGTGTCAATTTCCTTTTGCTGTGCGATACCGGCTGCATTCATCATGCCGCCCCCGGCCATGACATAATACATACAATCCAAAGAAGAGAGCTGAGGGACAGAAAGACTGGTTCCGCTACCCGCATTACCGGTCTGCCCCCAACCTGCACGTATCTTCAGGTTGCTGAAAAGATTCAGATTCTTGATGAAGTTCTCCTCTGACAAGCGCCATGCCAAAGAAGCGGAAGGGAAAGTACCGTACCGGTTGCCCGAACCGAAGTTGGAAGAACCGTCGCGGCGTACTGTAGCCGTCAGTATATAACGGTCATTCAGACTGTAGGTCAGACGTCCGAAATAAGATTGATAACGGGTCTTCAAGTCACGTCCCCCATTTGTATTCTTGGAGCTGGGGTCGTTTGTCAAAGAAATCTGGCGAATGTTGTCAGCCGGGAAATCACTGGCACTGGTATTCAGCCAGACACCGTCCGTATCGCTGATAGAGAAACCTGCCATAGCGCTTACACGATGATGGGCATTCGACCAGTCATAGTTGACAAACGATTCTAAGGCAATCTCCGAGTTCTGATTCTGATTGATAGAATAACTGTCCTTACGGTCTTTCGAACCAAATGTACGAGGATTATAAGGGGTATATCCATCATAACCTTTTGTGAAATAGTTGTAGCTACCGATGGTTTTAAAAGTCAATCCCTTTGCAATGTCCAATTGCAGGAATGCACTGGCCACCAAACGGTTTGCAGGAATGCACTGGCCACCAAACGGTCCCATTTGGAAATCTGGTCGGTTCTGGTCTTGGCTGCAGCCACCAGGTTGTCGGCCCCCTTGTTGATGTCACCATCAGACTCTTGTTTATAATGTCCCCATGAACCGTCGGGCAAAACGATAGGCATAGAATAAAAGACTCCATTCTCTACATAGTCCATCGTAGGAATGGCTTGCGCATAACTACGCATATTGCCACTGAAGTGATGCTGGGCATGTGTATAGTTCAAGTTCAATCCCACATGAATGAAATCTTTCACTTTATGAGTGATATTGGCACGGGCTGTCAGACGTTTGAAATAAGATTCAATGACAACACCTTCATTATTCAGATATCCCACCGAAAGGTTGGCTTGCGTGGCTTCCGTACCACCCGAAGCGGAGAGATTATAGTTCTGCTGCAACGCTGTACGTGACATTTCATCCTGCCAGTCAATGCTATTCAATTTGCCAATGTACTCTTCGCCAAAAGCCAGATTGGTCATGACCGAACCGTTACGGCAAGATTCGCGCACTGCCTTGGCAAAGAGATCTGCATCGGCCACGTCTATCTTGTTGTTGTTGAATTGAAGAGAATAGTTGGCAGAGAAGTTGACTTGTGCCTTGCCCTTGCTTCCGTTTTTAGTGGTAATCATGATAACACCATTGGCACCGCGCGTTCCATAAATGGCAGTAGCAGAGGCATCTTTCAGGATTTCAATGCTCTCCACATCGTTTGGATTAAGAAAGTCAATGGAAGTACCGACCTGCACTCCATCCACTACATAAAGAGGGTCGGAACTACCGTTTACGGTGGCTACACCACGAATACGGATGTTGAATCCCCCGTCGGGCGAACCGGAGGAACGGATGACGGAAACACCGGCGGCAGCTCCCTGCAGACCTTGTCCCAAGTTCACCGGATTACGTTTCATCATCTCCTCTGCATTTACAGAAGTAACGGAACCGGTCAGGTCGGATTTCTTCATCGTACCGTAACCTACCACCACCACTTCTTCCAATGTTTCGGCATCTTCTTTCAAGATAATCTTCAAGGCATTCATGTTTCCGGTTACTTTAACGGTCCTTGTCAGATAACCGATGTAACTGGCTTTCAGCGTAGAGCCTACGGGACACTGCAAAGAGAAGTTTCCGTCCAAATCGGTAATCATACCGTTCGTCGTACCCTCTACGATGACATTGGCACCGATAATGGGTTCGCCCTTCTCATCTACCACTTGTCCCTTTACGGTGGCTACACTCTGCTGCACTACAGCGACACTTGCAAACGGATATCCGCTTGTTGCAAAGAGAGGTCCGGCGCATGCCAGCGATACTGACATGATGCCCAAATACTTCATCACATTTCTCATAAATACTAAATACTTAGGTTTAACAAAGACCCTGCTTGGAATATACCGGGAATAAGAGTTTTGCCAGTTTGCTGGCACGGTCTTGCCAAGCCGTTGGCTAAGTTTTGCCAATGTGATGGCAAGACTTTGCCACTATAGTGGCAAAAAAGGTTTACTCTTTTCCCGGCCTACCGGCAGGAGTGGATTAAATATAGATTTTCAAAGATTAAGTTCAGAAACTCAGGGAAGTGCCTTCAACCTGATTCAGCAACTGCGGTTTCGCCTTTGCGCAATCCACTTTCACTACCTGAATGCGGTTGTCTGTAGGCAGGCATATCAAGCCCTCCGCCTGTTTCTTATCGGCACTATACACTTTCAGGCTCATCTTGCTCCAATCCATCTCAGAGGTGGACTGCGCCAACTTCAGATGAGGAAGCACCGAACCGTCGCGCACCAGCATGATTATCGGCAGGCTGCCTGCTTCAATCCTGTGCCATCCGCCTTCATACACTTTCTCCGTCTGATAGTCTATCCACTTTCCTTCGGGAAGGTAAACGGTGCGGCCGGTTATACCGGATTCGAGCAAGGGGGCAACCAGAATCTGCGAACCGAAAAGATATTCATCGTCCACCCTCCATGCTCCAGGGTCATCAGGGAACTCCACGAACAAGGCTCTCAACATCGGCAAACCTTTCTCGGTACATTCCTTAGCTTGGGCATAAACATAAGGCATCAGCCGATATTTCATCTCTGCACTTTTGCGGAAAACATCCTGTACACGCTTGCTGTCGTACAACCACGGCTCTGTCGGAGGTGCCCCATGTGCACGAGTATGAGAAGTCAGAAAACCGAACGGCAACCAACGGCAATACAAATCTTCGGGAGTAGATTTTACAAACCCTCCCATATCATGGCTCCAGAAAGAGAAACCCGACAAACCGAAGGACAAACCGGCACGGAGTGTACCCAGCATACCCGTATTCGTCGTAGCAGCATCACCGCCCCAATGCAACGGATAGCGTTGTGAACCGGCCCACGCAGCACGGGCCCACATAATATTTTCATTATGAAGCTTCTTGGTTATCTCGGATACTGCCATGTCGTAGCGCACCGGATAGAGATTGTGCTCATACCAACCACTCTTGCCAGAGGCATAAATACCGTTCAGAGGAGCAGCTTCGCCAAAGTCAACCTTGATGGCACTGACACCGATATTCAAGAGTCCGGCTAACTTGTTCTGATACCAGTTTACAGTCTCCGGATTGGAGAAATCGAGCACTACATCTTCATAAGGAAGTTCCCCGTTACCGTTCTTCACATACATGTTTTTCTCTATCAGTTCAGGGAAATAACGGTTCTTGGGAGTGAAATAAGGCAACTGCCACAAGCAGACATGGAACCCTTGCGACTTCAGGTCCTTCAACATCTGCCGGGGATTCTGGAAACGGTTTTCAGAAAACTTATAATCGCATTGCCAGTCTACATCAAACCAACCGGTATCGAAATGGATAACATCGCACGGATACTTATTCTTGCGGATATTAGCAGCCACATCATAACCTTCTTTTTCACTGAAATAGGTGATACGGCTCATCCATGTACCAAAAGACCACAATGGAGGCATACCCGGTTTTCCTACCAAATCAGTGTACTCATCCAAGATGTCTTTCGGCTCACCGAAGAATACGAACAAATCCAAGTTTTCGTCGCCCATAAACATATTGTTCAGCCCGATATAACTTTCGGCTCACCGAAGAATACGAACAAATCCAAGTTTTCGTCGCCCATAAACATTTTGTTCAGCCCGATATAAGTAGCACCGAAATCACAAGTGACAGGTGCGGAAGTATGCATGAACATACCATATCCCCGATTGCTCATAAAGAAAGGAATGGGCTTGTACATCTGGTCTGTTTCCGGACCTTGTGGGTCTGTAACAAACAGATTTACTTTCTGCCCCACTTTGTTCAACCCTGTAGCAGACTCGCCACAGCCAAAAATCATCTCATCTGCAGTCAGAGTAAACACGGGATTGATACGACGAGCATTGTCGCTTCCCCTTTTAATGAAACTGAAAGGGGTATACTTCACTTGCGTAGAATCAGCATCACGCAAAGTAACGGTTTGACTTAATATACGTCCTGTCTTATCTTTCAATACAACCCTCCAAGGATTCTTGTTTATTTGTACAGTTCCATAATTACCGGCATAGACAATGGTATTTTCCGTTTCGGTTACCTTCCAACTTTCATCTTTACCCGGTTCCTTCGCCAGCATAATGGATGTACTTACCTTAGGTTCCACTGGAGTAGTAAGCATACGAATACGTACTGTACGCGGAGTTACAAAGTCAATCTTAAATTTTAAGTTCGGGTCATTCTCATAAGCAGTAAAAGGAAAATCGAGCATTCTCATTTTACGGGGTTGCGCACCGTTGGTATTGAAAGCCTGACGTGGCATTAAATGCCCCCGTTTCCAATTCACCAGTCCTTCACCCGACTTAACGTCGAATGATTCCAGATGGTCTGCAAAGAATAAAGTATTACTTAAATCAAGGAAGTCCGTACTCATATCCAAAGCCTGATTCATCAAATACGAAGTACCATCATTGACATGCGGCTGTGCCAATGAACTACTGCAAGTGCACACAAGCATCGCCACCGTTAAAATTTTCTTTATCATAATATTAGAATTAAGTGATTTTGCTGCCAAATATATTCCTTTCCAAAGCGAAACATAGGTTATAAAAATGTCTTTTAATACCCAATTTTGTTTCACAATGCACATTTCGGCACCTTTGGAAACAAACAATACATTATTTTTCAACAAACAAATGACATAATCCTCAATATATACACAAAAATAGTCTTGCCTAATCAGAATATTATTTTTAATTTTGAATTATGATATTGTTAACCTTCCTAATTTAAAATTAAGAAATACATGAAGCGCCTATTCACAACCGCCATTTATATCTTGTGTGTTATACTCACCACTTCAGGAAATACGAACGAGAAAACACTAACCATGATGTTTAAACAACTTTCCATATCAGAAGGACTCTCCAACAATAGTGTCCGAAGCATCTTCAGGGACAGTAGAGGCTTTTTGTGGATAGGAACTGAATCAGGGCTCAACAAATACGACGGTTACTCATTCCATCAATATTATCAAAGTAATTCAGGACTATCCGATGATGCCATCTTTGAAGTTTTTGAAGGGCCGCAAGGCAACATATGGATTAAAACAGCCAACGAATACAGCATTTATGACTATAAAACAGGGAAAATCAGCAACGATTACAAGTCCGTACTTGAAAAGAAACATATACCAAGCAAAAACATTCAAAGAATAGGCATGACTCCCAGAAATGAATTCTGGGCCTACAACCGTAGCAAGCTCTATTTACAAAATGAAGACAAGAACCCCATCAAGGTTTTTCCCCTACAAACTGAAAAAATCTCAAACATATCTATTGCAGTACAGTCCATCTATATAATGTACTCCGACGGCGCATTATACAGTATAGACAAGCAGACCTCTGAAACCAAAGAAATCGCCATCCCTACAACATTCATACCTTTATTGAAAAACCACGAGCCTCATATTTATACCGACCGGAACGAGAATATATGGTTATATACATACCAGAACAGCCTGCTATTGCACAAAAACAGCTTCACCCGGCAATGGGAAGAAATAAAGTTAAACAATGGCCAGGACATGCAATATAACCGGATACAACGCATCCTGGACATAGGCAATGGAAACGTATGGATACTTACCAGCCACAAGGGCCTATTCATATACAATACCTTGAACAAATCAATTACCAACCTGACCCATACCCCTCTAAAGCAGCATACCATTGCCAGTAACAACCTTAGTACAATCTATCAAGACAAAGATGGAATTGTATATATAGGCAACTTTAAACACGGCATATCCTATTACAGTCCGATGTCTCAAATCATACTGTGCAACAAGTCTCCAGAGTACAATGACATCCTGACCTTCTGTAAAGACACCGATCAGGAATTTATATATTACGGTACGGATGGTACAGGTTTAATCCGCCAATCATTGGCAAGTGACTTATATGAAAAAATACCAACCCCTGCCAATATTGTGGTTGATTTATCCATAGACTCCAAAGACCGTTTGTGGATCGGAACTTATCAGAAAGGACTCTTGTGCTACTCAAAAGGGAAAATCAAACAGTATACAGTAAGCAACAGCCACTTGCTCGAAAACAACGTATATACAGTAAAAGTCGACAAATATGGTTATATATGGATAGGGACAATGAGAGGTTACGTTCAAAGGCTGAACCCCGAAACCGAAGAGTTCGACACAGTTCTGTATCGCCCCGGAGAGTTTTTCATCCGAGATATGTACTATGACAGCGACAAATATCTTTATGTAGCTTCCAACGGAGGATTGATCATCATTGATACAGAAAACCAAACCTATAGCCTTTTCGATGAAGACAACCACTTCAGCGAAAAGAATATCCTTACTGTCTACAAAGACAGCCGCAACCTTCTTTGGATAGGCCATTCACATGGAATAAGTGTCTGGGACCAGAAGAACGATTCCATCCTTTTTCTTGACCAGAAGAGTGGGCTTGCCACCAACTTCGTCAAAGCTATTATAGAAGACAACAACAAACAAATGTGGATCGGTACGGGAAACGGTATTTCACGAGTCCAAATAGTAAATGGAAAATATTACATTGTGAATTATACCATAAAAGACGGATTAATATGCAATGACACCAATATACATGCTATACTCAAGTTGGACAATGGCAATATCTTAATAGGTACCCCCAAAGGATATCAGACAATCATTCCCCAAGAAATTTTAGCAACAGACTACCACGCAAACATCTACCTGACAGGGATTGAACTCAAATCAGGAATATACCATCCCAACTTATCGAATGAAAGTTCACTTGAATGCACACAGACCCTTTCTTTTACTGAAAAAGAAAATTCATTCATTTTATCTTTCTCTGCACTTGACTTTGCAGAAACAGACAAAATAAAATATGCCTATAAAATTAACCAAAGAAACTTTGACTGGGTGTACGCAGACAACAATAAGGTCAATCTGTCTATGCTGCCTGCCGGAGACTATACATTATCTGTAAAAGCATGCAACTCACAAGGCATTTGGAGTCCAAACATCAAAGAATTGAAAATCAATATCCTTCCTCCCCTATGGCGCACTTGGTGGGCATACACAATTTATACATGTATCGCCATGTGCCTAATCTTACTGGTTATTCGAAGCCTGCGCATGCGTCACAAACAAAAATTGATTCTACAAACTGTTGAAATAGAAAATGAAAAACAACAAAAAATCAATGACATGAAACTACAGTTCTTCGCCAATATAAGTCATGAACTACGCACCCCTTTATCACTGATTATTAATCCGCTTGAAGAATTTCTCGAAAACCATCCCGAACACCGAAAAGGCATACTTGACATGGTAAAGCAGAACGCCAACTACTTGCTGGAACTCATCAACCAGTTGTTGGACTTCAGAAAACTGGATGCCAAAGCCGAGAGCCTGAAATGCAAACATGACAATATCCTCATCATTCTAAGCGAAATATTCTACTCTTTTGACCCGATAGCACAAAAAAGGAGCATAAACTATACTCTCACTTGCCCGCAACACTCTGTTTTTATGGATTTTGATTATGACAAAATGCGCAAAATCTGTACAAATATACTAACCAACGCTTTTAAGTTCACTCCTAACAAAGGAAGTATCTCAATGAATATTGAGGTGAAAGAATCAAATCTGGAACTGACATTCGCAGATACCGGCTGCGGCATCGAAGACGAAAACAAGGAGAAAATATTCCAGCGATTTTATCAGTCAAGCAAAAATCCGGCAAATAGCGGAGGCAGCGGCATTGGGTTACATATTGCCTCCGAATATATAAAAATGCATCATGGCAAAATCAGTGTCAAAGACAATCATCCTTGCGGATCTATCTTTTTAATTACATTCCCGTTACACCAAAACAGTGAAGTAATCGAAGAAGATGATACAATCAAAATGCAATCGGCAGAAGAAGAATCTCGCCAATCCACTATTCTGCTTGTAGATGACAACTACGACTTTCTCAAGTTTCTCTCTGAAAGTCTTTCCAAACAATATCATATACTGAAAGCCAGCAATGGAAAACAAGCCTTATCCATCTTAAAAAAAGAAGATGCAGATTTAATAATCAGCGATGTCATGATGCCGGAAATGGATGGGCTGGAACTGTGTTCAAACATTAAAAAAGACATACGTTATTCTCATATTCCCATAATACTTTTAACAGCCAAAGCAAGCGAAGAGCACCAATTGGAAGGACTCGAAACCGGTGCCGACGATTATATTACCAAACCATTCAACATGGAAGTGCTAAAACTCCGCATCTGCAAAATGATTGAAATGAATATAAAACGGCAAGAAATCTTCAATCAGGAGATAAAGATCGAACCCAGCCGCATCACCATTACCCCCCTTGACCAGCAATTGATAGAAAAAGCCATCGCCATTGTAGAAGACAATATAAATGAAACGGAATTTTCCGTCGAGGAACTTGCCAGCAGCCTGAACATATCACGCAGCTACTTCTACAAGAAGATGATTAAGATAACGGGAAAGAAACCCATCGAATTCATCAAGACCATCCGCATGAAACGGGCACAACAACTCCTGACAGAAAGCCAGATGCAAATCTCAGAGATTGCCTACATATTGGGCTATAACTCACCCAAAGTGTTCTCCAAACATTTTAAAGATGAGTTCAACATCAGCCCTTCCGAATTCATAAGGCAACATAGCAGAAAAATACAAACCAACGAAGAAGAAGATGGACAATATCCGGAACAAGATGCTGAAGAGACACCGGAAGAATAGGTTTTACTCCGGTTTATGCTTGCAGAAACAGTTATTGCCAACAAATAATAAACGGGAAACATTATCCTCCCTTATCAGACACAAAAGAGAGAGCCGTTTCACGAAAAGAATCAGCATCTTTGCCAAATAATAACCTTTTCAAAATCAACAAGCATGAAACAAATCTCCAATTACAAGGCATGGGCTTTTTGTATCGCCATGCTACTTACCACAACGTGGCTGTCAGCACAAACAGACACATCCATCCCCAAGCTTATACAGAAAAACGGACGTTACACACTCTTGGTGGACAACAAACCTTTCTTTGTTCTGGGAGGACAATGCGGAAACTCATCCAACTGGGCCTACATGCTGCCCAATGTATGGAATGTGATGAAAGAAATGCATGCCAACACATTAGAAATACCGGTATATTGGGAACAACTGGAACCTCAAGAAGGCAAGTTCGACTTCTCACAAGTGCAGTCAGTATTAAATCAGGCACGGCAAAACAATATGAGACTTATCTTCCTCTGGTTTGCCACCTGGAAGAACGGAAGCAATCACTACATGCCCGAATGGATGAAAACAGATTCTAAGAAGTATCCCAATGTTGTCGGCAAAAATGGTCAAGAAGTAGACTCTCCCAGTCCGCATTGTGAAGAAGCGATGAAAGCGGATGCCAAAGCTTTCGCCAGATTCATGGGTTATCTGAAGGAAGCAGATACACAACATACGGTCATCATGGTACAAGTGGAGAATGAACCGGGGACATGGGGTAGCGTAAGAGACTATTCGAAGAAAGCCCAAAAACTATTCGAAGGCTCCATTCCCCAAGAAATTCTGACACCCACTGTTTGTAAAGAACTGAATGTACCGAAAAATGCAAAAGGGAGCTGGAAGGAAGTCTTTGGCGAACGGGCAGACGAATATTTCCATGCATGGCACGTAGCCCGTTATATCAATTATGTGGCCAAAGCAGGAAAAGAAATTTATCCGCTTCCCCTATACATCAATGTTGCCTTAAGAGATCCTCTGACGAATCCCACAGCAGACCACTATGAAAGCGGCGGTGCAACGGACAATGTCATATCCATCTGGAAAGCCGCAGCCCCTGACATCGACTTCGTCGCTCCGGACATCTACCTCCGTGATGACAAGGCGGTCCTGAAAGTGCTCGAACTATATGCCCGCCCCGATAACGCATTAATGGTTCCCGAAACCATCGGAAGCCCGAGATTCCTTTATCATACCATCGCAAAAGGAATCGGCTTTTCCCCATTCGGCGTAGACCAACGGAGGAACTTTTCTCCAGACATGCAAAGGCAATCCCCCTTATCCGCTGAATATGAAATACTAAAACCGATGGCACACTTGCTGGCTGAATGGAGTGCAGAAGACAGGATACACCCTGTCATAGAGCCTTCCGACCATTCAGAACAGTACGTCAGCTTAGGCAGTTGGAAAGCCATCATCAAATTCGGCAACACCCGTGGAGGGCAAACCGCTGCCGCCGAAAAGCGTCCGGCCAACGGAAAGGCCATGATTATCCAACTTGGCGAAAACGAATTCATCGGTATCGGTACTAATTGCCGGTTCACTTTCGAACCAATAGGGAAAAAACAAGGAAAAGCCTGGCAGTACCTGAAAGTACAAGAAGGATTCTATGATGAGAACGGTGATTTCAAAATGCTCCGTATCCTCAACGGTGACCAGACAGACTGGGGAGGACCGCAAGTAGGTGATGCCCCCAGTATCCTCCATTTTACATTGACAACAAGATAACAATAAAAAAATCATACCATGAAACACTCAACATTATCATTACTAATTTGCATAGGAGGATGTTTCTCTGCATGTAGTCCTACCAATGAAAAGGTCAATCCCCTGACACAACACGAGGACGAAATCACAAACATCATAGCAGAAATGACACTGGAAGAAAAAATAAACATGCTCCACGGAAAAAACATGTTTTCATCGGCAGGTGTCGAACGTCTGAATATACCTGACATAGAATATGCCGACGGTCCCTTCGGCATTCGCGAAGAAATGGAACCGCATTCATGGAACTCCTTGCATTTAAGCACCGATTCCGCCACTTTCTTCCCGACAGGCTCTGCCCTTGCAGCTACATGGAGCACGGAAATGGCATACAAATACGGAGAGGGAATGGCTGCCGAAGCTAAACTCCGGGGTAAAGACATGATCTTAGGGCCGGCCATCAACATACAACGCATCCCAACCGGAGGACGTACTTACGAATATTTAAGTGAAGACCCCCTACTGAGTGGTGAACTGGCTGTCAACTATACATTAGGTGCACAAGACCATCAAGAAGCTGTCTGTCTGAAACATTATGCACTGAACAACCAAGAAAACATGCGCGGATTGGCTGTCAACTATACATTAGGTGCACAAGACCATCAAGAAGCTGGCTGTCTGAAACATAATGCACTGAACAACCAAGAAAACATGCGCGGATTCGTAGACGTAAAAGTTTCCGAACGTGCCATGAGAGAAATTTACCTCGCCCCTTTTGAGGCGGCTGTGAAGAAAGCCAATGCCTACGGTGTAATGGCTGCTTACAATAAAGTGTCAGGTGAATGGTGCTCGGAGAATGACCGCCTCCTGAATAAAATCCTACGCGGTGAATGGGGATTTAAGGGTATCGTCATTTCCGACTGGGGAGGCACCCACTCCACCACAAAAGCTGCACTGGGAGGTCTTGATGTAGAGATGCCCAACGACAGATATTTTGGTAAGGCATTGCTCGATTCGGTACAAGCCGGTGTCGTCTCGGAAAAAGTCATTGACGAGAAAGTAAGGAACCTGCTTCGTGTGCGGCTGGCTATCCCGGCTGTTCCCAAAGAAGAAGCCAATACCCAAATGACTTCCCTGCCTGCCCAGCAGCAGATTGCCTATGAAGTTGCTTCCAGAAGCATCGTATTGCTCAAAAACTCCGGACTGCTGCCCATAAACACCGAAAAAGTGAAGGACATAGCCGTCATCGGAGACAATGCAGTCCGGCATATGGCTACGGGCGGTGTAGGTGCCGGTGTCAAGGCTTTATATGAAATTACACCCTTGGAAGGACTACAGAAGGCTTATGAGGGAACCAATGTCAAAATCAAGTATGCACAAGGTTACCTGCCGCAGGAACGTTCCTCACAGCACAAGCGCAACAGCAGCGAAACAGCCTCATCAGAGAAAGAAATCAGAGAAAAAAGCGAACGGCTGGTTCAAGAAGCGATTGCCTTAGCCAAAGAGGCGGACTTGGTCATCTTTGTCGGAGGCAACAACCGCGAAGTGGAAACAGAAGGTTCTGACCGCAAAAATATCACTTTACCATCGCATCAGGACGAATTAATACAGAGCATAGCCAAAGCCAATCCAAACATTGTTTCGGTAATGGTAATTGGTGGTCCTGTTGATTTGCAGACAATAGAGAAAAACTCTTCAAGTATTTTAGTATCTTGGTTTAATGGCTCAGAGGGAGGACATGCCTTAGCAGATGTACTGTCCGGGAAAATTTCGCCTTCGGGGAAATTACCTTTCACTTTTCCTATAAAACTGGAAGATTCGCCAGCCTATCATTTAGGGGTTTACCCTCAGCAACAACCAGAAAGGCCACGCGATGTATTCGTAGACCTCGTAAACAGAGATAAATTCCGTGCAGAGCAAAAAGCCGAAGCTGATTATGCCGAAGACATCTTTGTGGGTTATCGCTGGTATGCCACTAAGAATATATCTCCTCTTTATCCATTCGGCCATGGACTCTCTTATGCAAATTTCCAATATTCAGCGTTGCAAGCCAAAATCAACAAAAGCCAAGTGGACGTCAGTTTCACATTAGATAATATAGGAAAAATGAATGCGGAAGAAGTAGCACAAGTCTACATCACACGCCCTCAATCTGCCATCGAACGTCCGGCACACGAGCTGAAAGGTTTCCAGCGAGTAGCCCTAAAAGCCGGAGAAAGTAAAGAAATTACTATCTCCATACCTCTGGAACAGTTGTGCCATTGGGACGAAAAGAAACATGGTTGGACTTTCGAAGAAGGTCCTGCCATCATCAGGGTAGGCAGTTCCTCTGAGAATTTACCTCTGAATACTGAAATCAATCTTATCAATGTATACAAGCCACAGTAGGGTTCAGGTTCCGGCAGAGAGTCTGCGACTGATTTCTATTCAATAAATAACAGCAAAAAAATAAGGCCATTCCAATCATTTGAATTAGAATGGCCTTTTCCATACCTATTGTCATTTATATCCAGCAGCTTTCGCTATTCGTTTCGGGATTTCCGTATTGTCCATCTTTCCTTTAAACAGCTCGGAACCGATGCCTATAGCAAAAACCGGTACATATCCAGCTGTATGATTTACACTCGTCCACCCCACCATGGCAATCTGGTTCATCACTTTCTTGGCTGCGGCAGCAAGAGGTTCAGTACGTGCATAAAGGGTCTCTTCAAAAACAGCTTTCCTTCTTCTAAAAGAAAGTTCGTATTCATCACGCAACATCCTTTCTTGCTCCCAAGATAATGGCAGTTCCTTCCAGAAGCCCATTTTATCAGCCAATAATGATTGTATATCCTCCCAAGAAACTTTATTGTTTTTATCTTTCCGCAAGTTTGTAATATAACGCGACAAGATATCTTGAGATTGCTTCTGACTAGCCAAAGATTTCAGTGACAACTCGTATTTGATAGTCCCTAAACCCATACCACCCGTTTCATGGTCAGCCGTAACAACAATCAAAGTTTCCTTCGGATGTTTCTTGTAAAACTCATAAGCCACTTTCACCGCATTATCCATATCAATGACTTCTTCAAAAGCAGTAGCAGCGTCATTACCATGGCAGGCATGATCTATTTTCCCACCTTCAACCATTAAAAAGAAACCTTTATCCCGGTCCTTGGTCAAGAAAGAGATGGCACTTTCCGTAATTTGTGCCAATGTCATATCCCCTTCCTTACGGTCGATAGCATAAGGTAAACTGGAAGGCGATACACCATCTTTCTGGATAAGAATCATCTTACCGGCTTGTGCAGCTTTTATTTTAAAATCATCCAGACCTCTGGCTATCGCATATCCAGCCTCCTCAAAGACAGGAAAAACTGTTGGTGCTTCTTTCCCATTGGCAAAAGTTGCAGGCTTCAAAAAGCCACTACCTGCATAAAAGTCGAATCCAGCCTTTGGAAGATCGAGAGCTATTTCGTAATACATGTTACGATCCGGTTGATGAGCATAAAACACAGCAGGAGTTGCATGATCCACGCTGACACTTGTTGCTATGCCCACTTTCCGACCGGACCTTTTCGCTTGTTCAGCAACAGTTTGAAGGACATTCCTTTCATTATCCATACTAATAGCTCCATTATATGTTTTTTTCCGGTGGCAAGAGCTGTCCCCGCAGCCGAAGAATCAGTAACAGAATTGGAAGCAGAAAATGTTGTAGCAAAACCCGTAATGGGAAATGCAGTAAACAACAATGGTTTTACTCCAATACGGCCTTCCTGCTCCGCAAGATACATTTCCGTACCATTCACTTGATTTACTCCCATTCCATCACCAATAAAATAGAATACATATTTTGCTTGCTGAGCATAAGCCAGACTAAACAAAAACAGTAAAATGCAAATACACCTCAATCGTTTCATATACTAAAAATTTATAGGTTATTATTTTTAATATCCGGGATTCTGGTCTTCTTCATTAATAAGATCATTATTCAAAATCTCATCCGTAGGAATCGGAAAAAGCATGTAGTAGTCATAGAACGGAAAATCGCGTTTCGTCCAACCTTCATTCATCGGATATTCGCAATTGATAAACTGTTCGGCCATTCCCGATCGACATAAATCATACCACAATTCAAATTCAATGTTGAACTCATGACGGCGTTCAATCGTCAGAGCCACTAACCATACATCTGCCGTATATCCTTTTTCTGCCTTATATCTGGTATAGAAGCTCTTAGCATCAGGCACCTCTACTTTTACCTTATTAAGTTTATAATCATCTCTTACATAAGAAAGATCCTCAAAACCAAACACATATTCACCCGACATCCCAGTTTCCAGATTTCCCCACGCCCTGTTGCGAATCTGCTTGATTATTTCCCAACCGGTTGCCTCATCGTTGGTACGGAAACAGCACTCTGCGTAATCCAACAATACACCTGCATATCGTTTCATGGTAAGTGAACAAGGATTATAGTTATGATCTTTTTTCATGGCTCCATGCTGTTCCCGCCAATATTTCAATGTATAAACATTCGGATTATGGTCTGTCCCTACAAACTCTGCATTATAAGCAGGATCAACCCCTATAGCTTCACCGGTATAAGGATTGGTTTCACCCAATGCAACACACGAATACTGCTTTCGTTTATCACCCGGTTCAAACGAATTATAAAACTCCCATGACAAGCAGAATGAGCCATAACCTGCATGTTCCATAGAAGCACAACGGTAACCCATCTGAATCAAGGCATCAGTAAGTTTACTCGCACTACTGGTCATTGTAGAGAATTTATAGAAGGAATGTTCCCAAACACTTTCTTTCGACCAATAATTTCCCATATCGTGAACTGAAGCAAAACAAGGAAGTAATTCATAAGTCTTACTATCAATAATCTGCTTCAACCTTTGCTTGGCAGAATCATAATCATTATTATACATATAAGCCTCAGCTAAATAGGCCAGACACATACCTTTCGTTACACGCCCATACTGGCCATTTAACGGTTGCCAATCAAGCACACCAGTCGCATATTCCAAATCCTCAATAATGAGCTTCCACATTTCATCAGCTGTTTCAGGACGAGGCTTGGCGGGAGAGGTTGAGTAGTTTTCACCGGTCGTCAACATTGGTACACGTCCAAAGTTCTTACCTAAATAAATATAATTATACGCACGCAAGGCACGGGCTTGAGCAATAACTTCATTTTTCGCCTTTATCCCTTCCTTAAATACGGATTCCTTAACACTCTCCATTCCCGCAAGCAGACTGTTTATACGACTGATAGCAGCATACGAGCACTTCCATGAATAACGAAACTGGCTCTCGGAAGCAGTCCACTCATACTTGCAATAATTAAAATCCCATCCGGAAGCTTGTACATCTAAAGTAGGTAAGTTCGCAAGCATCATATGAGGACGTACCCCCCACGAACTTCCTCCGAAACTATTCGGATAAAGCAATTCGTAACATCCCAATAGCCCCTCCTCAATAGTAGATTCATTGGTAAATATATAATCTTCGGGCAAAAATGTATAATAATCCACATCAAATATACCATCACATGAAGTAAATATAAAGGCTGCCAATCCACCGATAACAGATAATATTTTGTTCTTTCTCATATTCTTATTTTTTAAAATTGTAAACTAATACCCACACTATAAGTTCTCTGATAGGGATAACGGCCTGAATCATATCCCACCAAATTCAATCTCCCCGTACCTATCTCCGGATCACCGTATTTATTATAGGAAGAAATCGTGAATAAATTCTCAATGCTCCCATAAATTCTCATTCCCCAATCAAAGGTATAACCGACCTGAATATTTTGAAGTCTGAAGAAATCACCTTTTTTAATCCAAGCATCAGACACACGTGTATTCTTATTATTGTCCGAAACCGTCATACGAGCATATTTGGTACTGTGATTCTCTGGTGTCCAAGCATTACTTATATATTCCTGCAAACAATTCTGGAATTCACCCGTTGAATTATGGATAGAAGACAGACTCATCGCTGAATACGATAGAATATCTTGCCCATAAGCTCCATAACCATAAAGCATAAAATCCCATTTACGATAATTGGCATTAATAGAGATACCATAAGTCAGTTTAGGAAATCCATTGCCTATTATATCCTTATCGTCCGCATTGATATATCCATTACCATCTTTATCCCAATAATAGTAATCACCGGGTTGTGTAGAACCGGATTGGTATTTACCAGTGGAAGACGCATTGTTAAGGGCATCAATTTCGGCCTGATTTTGAAAAATTCCTTTTACACGATAACCATAAAACGAACCTATGGCATATCCATTCTTAATAATGGAATGGTTGTCCCATTCATATCCCTTCGAGGCCTCTGTAGCAAAAATAGGATCACCGACTTCCTTTACTTCATTCCTAAGGGCAGAACCATTCACTCCCACATTGACAAACCAGTCTCCAAAAGTCTTACGATAATTCACAGCAAATTCAAATCCTTTATTTTGGATTTTACCGGCATTCGTATAAATGGAAGTAAAACCTGTAGAAGGACGCATATTACGATCCAGCAACAAATCATAAGAATTACGTATAAAATAATCCAATGTTACATTCAAGGCATTGTCCATAAATCCCATATCAATACCCAAATTGGTCTGTTCATTCGTTTCCCAATGAAGATTCGTATCAATTTCCTTGTCTTTGGCAGCTCCCATCTGTTCTGTGTAATTTACCCCATTCCACCAATAATAATACATCTTACTTGTTGAAATCTGGGCAATAGATTTAGAACCGTCACCATAAGAACTACCAGTTTTACCCCAGCCAATACGAAATTTCAAATTACTGAAAATATTCAGATTCTTTATAAAAGATTCTTCATTCAGTCGCCAAGCTACCGAAGCTGAAGGAAAAGTTCCCCAACGATTTGTACGTCCGAAAGCTGAAGAACCGTCACGACGGATTGTACCAGTAAATAAATACTTATCTTTATAAGAATAAATCAAACGACCGAAATAAGAAAGACTGGTAGTTTTAACTTTTAAAGCACCTTCAACGTTTTTAGTAGTAGAATTCAATGTAGAAGCGATGTCACGATAGTTATCCGCAGGAAAATCCTTAGCGCTTCCTTTTAGTTCAAATCCATCTACCGACTGATTGAATGATTGCCCTACCATAGCATTGATATGATGCCCCTTTGTATCAAAAATATAATTAAAGTAGTTCTCACTGTTCCAATCACTACTACGACTCATTTCCATGGAAAAGGTATCCAAACCATCAGAAGTAATGGTACGTTCATTTCGAGGTGAATAATCCCAAGAACTTTTATTGGTTACATTGTAACTGTTGGTGGTTTTGAATGTTAAGCCTTTCAAAATGTCCACTGTCAAACCAAAATCAATCTGTACCCGGTCTGTAAAATTCTTGCTGTCATTATCGTATGCTCTCGCCACTAAATTGTCACTACCTCTCGGTACATCCCCATTCATCTCTTGCAAAGGTACCCCATAACTTCCGTCAGGATATTTGATAGGTACATTCATCAAATTACCATTTTCATCAAGATGGTCCATAGTTGGAACCGTCAAAGCATATGACCGCATGTTCCCACCTCCGTGACTACCAGTACGAACATATGCAAGATTAGTATTAACAGTCAGAAAGTCACGAATTTTGCTGGCTGCATTAGCACGGGCTGTAATCCGTTCATACCAAGAATTGATAATGGTACCATCATTTTTTGTATAACCTATGGAAGCCATATAGTTGGAAGTGCTACTGCCTCCGGAGGCCGATAACCGATAATTACGCGACAAAGCAGTCCGTGTCATTTCTTTCTGCCAGTCTATAGTTTGAAGTTGCCCTGCATATTGTTCTCCCCAAGCTAAATTGGTCAAGGACTTACCATCCGCCGCTTTACTCTGACGAACACCCCAAGTAAATAAGTCAGCATCAGCAACATCTATCGTATTGTTTACAGACTGAACCGATAAATTAGCAGTAAAGTTGATACGACTCTTGTTCTTGTCACCTTGTTTAGTAGTAATCATTACCACTCCATTTGCCGCACGCGAACCATAAATTGCAGTTGCCGAGGCATCTTTCAAGACTTCAATAGAAGCAATATCAGCAGGATTAACCATAGAAGCACTACTGATAATACCATCAATGACATAAAGGGGATCGGCAGAACCTTGGACTGTACCGATACCACGAATTCGGATTGTGGTTTCTCCGGAAGGATCACCGCCATTTCTCATGACTTGTACTCCAGCAGCAGCACCTTGCAATGCCTGACCTATATTCACCGGATTACGCTTAGCCATTTCATCAACATTCACTGAAGCCACCGAACCTGTAAGATCACTCTTCTTAACCATGCCATAACCTACAACCACCACTTCGTCCAAGGTTTCTGCATCTTCTTTCAAAATGACCTTCAATGTACCAGCATTTCCCGAGACTTTAATTGTTTGTGACAAATAGCCTATATAACTAACCTTTAGAATAGCCCCAACAGGACATTGAAAAGAAAAATTTCCATTCATATCAGTAATCATTCCCTGGGCAGTACCCTCTACAATGACATTAGCACCGATAATCGCCTCTCCTTTTTCATCCATCACTTGTCCTTTCACTGTAATGACATTTTGTTGTACAATGGTAACACCTACAAACGGTTGTATAACCATTGCCGCAAGAGGACTGGCACATACCAACGACATGGACACAACGATCAGTTGTACTTTCACTCTACTGAAATTTTTTTGTACAATGGTAACTACTACTATCGGTTGTATATCCATTGCCGTAATTGTTCTGGAACATACCAACGACATGGACACAAGCCCTAAATACTTCCTTACATTTTTCATAAATACTAAATAATTTGGTTTAACAAAAGCCCTTCTTTCCATCAAGAAAGAGCTATGAAATATCATTCACAAAATTATTTAGCATAGATTAAACATAAGGGAGAAAAAATAGTATTTTTATGCCTGCTTTTGTTTCATAGTTCATTTCTCCATAATAAAGCAACAAAACAAATACACATTTGCACAAAATATACACCCCTCAAAAACGATAGATTCAAAATTCAATCCTTATCTCTGGAAAAATCGAACGAATGAGGGAAAATAATGATGGCGGCACTGGTGTTCAATGACTTATGAGGACTTATGATGAAAGCCTCGCCGATGCAAAAGTGCAAGGAAATGAAAGGTAATGAGGGCAAACGGTTTTCAAATCATTACCCGATAACGAAGTAAGTTTATAGGTCGTTGGAGTTTATTTCTACTCTCTTCCACATTCTGCATAACAATGTACAACTCGCTGATAACTAATTTTGTAACCAAAAAAGATTGGATTATGCGAAGTACATTTAAGGTGCTGTTCTACGTGAATGGCAGTAAGGAGAAAAACGGTATTGTACCCATTATGGGACGAGTGACAATCAATGGCTCAGTGGCTCAGTTTAGTTGCAAGCAGAGCATCTCAAAAACGATGTGGGATGCCAAAGGTAATCGGGCAAAGGGCAAAAGCAAAGAGGCTCGGGACATCAATTTGGCTTTGGATAACATCAAGGCTCAAATCATCAAGCACTATCAACGCTTGTCGGACAGAGAGGCATTTGTAACAGCCGAAATGGTACGCAATGCCTATCAAGGCATAGGAACGGAGTATGAAACATTGCTCGGAGCATTTGATAAAGACAACGAGAGCTTCAAAAAACGTATAGGCATAGACCGTGTAGCGAGTTCTTACAAGGTGCGTGTAAGGTCAAGAAACCATTTGGCAGCGTTCATCAAGAAGTGCTACAAGCGTAGTGATATTGCTATGCTTGAACTTACTCCCGACTTTATCAAGGAGTACGAAATCTATCTCTCTACCGATGCAGGGCTGCACAATGGCAGTGTGTGGTCGCATTGTATGTGGTTGAAGACAATCGTATCAAAGGCTCACTATAACGGACTGACACCGAGAAATCCATTTGCTCAGTATCGGGTTAATCAGAACATCAAGGAGAGGCAATACCTTACCGAAGATGAAATCAAGGCTGTGATGACACACGAGTTTGCGGATAAGAGGTTGGCTTATATCCGAGACCTCTTCGTGTTCGCAAGTTTTACCGCCTTATCATTTGTGGATATTAAGGAACTGACCACTGATGATATTGTAGAGGTAAATGGTGAGAAATGGATATTATCGAAGCGACACAAAACAAAGGTCAATTTCCAAGTGAAGTTGTTGGATATTCCATTGCAGATAATCAGGCGATATGAGAGATTCCAAGAGGACAAACTTGTATTTCCCAATCTCAACTATTGGAACATCTGTAAACCACTGAAAAAGATGATAAAAGAGTGCGGTATTACGAAGGATATTTCCTTCCATTGCACTCGCCATGGGTTCGCTACGCTGGCTCTGAGTAAGGGCGTTCCCATTGAGAGTGTAAGCCGAGTATTGGGGCATACGAACATTACCACGACACAGCGATATGCGAAGATTACCACCGAGAAAATCGACAAGGATTTGACAATGTTCGGCAACAGACTTAATCAATCGTTTAGTGAAATCTCAATAGCAATGTAACTATGGAAAGGTCAACTATAACAATCAACAAAAGCGGAAACGTAAATATCCCAAGCGGTAATGTATGGATGTCAGAAATGGAATTGGTGGATTTGTTCGGGGTGATAGCCCCGACACTACGAGCCGCTATCAGAGCGATATACAAGAGTGGAACATTTAACCCTGCAACTACCCAGCGATGCGATTTAGCCACTCCTGCAAGTTGGGCTACATTTTATAATCTTGAAGTGGTCGTTGCACTTGCATTTAGGCTGAATACATACGAAGCAAGTAAGGTTAGGCAAACAGTGTTGAAGTGTTTATGCCAGCGAAAAGAGAATGGGATTAGTCTGCTTATATCATTGCAAGGTATGGGACAGCAAATCTCTCCCAAAATGAGTTGTTGAATTACAGCTACAAAGGCGAAGCCTTGCTATTCTCACGAACGGCAAGGCTTCTTAGCTAATGTTTTATGTATATATATCTATCAAAGGGATGATAGAGTTTCATTATAGTTCTACAACCGAATAAAGGGTGTAGAACATAATAATTGCTTTAATAAACATTTACACCATCAATTGTTACATTCAATCTTTCTGCTGGCATTGAGTTTTTATTTCCCCAAAGAGTAGTTCCTGTATTGAAACCCTCGTTATTAATCTCATAACCATTAACAGTTGTTCCAGAGACTGTTACATTGTATGTTGAAGTCGCGCCATATGGAGCATCACCTATTTCAATAGCGGCTTTCTTGCTTGTCAAACCTCCATTATCGTTGAAAATGCAACTTTTCACAGTCAAATTGACAGTGTTAGTTCCTTCTTGGTAAAGAAGGAGTGCTTTACCATCTGAGTTAAATGTACATCTGTCAAATTCCATATTTTTTGCTCCCCAAGTCCAAATATTGTAAACATCGCCAGACACATTAAAAGTACATCTCTCAAACTTGCTGTCACCATAAAGTGTGTATGTACCATTGATTACACAATTCTTGTAAGTACCGTTGCAACGAGCATAGCCAATATAAGTTGAGCTGTTTGTTGTTATAGTAATGCTTTCGAAAGTGACTGTAGAACCATCCAAGCCGTAGTCACAATTTTCACCACCAGAACCAACTTTAGTTACAGCGACTTTTACATCTTCAGGAGTACCAGTACCTATAATTGTCAGAGTCTTTCCTTGTGCTGATGATGGTATTACATAGTTACCTTGTATCAAATTTATTGTAGTAGCTCCATCAGAAATTGCATTTGTAATACCTTCGTTGCTTGAAGCAATATAATTGCCATTGGCATCTTTGACAACTCCCTCTGCTATTACTGAAACATTACCGTTTAAATTTACGTTTTGATTCTCGTTGTTAGCAATAATATGAGTATTTACACCGTTTCCGAGAGTATTGTTGATAATGTTTGCAGTATAGTTGCTACCAGGATAAGCACTTGAACCCAACTCAACAAAGTTCTCAGAATTGTTCACAATATTATTTGAGAATGTGGCTATATTTCCTTCATTAGCAACATACTTCAAAGTATAATCTTTATTGGTATTGAAAGTGCAATTGCTAACTTCCATATCAACATAACCATAAATTTGCATAGCACGAGCATTTGCGTGGTCATTCTGTCCTTCAAAAGTACAATTATTGAACGACAGGGACATAACATTATTTTTAGTTGTCCACCAAGTCATCACACCTGTTTCCCTACCTGAAGTTCCTGCAACAATAAATGTACAATCTTCGAATGTAAGATTACCGCCCCAAGCACCAACACAAGGTGCAATATTTGGTGCTGTTCCTGTGAACCAACCTGCAAGAGTGATTGAATTGTCAAAAGTAATACCTTTCACCTTAACTGTTGAAGGAGTACCGTTTGATTGGTGATCAAGAGCAGCGATAACAACATTAGGACCTGCTGCTTCAAGGGTAAAGTTTTTGCCACTCGCAACTTTAACAACTTCGGTGTATTTGCCGGTTGCCACCTTGATTACATCACCATCTTTAACATTATTGACAGCATCTTGGATGGTTGCATAATATACGCCATTGATATTTACAGGCTGAGCTTCACCATTATTGTATTCACCATCATAAATCGGGTCGATTGTGATATTGAATGTAACATCACCTGTCAAAATCTTACCAATAATGTTAGTACGCCAGTTACGCTGAACGGGAACAGCGTTAAGACCTTCGCTAAAGTTGATATTATTACCACTTATAGGAGCAAAAGTGAAATCCAAATCTTCCAACGCAGTCTTTGCGTAACCTGTAGTCTCATCATTGGCCAGTATGTAACTCATTGAGAGGTAAACATAATTCTCCTTTGTGCCGTCCTTATCTAAATCAACATCCAATGTTTCAGGAGTTGCGAACTGTGCAGGAATAATATCAAAACCATACTCGACAGTTTGTTCTCCTCCAACTTCACCTGTAAGCAAATTGATAGATGTTGCAGCATTTTCAATAGTTACCTTTGATTTTTCTATCTCAATTCCTGAAGCCTTAGCTGCATCCCAATCTGTCTGGTAAACACCTACGTTAATCTGAGCAAAAGGACGTTTCAATACAACATCAATTTCAGTATTACCTGTAACAGTAAATGTTTCGGCTTTGAAGAATGCATCACGAGTTTCATCGTTATTAAGGCCGGCATAATCAATAGTTACATTTTTCAAGTCTGTTGTTGTGTAAGCTGTACAGTTTGGATTCTGAGCCCAAAATGCTACTGTATATTGCTGACCTTTAGCTAAGGTAATGGTTACATTTTCAGTAAGACCATTGTCAAAAGCACTATTATCAACAATCTGTCCATTTACATCTGTATTTGCAATTGTTTCAATGAGTTCACCACTGGCATTATAAACTGCATATACCAACTTCTTTGCACCTGTACCGTCACTGATGGCACGGGTAGCGATACCACCTTCGGCTGCAAGCGAGAACGTCACCTGAGCCTCATTTCCTGACTGAACTACATCCAGTTCGTCATTTGAACACGATGTTGCGAACAGCATACCGGCTGCTGCGAACATACCTAAGAATAATTTCTTGTTCATTTCTGAAAATTTTAATTGTTATACAAAATAGTTTTACTTTAATTTCTTGTTTTTAATGTTTTCCGCATTCACTCGGATTGCCGAAACCATTGTCGAGGGCTGTTCCACTTATGCAGAACGGGGATTTATCATCAATCTGTCGTATCCTGCGAGTTGCAGGATGAAAGGTCTTGGAACTGCTCCTTACCTTTTGTGGCTGTTAGTTGGTTTTCTGTCTCTTGTTCGGCTTTTTAACTCGTTATTAGGGTTATACATATTTTGAAATTCTCTTATTCTGCTGTAAATCCTCCTGCTATGTTGCTTCGTTGGTTAGCCTCAATCTCAACCTTTGGGAACTCCACCGTCTTGCTCTTTTCTCCATCGGTCAATGTCAATTCCGCTGCAATCTGCATCGCTGTTGTCGGAGCAAACAGATAGCCCATAGCGAGGTAGTTATATGCTGTGCCATCAGCCGAGAATGTTTCGGTGGTGGTGTCGCTGAAATTCCAAGTGAAATCAACTGTTCCGCTTACAGTATTGGTAAATGGGTGGAAGGTGTCAGGAGCTGACTTTGCTGTAAATGATGCCTGCATCGGTGTTCCCGTAGTTCCCACATTGATTTGAGCCAACGGGCGGACAAGTTCAATGGGGTAACTGTTGCTACCCGTTATGGTAATATCTTCTTCGGTCGCAAAGAATGCATCCGATGCTTCTGCCTCGGAGAATGTTATCGGATTTGGCAGAGTGTTCATCTTGATAGCGGTCAGATCATCTATGTCGTAGATGTTCTGACTGCTGTCATACGCCCAAAAGACAAAGCTGTATGTCTGATTCTGAGCCAATGAGAGGCTTACATCTATTGAAGTACCACTTATAGGAAAAAACTTGCGGTCTATTTCATAATAACTCCAACTTCCTCCGCTGTTGGTATGTTCATCGGAAAAACCCTTTTTGAAAATACCCACCACAAGGGTATTCACCTGTTCAGCTTTGCCGAAAGAGCGTGTACGGGTGTCGGTCGGTAGCATTGCGGTAAAGTTTACTTCCACATCGCCCACATCATGTAAGTCATCGGAACAGGACTGTATGCCAACCACCATAATGGCAAGCATCATCAATATCTGTATGTTATGCAGTAAATTCTTCATTGTTCTTAGCTGTTAGGGAAAAATCAGGTTATGGTCTCCGTCAAAGTCGGGATTGATGGTTACACCTCCCGATGCTTCCGACATCAGGAACATACCCGTCATTATGGTATGGTGGCTTCGCTTCAACGGTACTTCTATCGGCTCGGTCAAGGAGAGTTGTGTACCCTCATTGTCGTAAATGCCTATCTGCACCGTCACTGCCGATTTCTTACCGTTCACAAACACATAGTCAAAACCCATTGAGGCTTCCGAGTCGGAAAGCTTCTTCAAGGTTGACTCGAACATCACTCCCGTAGATGAATCCACGGGCTTGTCGGTGTACATGCTGTATGCGTGTGGCATAAATCCCACATAGTAGAATACTACCTTGTAATCCTCTATATTTACGGCTCTTGTCGGGGTGTCATCTGCCGATGCCGACTTGTTGCCGTTGGCTTTGGAGGCGACACGGACTGATTCCTTGTCGATGAACTCTTCAACATCATTCGTCACGAACTCGAACTTGGCAAGAGGTCGTTGCATCGCCACATTAAGCGTATCAGGCAGACGCTCCATAATATCTGCTACGAGTGAAATATTGTTCGTACCTCTGAAAGCGTCACGATGGTTGGTATTTCCCTTGTGGTCGCCCTGCAACATAATCTCTGCGAAGTTGTCGGCATTGTGGAAATGGGTATCACCGCTTGTCTTCACCAAATCAGACCACACCATTACATTGTAGTTGCCCGGCAGTACATCAAGCGTCACTTCGTGGTCGTAACCTTCGGCAATGTCCTTTGTGAATACGAACTCCTGTACATAGTCCTGCATCGTGCGTTGTTTCTCCGATACGGGATAGGTGCGGACGATGTAGCGTATCTTACCGTAATCCTGATGGTTGTCGTATGTATCACCCAAGCCTTGCTCAATGACCGATGTTCCATCGTAAAGATGTTCCCACTTGGTCATATCCGTTTCATAATTGAGGCAAAGATGCATTTTTACAAACTCAGGTGTTTCAGGCCATTCGTGAACATCACAGGCTGAGAACAGCAACAGAGGCATACATATAATAAGGTACAGAATCTTTCTCATCGCTTGCCTCCTTTCTTCTTCAAGTCAAACGAATATGAGAATGATACCGCTGCTTGGTCTATACCCCAATAGGTCTTCTTGATGCTCTCAATCATCAAACCGTCCTTTGTATTCGGTGTGTTGTGGAACTTGTCATAATGACGGGAATAGACACCCGCACCGAGTGAAAACTCCACCCACCAACGGTTGTTCCTGCTGATAGGCAGGCGATAACCGACACTCACACCACCACCGATGGACGGTGTTTCACGGTTGTGGTCTTGATAGCGGTAATCACCGTCAAAGGCGAAGTTGTAATAAGCCAGCCCGAAATGTGCTCCTGCAAAGAAGCCATCGTTGTTTTCCGACAGCCAATAACGAAATTCGGGTTGCACACTAAATGTTCTGAACTTTATGGTGGTCTTGAAATAGTCCCAAGCCGAATAATAAACGGGCAATGTGAACGACCAGTGCTTTGCCAAATCTATTTCTGCTGCAACATTGGCAATGCCCATTCCCAAGCCGATGGCATTGGTCTTGACGTGCAGTTTGCGTGCCCATTCCTCCATCTCGGGAACTACGGGGGCTACAATTGCAGTAGTGTCGGGCACGATTTCCACGACTTCAACAATTGGTTCAAACTTAATGGTATCGGGTACAATCACAGGCTCCTGAACGGGTGGAAGTTCCTGCTTGTATGTTACGAATATGGCACTGGCATTTCGCATACGCTCGAAGAAGAGCTTGTTCATCTGTTGCCATACCTTGCCGTTATCCAACCGCTTCAGTTTTACGATACGGTTGTCAATATGGGTATCCGGATGATGATAATCCACCAACAGGGATTCCTCCTCCAAGATGGCGATTACTTCATCCTTGTGTATCAATCCTGAATCCTCGATCTGTGATTTCAGATAATCCCACGGAATGTAGCTGTCATTACGAGTTATGAGGCTGTCGGGAATATCCACCTCACTGCGGATGAACTTTTCAAGTGCCGAGAGTCGACCTCGTGCCAGCTTGCGGTTGAGTTGGTCACTGCCTTCGGGTGATGCCGCTCCACAGAAGGATATTTCCACGATGTTGATTGTACTGTCCTGATGGATATTCCGTAGGAACTCGATGATTTCCTGCATACGGGCGGCATTGTCCGAGTATGCAGAATCTATGACAGTACTGTTCACACGGAAATCGACACATATTTCCGTGCGGCTCTCTTGCGAATGCGCAATACCCACACCAAACAGCAAGAGAATCAGTGTTATACAATATTTCTTAATGCACATAAATCAAAATTATAGGTCACTTCTCTTTGGAAGAGTGATTTATGCAGCATATATCTGTTGAAAATTAGCTGTTTAGCAGAATGGGGATAACTTATTCGCTCAACAATCCGCTTTTTGCCCGAACAAAATCAGAATTTTGCGTAACATTTTTTAGTGTAAATTGGTGCCATTTGCCGAAAAATGTGTAATTTTGCAACGGTAATAACTTCTCTTCCAAAGAGACTTTACAATTCGCTCAACAATCCTTCACTTACAGAGATTTCAGAATCATACTGTTCGCCTTGTCAATTGCCATTGTGTCCAATGATGCAAGATAGATGCGTGTTGTCGCTTCTGAATCGTGCCCCATTCCCTCGCTGATAACTGAAATAGGAACATTCTTGCTTTTGGCAATGCTTGCCCAAGCGTGACGGCTCACATACATCGTAAGCGGAACGGACAATCCCAACTGGTTACCGATGACTTTCAGGCTGCGGTTGATATTGTGTGCCGTATAGATGTATTGCTTGCGTTCATCTATTTCACTGAACGGCTTGATGATGGGTAATAGATATTGCGACAGCGGATTATCATACTTCTCCACAATCTCCTGCATACACTTCTCCCATTTGATGAATAGCTGTTGCCCTGTCTTGCGTCTGCGGTACGATAGAATATTGCCGTTCAAATCCTTTTTTCGTAGGTAAGCCATATCTACGAATGACATACCACGAGTGTAAAAACTCAACATAAACATATCTCTGGCAAAATCAAGAGTGGGATTCATCGACAAGTCCAATTCCTTAATACGCTTGACTGCTTTGAGTGGAACGGCTCGCTTTACGGTTTTATCCACACCTGTATAGACGTGCTTGAACGGGTATCGCTGGGTAGTCAATTCCTTTTCAACAGCCCGATTATATACAGCCCGAAGATTACGCATATAGAATGATGAACTGTTGGGGCTTACTCCGCTACGCTTCAAGTAGGCTTCGTATGCCATCATCATATCGGAATCCATATCGTCCAATGCCAAATCCTTATCCTCCCGAAAGCGTCTGAAACTGCTGAGCGTAGCAGCATATGTTTCCGATGTACGTATCTTACCCAATGTTTTCAGATTGGCGATTACACCCTCCATGAATGAGAAGAGATAATTCTCAGGATTGTCCGCTATAAACTCGGCTATTATATCATCAGCGGTATAGTCACATCCGCTATGCTCAAATCCTGAAATAATCTTTTGAAGAGCCTTTACATCCATTCGGATTTTATCGCTTATTTCCGACAGATAACGCTTCCTATCATCGTTGAATCGTGGTAATACCACCTCCGACAAGTGGCTGTTCCACTCATAGCCGTAGAGACGGTAGCCCGTCTTTTGCTGACGGGCTACACGATTATGGATTACTTGATAGAAAATTGTACCTTGTCCGCCATCAACCGTTGATGGTCGGAACTTAATCTTTACTGTTGCCATATCACAATCAGTGTTTTGATTTGTTATTCAGATTAACCTTACTATCGTCCTGCTTGTTCTTGATAGACTTGGCTTTGGATTCTTGCTCCTTAGCAGCCTGCTCTTTAAGTCGTGCTTGCTCGGTGAGGGCGGCTTGTTTGCGAACAGCCTCTTCGTAGGTTTCCACATCTTCACGTATCTGCTCAATCTTTTGGTTGTCTCGGTTGAGTTCAAAAATGTCCTCCAATGTGGCTATCTGTTCAGCCGAAGCATCTCCTTTCATCTTGATGTAGCGGTATTTGAGAGAATCATCATCCCTCTGAACATTCGGTCTTGACAAATGGTATATTGCCGATGCTCCAGCTGCCATAAGGATAATAATCATAGACAGAAGAATCCAAGACTCTTTTGTATAAAGGGCAAACGAGTGTCGTTTCTCGTCAATGTTGTGCTTTACCTTTATCTCATCCATCTTGTCGATAGCCTCTGCAAGTTGTTGTTTTACGCCCTCAAAGTCGGGATGTTCTTTTTTAATCAGAACATCCATTTGATTGAAGATTCTCGCATAATCGTTGAATATTGCTTTGATGAACTTTGTCAATTTTGCATTCGTTTCTTCAAGACGTTCTTTGTTACAACTATCAACGGCAGTCTTAATTTCCTGTACTAATGCAGTGTTATCCTCATTGCGAACAATGGGATTAGCAGCACTTGTTTTAGCCTTCTGCAATTCGATTATACCTATTTCGATTCTCTCCAAGCATCCGTAGATGCCTTCCATAAACGACTCGTGGTCGTTGTGGTTAAAGTTTTTATTACTCATATCAATTTGTTTTAAGTGTGAAAAATTTGTTTGCTTAGAATCTTATTCCTCGATTCTTTTTTCGCTCCTTCTTCTTTTGTTTCTGCCAAGAAGGTGGTTGCTCATCCTCTGGTGGTGCATCCGATGGACTGAATAAGCCCAATCCGTTGCTCTCAATAAGGTTATCCGTAACACTGTAATTATGTCCTACTTCTTGCCTTATTGGTTGCTGTTTAGGCTCAATCTCGGTCTGCATTTTCGGCATATCCCAACTTAATTGTTTATTAAGTTTTGAATAGCTGAACTTTCTGCTCACATCGGAAGCCTTGAAAGTGTAGTCATCTTTGGTGAAACTCAATCCCTCATTTTTACCCGTTCTGCGGTTAATCTTGAAGGTCATACCTATGCCTTGCTTTTGCAGTTGGCTACCTAAGTCCCACCAAGTCCGACTCCGTTTCAATGCAGCCTTA